>Ga0272442_10001656_pt1 | contig 33302 bp, 30 predicted proteins | sample SSMForm2O_FD_200262 | JGI IMG/M metagenome (GOLD analysis project Ga0272442, IMG submission 200262) | Marine sediment archaeal communities from Little Sippewissett salt marsh, Falmouth, MA, United States - SSM-Form-2O | ecosystem: Environmental > Aquatic > Marine > Wetlands > Sediment ... | reverse complement strand
ACTTCCATTTCAAACCGGTAGGAAAACCGGCACCACCTCTGCCACGGAGACCGGAATCGAGGACTTCCTGAACGATATCTTCGGATGTCATTTCCGTCAGGGCCTTCGCCATGCCGGCATAACCGTCCCGTGCGATATATTCGTCAATTACCTCGGGATCTATGAGGCCCTTGTTTCTGAGGACACGATATTTCTGATGGGCAAAGAAAGGGATGTCCTGCATCTCCATGATTGCCTCTTCCGTGGTGGGCTCTTTGTAGACAAGTCGCTCAACGGGCCTTCCCTTGAGAAGGTGCTCCTCAACCAGCTCAGGGACATCTTCGGGCTGAACCAACATGTAGACGATTCCATCGGGATAGACGACCATGATGGGGCCCATGGCGCAGAAACCGTTGCATCCCGTTTCTACGATCCTTATTTCATCGGCAAGCCCCTGTTTGTTGATCTCTGCGTCGAGGGCCTTTTTTACCTTTATGCTTCCAGTGGCTTGGCAACCGGTACCTCCGCAGATCAGTATATGAGACCGAAAAACCTTCATCGGATAGTAACCTCCTTCATATGTGTTAGGTTAGTGATATTTATTCCTGTTCCTCTTTTCCCTTGGCAAGGACAAAGGGTGTCTGAACCTCATTTTCCAGGATGTGACGTTTGAAAACCTGCCTCATCTTGTTGGTGTTCATGTATTCATATATGATTGGATCTTCTCCCAGTACTTCTACCGTCACTTCGGGTTCTCTGCTGCACAATCCCATGCAGCCCGAGGTGGTGACGATTACATCGGAAACACCGGCTTCCTCGATTTCGCTCATTAAAGTGTTCATGACCTCCCGCGCACCGGCTGCGATACCGCAGGTTCCCATATGCACCGTGACCTTTACCCTGCGGTCACCGTCTCTGAGAGCATTTTCGCCCTGAACCCGTTCCTTAATCTTCTTAAGATCTTCTATCTTTAATTTCGCCATATCTATTCCCCTATCGAATCAATTATATTGATCTAATATATCTTTGAGTTTGTCGGGTTTTACCCTTCCATGGACATTGTCATCGACGACAACCACCGGCCCGAGGCCGCAGGCACCGAGACAACGCACGGTTTCGTAAGTAAACATCCTGTCAGGTGTTGTCTCTCCCTCTTTGATGCCGAATATCTTTTCTACGTTTTCGGCGATCTTCTTGCCTCCCCTTACGTAGCATGCCGTTCCGAGACAAACTCTGACGGTGTGTTTTCCGCGGGGCTGCATGGTGAAGAAGGAATAGAAGGTGACAACGCCATAGACATGGCTGAAAGGTATGTTTAACTCCCTCCCAATCCGCCTCTGGACGACGACGGGCAGAAATCCCAGAAGCTCCTGGGCCTTTTCCAGTACGGGGATCAACCCCCCGGCCTGGCCCTTGTGTTCCTCGATGATCTTGTCCAGTTCCTCAATCTGTTCTGGCTCAAACTCCTTTAAAAGTTCATTGTATTCAGAATCCATTCGTCTGCTCCTTACTTTTACTATAATCATTTAAGAGATGGATAGGCTAATGATCAGCCCCGATCTCCTTAAGTCCCGTTACTATGTCTTCCTCTATAAACTGCAAAACACTCGTATTGTTAATGGGCACATCGTCGAGTTCTTCTTTTATCTCACCTGTGTCCAGAATATACGTTCCTTTCGTGGTATGATGAGTATACAAAAAATTTACATCGGGAGATCCCGCTATCAATGTTACCATTGTGTTGGCCATGTTCCCGAGAGGTTGTCGATCTATATGACCGTGCTTGAAATGGGCCGAAATCCTTGTTCCTTCTCCGACTTTCGATTCAACAGAAAAGCTCCCGTCAGCCTTCTCCGCTGCCTGGGAAAACATGGGGAGACCCAGCCCGACTCTGCGAACCGTCTTTGAGGTATAAAAGGGGTCAAGCACCTTTTTGAGGGTAACCGGATCCATGCCAGTTCCGTCATCGGTAATGATGATTGTAAGATCGTTCCGTTTTCTGTCCTCAGTTACGGCTATTGATACACGTTGCGCCTCGGCCCTGGTGGAGTTTTCGACAACATCGAGAATGTGCATGGAGAGTTCCATCATAGGGCTATTCCTCTATGCATCGTCCTTCAAGGTTTCGAAGGGCCATCTTGAGTTCCGGGACCGTTGGCTCTTGCATGTGTATTGTTGAGGGTTTCGTGCCGATATCGATGATAAAGTGGGCGTCCGAAGACGTTACAAAGCTATAGGATGAAAATTCGGGATACTGTATTCGGGCTTCTTTTGCTGAAATTCGGGATATCTCAAGAGCGTTAAACCGGCAGTCCGATGGGATAAAGCCCAACTGTCCGAGGACGCTGAAGCTTTCCCTGTCTATATGGGCGGCAATTGCCGCGCCGTTGAAACTGTGAATTGCCTCAACGGTTTCATAGAGCGAAAGGCTGGTAGAACCGATAAGGAGCCTATCGTTAAATCCTTCAACCTCATCCAGTTCGTTCACAATCGGCTGACATCCGAATATCTCTTCGCGGTTCATGCCGGAAAGAGATGCATAAATAAGTTCCTGAAGTCCGTATAACTCATCAATCTTTTCAAAGAGCGCCACGACATGAGCTTCTTCACTCGTCGTTATCTCCATTCCGGGAAAAACGACAAGGGGCCTCCCCTCGGCAGCCTTTATCACATACTCGGCGTTTTCCGATGAGTTGTGATCACAGATGCCTATTATGTCGATATTCTCAGCGATCGTCTTTTCAACGATTGCCGAGGGATACATATCCAAGTCAGCGCAGGGTGACAGGCATGTATGAATATGGAGGTCACACCTATAACCCTTTAGCATTGTCTTATTCCTCAAGAACTAAACAGAAGGCTTCCTTAGGCCCTCTCTTAAAGCGGAAACAAGAAACTCAATCACCGCTCATAAGCCCATATATCCTACCTGAGAGCTCAAATCCGGACAGTTCACTGGTCATGATCGGGATACCTTCCGATGATGCCTTTTCAAGGGTTTCTGTATCCGGTTTTTTTCCTAAAGCAAGAATGATGCCGATATGCTCCTTGAGCGAAGCCACAGCGATAATATTCTGATGTGATTGGCGGGTTATCCATAGATCCCCCTCTTTGCTGTTCGCAATCACATCACTCAGGAGGTCGCCCACGTAGCCGCCCAGAACTTCCTGGTTCAGCTTTTCTTCGCCGCAACCTACCTGCAGGTTAAGTTTCTCTACTAACAAGGATAGCGTAACGTTCATAAACTTAAATAAAAATTCCTGTCCTGGTGTCACCTTTTACTAAGGAGGCCTCTGTAGTTTTGAGAGGTCCCCCATACCACTTTATAATTTCTTGATGCAACCAACTATACCATTCGCATAAAGTCGACCCGACGTTTCGAAAAGGATGTATCGGGTCAGAAGAATTGGTATGTCCAACTCCTCGGCCAGTCTTAGTGTCTCTTCCGGTGGCGTTTTACCTCTTACGATTATAATGGCCGCAGTATCAAGTATGCTTGCCGTTCTTACAACCTGAGGATTGGTAAGACCCGTCAACAGGAGGCTCCTGGGTTTCGCAAAGGCCAGAACGTCACTCATAAGGTCAGCACTGAAGGCCGTCTTTACATCGGTATTTAAATGATCATGACCAACGAGAACTTCAGCATCGAGTATTTCTATAATCTCGTGAAGTGTCATAACTACCCCTTTTTATATGCTGAGGATATCCGTTAAATAAAAAAAGGTATTGAAAAAAGCAGGTTATTTGCCAATTAACCCTGCAACAAAACCGACTCTGCCTATCATAAGGTAGGGTAGTATGTCAATCGTTTTTGTTGGTGAGGATCATTGATAAAAATAAGTGCTGGCAGGACCCTTTTTTTCCTTGACACCTCACCCTTTTTTAATTATCTACTTAATTACTGACCTGTAGTCATATTATGACCTATGTTTATTTATTGAACGGTGGTTATGGTTCTCTTAATAGTATCTCTGATAGCAACAGGGCAACGGGGGGGGGGGTCGATTGGGACTCAAGAACCGGAGAGAAAAGGAAAAGGAACAAAGAAAAAAGGCAATTTTAAAGGCCGCGAGGAAGTTATTCATAAAGAAGGGTTTTACTACCGTCACGGTCGCAAATATTGCCAAGAAAGCGGATCTCAGTAAGGGCGCAATATATCTCTATTTCAGCAGTAAAGAAGAGATATGTGTCCAGATACTTCTCGACGAAATCGAAAGGTTTCATCAGCAGGTAGCCCACCTATTTAGCAACGATAAGACGGCAGCCGAAGTCTTATCGGATTTCTCCACATCTTATATAAATTTTTTTCTGAATGACAGAGAGTTGTTCAAAATACTTATGAGCTTTATGCTCCATAACGGCAGCTTGAACTTCACCGATGAAACAGACAAAAGAATCATCCATGAAACCAACATGGCAATTTCCGTAACCGAACGGGTATTCCGTTACGGTATTGATAGAGGTGAATTTTTCATCAAAGAGCATGAGGTAATCAGTATGAGAAATGCCCTCTGGGGATTCCTTAATGGTGTGCTGTCTCTTCACTTATTTACCGGCAGGAAATCGATGAGGGAAGAGCGGATACGCAATAACATTGAGGAGGGTTTGCGTGTTTTCATTGAGGGTTTAAAAAAATCATAAGTCAGGAGGTAGTAGGGTTATGGGTAATACTTTGGTGAACACCAGGGATCAAAGATTCATTCTTTACGAACAGATCGGCATCGAAAGACTTTTTGCTGCTGAAAAGTATGCCGATTACTCCGCGGAAGTCGTTGACATGATGTTGAGTGAGGCGGAGAAGATGGCCGTCGACGTCATACTTCCCACCTACGATGTCGGCGACAAAGAAACCGCCGTTTTTGCAGACGGAAAGGTTACAACTCCCGCCTGTTTCCACCCCGCCCTGAAAACATTTAACGAGGCAGGCTGGGGCTGTGCCATTAAAGATCCCGAGTATGGGGGACAGAATCTGCCGCTCTGTGTATGGAGTGCCGTTGCAGAGATGTTCGACGCGGCGAATTTCGCCTTCATGATGTACCCGGGCCTTACCCTCGGGGCGGCGGGACTTATCGAGAAGTACGGGACTGAAGAGCAGAAGAATACCTACATGTACAAGATGTTCTCCGGCGAGTGGGGGGGTACCATGTGTCTGACCGAGCCGGGCGCGGGCAGTGATGTAGGGGCGACGAGGACGGTTGCAAAGAGATTGCCCGATGGTACCTTCAGCATTGAGGGGACTAAATCCTTTATCTCTGCCGGTGATAGCGATCTCTATCCTAATATCATCCATCCGGTCCTTGCCAGGATCGAAGGAGATCCTCCGGGGACAGGCGGCATCTCCATCTTCATCGTTCCGAAATTCAAGGTGAATGAGGATGGTAGCATCGGTGAATCAAACGATGTGATAACAGGCGGTATCGAACACAAAATGGGAATCAAGGCATCCGCCACCGCCACCCTGAACTTCGGTGAGAACGGAAAATGTATCGGTTATCTCTTGGGTGATGAGCGTGCCGGTATGAAGGTCATGTTCAACATGATGAACGAGGCCAGGCTGGAAGTGGGGATGCAGGGTCTTGGTCATGCAACCGCCTCTCTGGAGCACGCCGTCCAGTATGCGAAGGAGAGAATCCAGAGCAGGCATATCATGCAGATGACCATGCCCGATGCGCCGGCAATTCCAATCATACAGCATCCCGATATCAGACGTTCACTCCTCTGGATGAAATCCCACGTAGAGGGTATGCGGGCGATGAACTATTTCGCCGGTTTCTGTATCGATATGGAAGAAACGGCGACAGACCCTGCGGAAAGAGCGAAATGGAAGGGCTTCGTCGAGATTCTCACACCGGTCATTAAGGCATACTGCTCCGATAAGGCCTGTGAAATCTGTTCACTCGGAATGGATGTCTACGGCGGATACGGCTACATCCAGGAATATCCGATGGAACAGTACCTGAGAGATTGTAAGATCGCCACACTCTATGAAGGGACTAACTACATTCAGGCTCTCGACCTGGTCGGCAGAAAGATGGGTGCAAACAAGGGCATGAATGTGATGAACCTCTTCGGTGAGATCAATCAGACCATCGTCAAGGCCAAGGAAAATGCCGAGATGAAGGATTATGTTGCCCATCTCGAAGATGCCTATAATGCCGTAGTGGGAGTAGCGATGCAGTTTGCAGCATGGGGCAAGAGCTCCAGCGTGTTGCTTCCTGTCCTGAACGCGAGACCCTTCCTGATGATACTGGGAGACCTCGTGGTCGGGTGGCAGCTGCTCCAAGGGGCGATCATTGCGGCCGAAAAACTGGATGTAATGTATGCGGAAGTAGGTGCTGAGGGCTCCATAGCCAAGAAGCGTGCACTGGCACGTGAGAATGGTGATGCCGCCTTCTATCAGGGCAAGCTGGCATCGGCGAAGTACTTTTCATGTAACGTCCTTCCGACGATTGCAGGTAGGTGCAAATGTATTACGCTGGGCGATAAGACACCCATTGAGATGCTGGAGGATTCGTTTGCAGTGTAATTTATGGGGATAAATAAATTAAGGAGGAATGATATGTCGTATGAAATCAAGAAAGCTGCCATTGTAGGGGCGGGGGTCATGGGCGCCACGATAGCCGCTCACATGACCAATGCGGGGATCGAATGTGTCATGCTGGACATTGTGCCCCCCTTCGATCCGAGCGAAGCGGATCTGAAAAAGGGCCTCACAAAAGACAGCAAGGCGTGGCGAAACAGTTTCGCGACAAACGGGCTGAACGGTGCGGTAAAATCGAAACCTGCCAGTTTCTATTCAAAGAAAAATGCGGCAATGGTCTCCATCGGAAACCTTGAAGACAACCTCGATATGTTGAAGGATGTGGATTTTCTCCTCGAGGTCGTCCTTGAGAATCTGAAGATCAAACAGGAACTTTTTACAAAGCTGGAAAAGGTGGTAAAACCGGGTTGTATCATCGCAACAAATACATCCGGTCTTCCGATCAAAGACATTTCTGCACCGATGAGCGCAAAGTTCAAAGAGCGATTTCTGGGCGTTCACTTTTTTAATCCTCCCCGTTATATGAAACTCGTGGAGGTCATCCCCGGCGAGACGACGAAACCGGAGATCGTCGAGTTCATGACCTCTTTCCTCGAGAATGTGATGGGAAAGGGCGTCGTTATCTGTAAAGACGTTCCCAACTTTATCGCAAACCGTATCGGTGTCTTCGACATCGCCAACGCCATCAAGACGATGCTTGCCCATGATCTCACCATTCCCGAATTGGACGCCATTATTGCGAAGGTTCTCGGTCGTCCCGGATCAGCGATCTGCGGCACCATCGACCTAGTCGGCATCGATACGGGCTATCATGTCATGAAGAATCTCGTTGCGGCAGTGCCCGATGACGAGATGATCGACACCTTCTCGCCACCGGAGTTCATGGATAAGATGGTAGAGAACAAGTGGCTCGGCAACAAGACGAAGGGTGGCTTCTACAAGAAGACGAAAGACGAAAAGGGTAAGAGGGTTAAACTTGCTCTCGATTATAAGACGATGGAATACGCTCCCTTCACAAAACCAAAATATGAATCGGTCAAGGCGGCGGGGAAAACGGAAGGCGGCTTCGATGACAAGCTGAAGGCCCTCTTCTATTCCGATAAGGATGTTGCAGGGCAGGTTGCGAGAGAATACCTCTGCAAGAACTTCATCTACTCGGCAAATCGTATTCCCGAGATCTGTGATACCGTCTACCAGGTAGACAACACCATGAAGTGGGGCTACAACCACAAAAAAGGTCCTTTCGAGACATGGGATGCCGTCGGTGTGAAGGAATCAGTCGAAGTCATGAAGAAGATGAAGCTGAAGGTTCCGAAGAAGGTCACCGACATGCTGAAGAAAGGGGACTCCTTCTATCTGACAAAAGAAGACGGTAAATACTACTACGACTTCGACAAGAAGGATTATGTAAAGATTGCCGATAACCCGAAGATTATCCTTCTTCCCGAAGCCAAGGCGCAGAATAAGGTTATCAAAACGAATGTGGCTGCCAGTCTCGTCGATATCGGTGACGGTGTTGCCTGTCTCGAGTTCCATACCAAGATGAATGCTATCGATGGTGATGTGATTACCATGATGGAAGACAGCTGCGATATTGTTGAGAAAGATTTTACCGGTATGATTGTGGCTAACCACGCGGCGAACTTCTGTGTCGGAGCCAACATATTCCAAATCCTTCTCGCTGTTCAGAATGGCGAATGGGATCTCCTTGATAAGATGATCCATGACCTGCAGTATGCCAACATGAGGATGAAATATCTTGAGAAACCGGTTGTTACCGCACCAGCTGGCATGGCGCTCGGCGGCGGATGCGAGGTATCGATCCATGGCCAGAGATGTCAGCCCTGTGGTGAGACCTATATGGGTCTTGTCGAAGTTGGTGTCGGTGTTATTCCTGCGGGGGGCGGTTGTAAAGAATTGATGGTTCGATGCACCGAGGGAATTCCCGATGGCGTGGTTGCATCGGGATTGAACATGCAGCCGATTTACGAGAAGGTACTCATGAATATCGGCCAGGCCAAGGTGGCCACCAGTGCCATGGAGGCAATGGAACTTGGTTATATCAGAACGACGGAGGGCATCAGCCTCAATCGCGACCATCAGATATGGGATGCAAAGGAACTCGTTCTTTCCATGGCAAAGACCCATAAGAAGAAAAAACCCGACATGATTCCCGTTATGGGGGAGAGTTTGATGGGTATTGCCCATGCCGTCCTCTACAACATGAAAAAAGGTAACTACATGTCAGAATATGACGAGCATGTGACGATGAAACTTGCCTGGGTCCTTTCGGGGGGGCAGTGTCCGGAGAATACCTTCGTGACCGAGGATGCGATTCTTGACCGTGAGAGAGAGGCCTTCCTGAGCCTTGCCGGTGAGCAGATGACACAAGATCGTATCATGCACATGTTGACAAAGGGGAAACCACTCCGTAATTAAAAACATACTAATTTATCGCTTGCGCCGGCCTGCACTCTGTAGGCCAACGCAGTGGTAGATGATAAGGAGGATTATTATGCGTGACGCTGTTATTGTCGAAACAGTAAGAAGTCCGGGAGGACGGTATAAAAGGGGTGCCCTTGCACAGACCAGAGGAGATGAATTTGGAATTCAGGTCATGAAGGGATTGATGAAAAGGGTTCCACAGGTCAAGCATGAGGATGTTGATGATGTAATCTGTGGTTGTTCCTTTCCCGAAGCAGAGCAGGGAATGAACCTCGGAAGGGTCATTGCCCTCGGAGCGGGATTTCCCGTTACCACATCGGGTATGATTGTCAACCGTTTCTGCTCCTCCGGTATTCAGGCTATCGCTGATGCAACGGCAAAGGTCAGGGCAGGCTGGTCAGATATCATCGTTGCCGGTGGGTGCGAGACCATGTCGCATATTCCGATGGGCGGCTGGATATTCCGTCCCCATCCCGACTGGGGAGACCTTCCGATGACCTATGTCTCCATGGGTGTCACGGCGGAAAACGTGGCGGCTGATTATGGAATCACCCGCGAGGAACAGGACAAGATGGGCCTCGAAAGTAACAAAAGGGCCTATGAAGCGATCCAGAAGGGATACTGGAAGGATCAGATTATCCCGATCGAGGCGTGGAAGTATGTCAAGGATAAGAACGGACAGTGGATCCGGACAACGAAGATCTTTGATATGGATGACGGTGTGAGATGGCCCTCGACGATGGAGAATATGGCCAAGCTGAAATCGCCTTTCAAGCAGGGTGGATCAGTCACGGCGGCGAATTCATCGCAGATGACCGATGGTGCCGCCTTCACGATGATTATGTCGGCTGAGAAGGCGAAGGAACTGAAGTTGAAACCGCTTGCAAAACTGACCCATTATGCCGTAGCCGGCAATAATCCGGAAGAGATGGGCGTCGGTCCCCGGTACGCAATTCCCAAGGTACTCAAGCTTGCCGGATTAACGACCGACGATATCGAACTCTTTGAGATCAACGAGGCCTTTGCCTCTCAGGCACTCTACTGCTGCCGGGAACTGGGGCTCACCGAGCGATACTGGGCAGGTGACATCAACCCGAATGGCGGCGCAATCGCGATCGGTCACCCCCTGGGATGCACTGGTGCGAAGCTGACCACTCAACTGCTGCATGAGATGAAGAGAAAGAAACTGAAACGAGGGATCGTCTCGATGTGCATCGGCGGTGGTATGGGGGCTGCCGGTATCTACGAGATGCTGTAAGAATTTACTAAGAAGGTGTTGAGAAAAAGCCATGGCAGCAATGCCATGGCTTTTTTATGAAGAGGAAGGATCCTTTTCTGCCAGGAGATCATTACAAAAAGACTCGATGCCTCTCTTCGCGTAGTCGGTACCGATCGTAAAATGGTCAACGGATGTGCCAAAACGGAGCAGGCTTACCAGTCTGAAAAAGGGCATGAGACCTAATTCATGGTATGCGCTTGATATGTAGACGTGTGCAGCTATCTTTGCTCCGAAGCAGTTCACTAAACGTTCCATCGGCTTTTCGATGAGCGCTATCTCAAAAGCCTTCAGCGGAGCGCCGCCGAATGTCGCAAAGGATCCCACCTTCTTTCCGCGAATACCGCTCACCGTTCGTAAATACCTTGCCACAGGGTAGGATATTTGTGCCCACTTTGGTCCTCCGACGCAGATACGATCAAAGTCCGATACATCGGGAAATTGCAAAGGCTGAATCTCTTCCTCTACCTGATGGTATGTCTTGATGTGGTGTTCTCTCCACCACCTGCTCAGCAGGGTACCTCCAATCGACGGATAACGCGGCCAGTCCTTTGCCATTTCCCTGAGCCGTGAGGAAAAAAGAGCGGGTTTAATTATCTCAAAGTCTATTTCGTGACCTCTTTCACGACACTCATCCGCGATAGCAATTGCCAGCTTTTCGGTACAGCCTGTACGTGAAAAATAGGATATCAGGATCCGCATGCTTTACCTCGTTCAGTTGGTGATTCATCCTTTGCCTTGATATTGGGTTCTAATAGCACAGGGTATTTATTTTTTGAAAGGATAAATATTATATGGAAAGAGTACAGGTATGGGAAACGCTTGATAATGTGCCGGATGTAGTATAGGACTACAGTGTTTATGGAGTGTCGAACCATGGTACAAATTTCTAATGAAACTATTAGGTTGGATATTTAGCTTGCTATCCATATGTTTCCATGGAAGGCGAGTAGTGCAGGTAAAATGGCTGTTATAGAGTCAAATGAGTATTAATACCGGGCGCGTTACTAACAAAATCAGGGAGGTGATTTATCATGAAGGTTACCATCATCTATGATAATGAGGTAAGGAGTGAAGGGCTGACTGCCGACTGGGGTTTTGCCTGCCTCGTCGAGGCACATGGGAGGAAGATCCTCTTTGATACCGGAGCGAGCGGTCCCATTCTCATGGGTAATATGGAAAAGCTGGGGATTGACCCGCAAGTCATCGAGGACGTTGTTATTTCCCATGCACACTGGGACCACACGGGGGGACTGGGGGATTTTCTCTCTGCGAACAGTGACGTGACCCTTTATGTTCCCTCATCGTTTTCAGTCAGGGATGATGCCGCCTGCAATGTGGTCACCGTGAAAGGGGCGGCAACGCTTAGCGACGGTATTAATTCAACGGGAGAGCTCCACGGTATGGAACAATCGCTCGTCGTCGTTACGGAGAGGGGAACCGTTATCATTGCGGGCTGTTCGCACCCCGGTGTCGAAGAGATTCTCGCGGCCTCGCTGCAGTTCGGCAGTCCCTATGCGCTGATCGGCGGTCTCCACGGATTCGACAAATATGAGGTGGTGAAGGACCTTGGAATGATCTGCGCCACCCACTGCACGGAACATATCCGTGAAATACAATCCCGGTATCCCCAGACATTTATTCAGGGAGGTGCCGGCAGGGTTATTGAAATTGCTGACTGAGTTTCTGTATGGATGAAATACGAATTGTAGTAATGTGATAATTATGTATCTTTATGAAAGGAAAGACGGGATATTCTAGTATGGATCAGATAATCTACCAATCGATCGGCATTATTCATACGCCCTTTAAGGATACCAGCGGGGTGCCGATTCAGCCGACGGCAGCGGAGGGTGTGACCGGAACGGTGGAGATTGATGAGTCCTTCGCCGACGGTCTTAAAGATATCGAAGGATTCTCTCACATAATTCTCATCTACCACTGTCACCTCTCAAAGGAGCCACGGCTTCAGATAACGCCCTTTCTCGATGAGACGGTTCGAGGTGTGTTCGCAACGAGGGCCCCGACGCGTCCCAATTCGATCGGGCTTTCCGTGGTGAAGCTTGTCAGGGTCGAGGGGCGGATTCTTCACATTGTAAATTCTGATGTTCTTGACGGGACACCGCTTCTCGATATCAAACCCTACGTCCCCGAATTCGACTGCACCGACAATGTATCGATAGGGTGGCTCGCTGGCCGTGTAGAAAAATTGCCTGAAACAAAGTCCGATAAGAGATTTGGAAGATAGCAATCGGGATTTAAAGCCCCCCAAGACTGCAATGAGGGGGTGCTTCCGGTTAAATATGAAGTTAGCCGCTTCTTCAATGATGTGGATAGTGCGAGATTGATACGTTGTCGAATGGAGGGGAGGATTGGATGATAGACGGCTCGAAACTTGCGAAACGGATAAAAGCGAAACTTGCTGAAGCGAATCGACTCCTTCAAGACAAGAAACATGAGGAGGCGCTGCCCCTCTTTGTTGAAGTAAACACGATTTTGTCGCCACCGGGAGTAGCGCCACAGATATATCAGTGTCTCGGTGCGCTCAAGCGATGGGAAGAGATGATTCCAACCCTGGAAACAATGCTTTCCGTCCCGGCAATTGCAGAAAACGAAAAGTCGGCCACGTTTCGATACCTCCTCGGAATGTTCTACCTCAAGTACGAGGGAAACCCCCACAAGGCACGACATGTGTGGAAAGATGCCCTGGCTTTCACTCCAACGTTTGAAACTCGTTTTCCTGCCATCGAGAGCTTTGTAAGTTCTTATGATGCAATTTTGAAGAGTAGCGGAGACGGTTTCTCCCCGAGGGTGATCTCCGTTGATCTCAACACCGGAGAATTTGTGGTGAGTCTTCATGCTCCGAAAGACAATAGCAACACCGAAGTAGGCCGTTGAGACAACATATAGAAGTGCGTCGCCTTAAACTTTATAGTGGGCATCGTAAAGATCTGCCATGAGTGGACTCCGAATCATTTACCGACGAAATCTATATTCCTCCGGTATGACGGTTCAAGAGATTCAGCAAAAGAGTGGGTAATGGATACATCCTACGAGGTTTTGGAGGCTTTCGGAATATTCGGAGCGGGATCTCTTCCAGCGAAAGCGCAGTCTCAAAAAAAGGGGCTATAAATATCTTACGTAATGCATCAGCTCCGACAAATCAGACGTACCCCAGTCGTTTAATAGATAGAACGGTAGTCAGCTTCCTCCCTCCTGCTAGCCAATCTTCAACCTTAAAGGGATATCCACCCTTTCAGATGAAAATCTTGATTTATCATACTTTTGTTGAATCTACTGAAATGACTAAGAGGTGAATGAGAAACGGCAGGGTTGATAGACAACCCCGCCGTTTCCTGTCTATCAATTATTTACATACTGTATTTATAAAACACCATCCGTCATCATCGTCATCGTCATCTTCTTTAGGCCCATAGAGAAAGATCTCAGATGTATCGTCAATACCCGCTTTTCCATGCCAGACTACATAGCCGTCATCATTTATCCGGGGATAATAATCATCATAATCATTGTCGGTGATTTGTTTTATCGGGAGTGAGCCGTCAAAGAGAAAGATCTCCTTATCCGATTCATCCTCATATGCATACCAGACCACCTGCCCGGCATTATTTATCCTGGGATACTCATCTGAAGAATCATTATCGGTGAGCGTTATCGTAGTTTCAGTTGCAATATCATAGAGAAAAATCTCATAATCAGCACCACCCTCATATCCCTGCCACACCACCTGTCCGGCATCGTTTATCCGGGCGTTTAAGTCATTATAAGTATTGTCGGTGAGCTGTGTCGTAATTTCAGTTGCAATATCATAGAGAAAAATCTCGATGTCGTTAGGGCTTCCCCGCCACACAATGTACCCGTCATTGTTTATCTGGGGATCGGCTTCACTATATGTAGTATCTGAAAGCTGTGTCGTGGTTTCGGCCGCAATATCATAGAGAAAAATCTCATAATCACCCGTTACGTCTTTCCACGCCCACACAACATACCCGTCATTGCTTATCTGAGGGCTATCAGCATCGTATGAATTGGCACTAGTAAGATCTGTCGTGGTCTCGGCTGCAATATCATAAAGATAGACGTTCTGATGACCAGAGACACCTCCATACCAGACGACATACCCGTTATCATTTATCCGGGGCTGCACATCATGATCGTCATTGGTAGTGAGCTGTGTCGTATCGGTACCATCGTAGAGAAAGATCTCATAATCATTGCCATCATGTCCGTACCAGACCACCTGCCCGTTATCGTTTATCCAGGGTGACCAATCATCATAATCATTGTCGGTGAGCTGTGTCATATCGGTTCCGTCATAGAGAAAGATCTCATAATCATTGCCATCATGCCCGTACCAGACCATATAGCCGTCACTGTTAATCTGGGGATTAATATCATTATAAGCATTGTCAGTGAGCTGTTCGGCATGTACGGTTGCAGAAAGCAACGCTGTACTCGTAAAGACCACAAACATAACCACCATGAAAATCCGCAGTACGTTTTTCATCCTCTTACCTCCTGATTGTGAGATGGAAATTCATAACCAAACAGAGAATACCTTTGCCTCACCAAATAGCGCCATGAGAAGGTTCCCCCACTAGCAAGCTACATAGCATATACATACAGGGCTCAGGAAGATATTGTCAATTAGTTTTTCTGTCAGTGAAGCTTTATACTGGTAATAGGGGCTTCGGCATTCAACCGATATCAAAGATTAGCAGGCGGAGCCGATTATCTGCTGCTTACTGTATAAGAGTATCCACCAACTTCGGCGGAAAGCCGATTTCGGAATAATAATCGATGCAATTCTGTTGACTATTGTGAGTTCTGAGTAATAAAAAAGGATGTGAAGAAGGTATTGCCAAGAATTAGTATGTAGACAAAAAGCTCGTTTCTAACGTCTGATTTTTCTGAACTTCTCATCAGGAAAACTCAATCGCAAGGGGGGTGTATGACAGCGAAGAAAAAAACTTTTCACTGGAGAGGATGGACCACCTTTGTGGTCACCATAGCCTTTATCGTGGACGCCCTCTCGGGGATTATTCTCTATATTGCTCCGTCGGGAAGGGTCGCCCACTGGACGAACTGGACGATCTGGGGACTTACAAAAGATCAGTGGGCGGCGGTGCACACCATATTTGGGTATGTTCTTCTATTGATTATAGTTATGCATCTCTATTTCAATTGGAAGATCTTTGTCAATTTCCTCTGGAGCAAGGCGAAAAAGGTTGTGAATCTGAAGTGGGAGCTTGCTCTGTCCTTCGTGGTCTGCCTCGTTATATTCTTTGGATCTATCTGGTATATTCCCCCCTTCAGCACCGTCATGGCTATCGGGGAACACTTCAAGAGAGGGTGGGAACAAAGCGAGGCACGGGCGCCGATGGCACACGCGGAGCTTCTCACCCTTAGTGATTTTGCCGAGAGCATCAATGTGCCGGTGGACCAGATAACGGAGATACTGAAATCCCGGGGGTACACCTTCGATGGCATTCATCAGACCGTCGGGGCTATTGCCCAGACCAATAAGGTTTCCCCCAGCAAGCTCTATGAGGACATTACGGCCACCGGGGTTATCCCCGTTTCTTCCAAAAACGCTGCGGGCTCCGGGATGGGGAAGAAAACGCTGAGGGTGATTTGTGAAGAAGAGGGACTCTCCCTGGACAAAGTTCTTTCAAGACTGAAAGAACAGGGGATAGAGGCCAAACCCGATGATCGACTGAAAGATCTGGCCATACAACACGAAAAGAGGACCGGGGAGATGTTCAATATCCTTCGCGATGAATAAAAAGGTGGCGACAGAGAATCGCTGCTCACGCATCCTGTGAGACGGATGAATAGATCACTTGTGTAAGAAAAGAAGATTTCTGCAACCGAAATATTCTCGCCAGAGCAGCTACCGGTGCTCTTCGAATTTGTATCCTGGATGACAAGAGAGTTGATTTGAGGGCGGGGGTAACCCTATTCATACAGGATGAACGATCTTTGATAAACTGTTCCATGACGAATCCTGGAGGGAATACTCTTTCGATTCCGATTCATCTATTCTGTTTTCTCGAGGTTCGAGAGAAAACTGCTTATTCCTGTTCTTTTCCTTTTATGTTCCCCTGTGATATCGTTTTATTCCGATAGCCGCTTCGATCATTCAAGGCGAATCCGCCTGGTACCAAGCATAAAGAGAAGAAAAGCAACGATAATTCCGGCGGCACCTGCAATGAAAATGCAAAGTGCCGGGGATCGACGAATGATTAAGCGAATCTGCTCATCCGATAAGCCCTGTTCATTCATGCAGACATGGAAGCTGTATCCCATCGCGAAGGCCGGTTTCATCGATTCGGGATATATCGTTTCGACTTTACCGGAAGGATCCGTGACGGTGATAGACGTACTGGTGCCCATGGGTAGCTTTTTGCCGGCAAGATCGACATGCCGTCTTTGAAGTGTCAAGGTTTTGAGACACAACTCTGTTTTTGAGTGGTGACTGACCTCGCCCTTTTTGAGGAGTAGAGTTTCTGAACTTCCCGTCACTTCATAGACAAGATGTCCCGAAAGAAAGAACAGAAAACTGACATGAAAGAGGACAATACCCGCTTTTTTGACGGATACTCCAGATCGAATGCTTTTTTTCATGTAGAGCCAGGTACAGCAACAGGTGTTGACTCCCAGCGCGAAAAGGATGGCAAAGAGGACAAACATCCAGACATACAAGACGGGGCGGTCGTGGAACAGCACCAGCCATTTGTAGAGCAACATGAAGTTAAGAGTTCGGAATTCTTCGGAATGACAATCAACGATGAGTGCGCCGGCAAAGAGCAGTACCGATGCCGCCAGCAGCAGATAGAACCCAGGCTTTAATTCTGAGAGAAAGGAGCACCATGTCCACCTCTTCATAGTATTACTCCCAGAAGTTCAGTAACTTGATGGTGATATACCATGAAAACAACAGGGACGATCCCGAGTATCGTCAGCAATGCCTTCGATTTAAGATTCATGCCGATATATCGTAGATGGATTGCCGCTCCGTAGAAACACCAGATGGAGGCGCTTAAGAGATGACGGTTGCTCCATGAAAAGGGATAGGACCAGCCGAGGAAGGCCCACAGGGCTCCAAGAATCTGGCACAGAGTAAACATCACAAAGCCCCATAGCAGCAAGCCGTTCCAGGACTCTTTGACAGGTAACTTTGCCGGGAGCATTGCGGCGGCAACCGCGCCGGCTGTAAGGAATAACGTCACGCTTATGGCTTCACTCAAGAAGAAGAGTGAAGCAACGAGTGACTTCCCCTTAATCGTCGGTGATGGGGGCTCGATGTCGGCAATGACAGCAATGAAGGTTGCGATCAGGAGAGTTCCCATAATTGTAACAACTTCATTTCGTTCTCTCTTTCCTATTGCAGGATACATGAAGGCCGCCATAATAGCCGGGATGAGGTATAGTTCATCAACCATTGGAAATAAATACCAATTATTCCCTATCTGTCCTCTCGAAACAAGGAAGATGAGGTTAAGGATTAATCCTGCCAGGACAAACAATGTGGCCGGACGGCTCGCGTGAAGAAAAACGAAAGCCGCCGACAGGGTATAAAGGATCAGTGTCACAACCATAGAGTATTCGAAAAAAACCGGATTCATGTTCATAGTGTGCCCGATTACGTTGAACAACAAGCGCATTCCCCGCTGCCTGCGGCGGAGAATGCGAGTGAATAGAAAATTAACATTTTCCGTAACAACAGGAATTCACCGCGACTCGTTGCGGTGAGATTCAATTATGTTCCCGTCACTGCAGTTTGATCACTTCGATCTTCTGTATTGACTTGACATGTCGGTCAGCGGAGAGATCATCAGGTGTTACCAGGAAAAAACGGCCTCTTTCCTTGATCTTTTTCCTCGCCATCATGTCACCGATAATAATATTATTCCCCGCAGGCGACAGGAACAACTCGCCATAGGAGAGTAATGTCCGATACCCATCGGGTGCAGAGACGATAATTGCCGAATCAAGATCACGACCTATTCCTGCTTTTTCAAGCAACTGCGTGAGAGAAACTCCTTCGAAAAGCTTAAGACCGTGGTATCCCTGTCCGTCCCCCACCTCTTTAAAAAGAATTTCAGAGCGATTGAGGGTTGGCAATTCATCAAAGATCAGCGATTCAAACCCGGTACCTGAAATGGTAAATTGCGGTGAATAAAGAATTTCCTGTTTTTGCTGCGATACCGTCGGATGCAGGTCAACCACCTCGATAGCGGTGATTTCTTCCAGACATCGATCCGAGTAAAAATCACGGCTAAGAATCAGTTTCGGGAATCCGACGTCGCGGTCAAGTTGCTTGAGCCAGTCATGGTATGCTTCCGGTATCTTACTTCTGTCATGGTGAGGAATAATGGGGCAGGCCTCACATGCGATTATGATGTCAGCGGGATTCCGGTAAAAGATCTCTCCCCAGGAGAGAACAATTTTTTGTCCCTTCCTATCTTTCACAACGATGGCAAGATCAAGGTCTTTGTTAAAGTCGGGTTTTTTCTTGTTGATTCCTGCAAGTTCGAGCAACGATCTGAGCGAAGGACCACGGAAAGAAAAAGCGCCGTGGTACCGGCCATCCCTCGAAACTTCATTCAGCCTGACGTCGCTGCACTCTAGGCGGGTCATATCTTGCGCCGATAGACACACCGTCTGTGCCACCTCACCCGTTATCAGCACCTCTTTCCCTGAAACGAGCTGATTGCGAGGTCTCAGTAGCGCAAGCTCACCTGATAGTGCACTGACCTCTTCGTGCAGTCGAGAAACTTCCTCCCTTATTTTTCTGTCTTCCTGCGAATCCTTACAGCCGAAAACGGTTAAAAGAAAGAGCATGCAAAATACTATGGGCAGAACTGTCCATGTCCTACCTTTGATCTTTGTAAGCTGCAGATATACTTTTTTCTTCATCTGTTTACGTCCTTTCTGTTGCAATTGTAAATGTTGATGCGCCTGCTGCCCTGATTTCGTCGATGACTTCAACCAGGAGACTTAAGGGGATTGTTTTATCTGCCTTTATTGTGACGGGACGATCAGGAAAGAGTTCGAGTTCTCGATGTAGCTCACTTCTGATATTGTCGAGCAAGACTCTTCTGTCTCCCACATAGATCTCTTTCTTTTCCGTCACCAGAAGGATGATTTCTTCGGTAGGTGCTGTGCTGGATGTAGCGGATTCAGGCAACGTTACCTCTATGGAAGATGCGACCATGATGCGCGAAGTTACCATAAAAAACAGAAGGAGCATGAAAACGACATCGACAAGCGGTGCAATATTGGTATGGAGAAGAACCCGCTTTCTTCGTTCAAATTCCATCCAGATCCCCCTTGGCATAACTAAATACCAGTTCCTTCATCCTGAGTGAGATGTCTTCTAATTGCCCTTCAAGGTATAGATAGGCGACTTCAGCGGGAATTGCCACGAGAAGACCTGCAGCGGTTGTTATCAACGCTTCCCAGATACCACCGGCGAGGAACTCCACGTTGGTTGCACCGTTTTGTATGGCTATCATGCGGAAACATTCGATCATGCCAAGCACGGTTCCCGTCAGTCCAAGCAGCGGAGTGATAGCGGCAATCAGAGAGAGGACGCCAACTCCTTTTTCAAGCAGACGGAGCTCCCGGCCACCGATGAGCGATAGTTCTTTTTCTTTCGCTCCCTTCACCAGGGCAGTGAGCATATCTTTTATCTGTACCGGTTTTGACTCCAGAATCTCACTGAGAGATCGATTGAGTTGTCTGAGTAAGGCCCTGAACTGGACTGTCTTGTATATAATGATGGCCAGTGCCAGCACCGAGCAGAATAAAATCGGCCACATCAGCGGGCCGCCCTTGAGAAAAAAATCTATCACCTCTATTACCTCAGCTTAAATCGTATTGGTAAGACCGCCTTGCAGCCTACAGGTCTTCCGTTTCTCTGTGCCGCCACAAATGATGAATTTGTAACTGCTTCGATCGCAGCCTTTTCAAAGTTGCAGTTACTTTTGTCGACAACTTCAACATCGATCAGCACACCCTCCGCATCAATGGTAAGCATCAGCACGACAACCCCTGTCGTGCCTAATCGTCGTTCCTTCAGCGGGTATTCAGGCAGAATGCGCCTCAAGAAGCGCGGGCCCTCGGCGGAACCAAAGACAACTTCCTGTGGTTTCCCGTGGACTGTTTCCTCTGCGTCAGCATCGGCAATCGGGCAGATAGGGGCCGATTCTTTCTGAGTTGGAATTCGATTATATTCAGGCACGACTTTCTCTCTCGCACCGTCAGCTTCAGGGTTATTGTCAACCGGTAGCGTTGTCTGCTGGACCTTTACTGCCGGTTTCGTGTCTTTTTTGTGTTGTTGTTTCTTCTTTACCTTTGTATGTGTGCTCCGATCCGGTCTTTTCTGCAGTGCCTTTTCAATCTTTGGTTTTTCCGGCTGTACTACTCGTAACGGTTTGTCTCGATCGTGCTCCTTTTCTGGGTGAACAATTTTTTTAACCGGTTGCAGCGGTTTTGCCGGAGCTTCTGCCACCTCATTCGCACGAAAGCCAACTTTCTCGGTAACAACCAATACAACATTTCCCTCATTGCTATTGATGTGCTCTTTCATCGGACACAGTAGCAGTGCCAGATGAAAGGTAAGGGCAATGAGCACACAATGTTTGAACGTCATTACATATTTCTCAAACCGTTGGATAAAGATACCGATGAAGCTTCAGGCCACCACCGCTGCCGGTGGTGGCCTGAAGAAGAACAACCGTCGTAATTATAATTTTGTCGAAAGGCCGCAGATAATACTTCTCCCCCTGCCGGGAAAACCATATTCGCGTTCGTAGTCGAGATCAAAGAGATTGTCACCCGCTACATAGAATTCGAAATATTTCGATACCGGCTGAGTTATCCGTGCGCCGAAGAGCCAGTAATCATCGGCCTCGCGCTCCTCATCCGTCGGATTCTGAGGTGTGGGAAGATCGGAATAGACCTCTGCCCGATAAATACTGGTCATATCGATTCGAGTTTTGATCCTGGGCAGGGTATACTGGACTGCAAGTTTGACTGCGTGTTCCGGAACGTCAAAAACGTTGTCCGTCAGGCGGTCGTCGCTTCTGTCCCGTGCATCGGTGTAAGTGTATCCTGCTTTCACAACCAGATTGTCGACGGGGTAAAGGGACGTGTTGCATTCAACTCCCGACATTACGATCTTTCCCCAGTTCATGTAATCACCATCGCCGCAGGGGCCGTCGCGGCTGATCCAGTCTGAAACATCATGATGGAAAAGGGAAAGTTCGGCACGTGCGATCTCAAAAAAGGTACGTGATACACCCACGGTGTAGTTGATACTCTCTTCCTCGTCCAACTCCTGATTTCCCGATTTGCCGTAGAGTTCGCTCAGGGTTGGGAAACGGGTTTTTTTGGCTACAGAACCGAAGAGCTTCGTTGAATCGGCAAAAGTGTATGTGATACCGATCATCGGATTAATACAATCTTTTGCATCCGGCGTATCCAACGCTACCAGATTATCATCATCGTCGGTCTCTTGGGCATCGGTTACATCGAACCAGTCGTAACTTACTCCTGCGACGATAGAGAGGTTCTTTGAAAGATCGAATGTGTTTTCGATAGCAATCGATCCTGTATTCGACTCCGATTCTTCAAAAGGCAGATAGGTGTCGTCGCGTTGTTTATGAGAATCGACCTTGTAATGGAGAGCGCAACTCAGTGTGTCACGTTCCGAGGCCAGGTAATCGGCAAAGAGGCTGCCCCCGGTAAGATAGTCTTCATAAGCGCTCCATGCCATGGATGTCGAATAGGTCGGGTCCGTATAGGAAACATAATCGTCCTTGTGGTTGTGATAGAAAAGTTTTCCTCGCAGTGTCAATTTGTCGGTGAGTTTCTGCCTGCCGCTGAGGTCGATTCCCCAGTCATCGTAGTTTTCGCTCCGGGCCAGTTGTGAGAAGGCGGGCGGCGATGTGAAATGCTTGTTCTCGTAGAGTGACGGCGGCATCCCCTTCTCAGATTGTATGATATGGAGATTAATATAGTATTTCGAGTCGGCCGTCGGTTCAAGACCGAACTTTGCCCAGAAGGCATCGCTTTTGGAATCGGAATTGCTACGAACTCCACCGTCCTCCAGGACGGTGTGTACCGTGTCTGGATGGCTTTCCTTTTTTCCATACCATCCCTCAACGGGATCAAAGCCGTTTGCCATTTCCCATCCGTCGGTCTCTCGATGCGAATAATTCAGCCAGTAGCTGAATTTTCCGATTTTCATTCCGTTGTAGACTGACTCCTGGTTATAACCATTCTCACCGATCTCCACCGTCGCCCCTATTGCAGGTTTTTCCGTGGGTGCCTTGGTGACAATATTGATGACGCCGGCCTCAGCATTGGCCCCGTAGAGAACGGAGGCGGCACCCTTGATCACCTCGATCTTTGCCACGATGTCGGTTGGTATCTGGTTGAGGTCGAGCATGCCGTACTTGGTTTCATAATAAGGAACACCATCAATGAGAACCAGTGTCTTGTGTTGCTTAAATCCGTGCATATAGACTTCCGGTTCTGCTTTTCGACCAGAGCTGACATAGATGCCAGCCACGTGATTAAGGGCTTCGGAAACAGTTGCACTGTTGGTTGCCTGGATTTCCTCGGCCGTTATTTCATTTGTCACGGCTATATCACGAACCGCCGATGTGTCTTCCGACACGACGATTTCCCCCAGATCATAGACTTCATAGCTTCTCGAATTGGTGTTCTCGCCGGACCATGCGGGATTGGAAAAGAACAATAAGCTTACCGTTAATACCAGAGCCGATAAAAATCTTACTTTCATTAAATACCCCCTTCTGTATCTGTAAAAACCTCTCAGACTCTAATTTTTGCGGAGACCATAGCATAATGCAATCCGTTGTCAAGATTAAATAGTCATTATTTATTACTATTAAAAACTAAAATAAACATAATATGACTCAAATCATCATATATTGACATATAATAACAAATGAGGTATCTGCATTGCAAATCCTTCAGTCTTACGAAGAGATAATAAAAAGAACAGGGGAGGGCTTTTGTATGAGGCCGGGAAGATCGTATATATTATTATTGCTGACCATAGCGATTATTCTGCTTTTGGTGTGTGCAACACAGGGGGTTGCCGCGCCGAAAGGTAAACTCGTCATCTTTCATGCGGGAAGCCTGACAATTCCTTTCAAGGCGATGGAAAAGGCCTTTGAAACTCGGTATCCTAACGTTGACGTACAGCGTGAGGCATCAGGAAGCCAGAAATGTGCACGAAAGATTTCCGATTTGAAAAAGCCCTGCGATATCATGGCATCGGCCGATTACAAGGTCATAGACAAACTGCTCATACCCGCATACGCACAGTGGAATATCCGTTTTGCAACCAATCAATTAGTTCTATGCTATACTGCCGGGAGTAAGTACGCCGACACAATTAATACCGAAAACTGGTATGAGATTCTGCAAAAAAAGGATATCGTCTGGGGTCATTCAGACCCCAATCTTGATCCCTGTGGATACCGCTCGTTGATGGTTTTGCAATTGGCTGAAAAATACTATGGGAAACCAGGACTTTACGAAGTAATAGTTGCCAATCGACCTACCGAAAACATTCGGCCGAAATCTGTTGAATTAATCTCGTTGCTTCAAACGGGCAATATGGATTACGCATGGGAGTATCGATCTGTTGCCGTCCAGCACGGCCTGGAATATATAAGCCTGCCGGATGAAATCAATCTGGGAAATTACAAGTTTGATGATACCTATGCAGAGGCGGTTGTCAAAGTCACGGGTAAAAAACCGGGAATGTTTATGGATATTAAAGGAAAGTCAGTCACCTATGGTGTAACTCTGATCAACGATGCGCCGAACAGGGAGGCTGCCATTGCATTTTTGGCCTATCTTCTTGATCCTCAGGGTGGCCTGAAGATATTGGAAAATATGGGTCAGCCACCCTTTACCCCCGGTCGTGTTCCCACGGCCGAGATGATGGCGATGTTGCCTGCACTTTTACAGAGCAAGGTGGAGATCAAAGATTAGAAGAAGGTGCACATAGAGAGAACGAGAAATCTTCTCTTAAAGTAACACCATTTTCGGTGCCGTCATCAGTTTTTTGCTTTGTCAGCCCTCACATAGTGACGATGGCGGCACCTTCTCTTTCTCCAATTGTGAAAACGATTGGAGAAAGAATCTGTTGTCGATTCATCTGCAACGGTACGTCCAGTCTTCGAAACCTGTTCATCGGTTGTTCTCACGTTGTTTCTATCCTATCGAGATACCTGACTTTCTGCTCCATCGTTTCGATGGATTAAAACATGCCGCCTCTTTCTTTGCGGAAACGTTCCAAACAATGAGAAGGGGATACACTATTTTTATAGGTGGTCATTACGGGAATAAGGTGAAGTCTTGGCGGATGGGTTTCATGCGTCATTTCCTTTCTTAGATGTCTAATGAGAATATTTTCTCACTTGCTTAAAAATATATTGCAAGGGAAAGAGAATTTTGCTAACGCTGAAGCTGTCTTTTCGTCATCTGTGTTCTTTGCGCAACAGTTTGTAAAGCTATGGAACTGCTACCGTGTTGAAAATTTCTACTATACCGATGACGCTATAAATCTCAGATCGACAACCGTTCACGCTCAGCTCAGTCGAAACCGAAGGGACGAACAGACAATGAACGCCATCCTGAACGAAGAAATCAGAAAATACAGATCAATTTTAGAAAGCATTGAAGAGGCTTATTTTGTCATTGATATGCCTGGAAAACTGTCCTTCTGTAACGATGGACTGTGCGATCTTCTCGGCTATACTCGATCTGAACTGGATTGTATGACCATCCAAGATTTCACGACTGCCGGAACACTCTATGGACTCTCAGAAATTTATAGAGAATCGAAGGATAAGGGGAAATCAGTAACGATATCAGATTATGAGATTATTCATAAAGATGGCAGTTTTCGCACATTGGAGATCACCGGATCATACATAAGGGATACCTCGGGTAAATATCATGGGTTTCATGGCGTCGCCAAAGATAGAACAAAACAGTGGGGATTGAGACGTGCCCTTGGTGAGAGTGAGGAGAAATATCGCCATCTTGTCGAAGACATTAACGAGGTGGTGTATCAGACCGATAATTATGGTGTTGTCACTTACGTCAGTCCCTCAGTTGGATTTCCCGGTGGCTATACGCAGGACGAAATCATTGGTCATCCCTTTACCGATTTTGTTTATGAAGAAGATCTAAGCGGCCGCATGGACCGGTTTCAAGAAATATTACACGGTGTCGAAGGTGCAACCATATACCGAGTCAGGACAAAAAATGGGGAACCCAAGTGGGTGCGAACGGCGGCACGACCAATCCATGAAAATGGGTATGCAGTGGGGTTACGAGGAGTATTGACCGATGTTACCGACATAGTCGAAGCGAAGGAAAAGCTGCGTCAGAGTGAACACAGGTATCGATCCATACTCGAAGATATTAAAGAGGGTTACTTTGAGGTTGATCTTGCAGGTAATCTTCTATTTTTCAATGATTCGATATGCAGAGGGCTGGGTTATACTCGTGATGAACTGAAGGGGATTAACAGTAGAAAAATAATTGCTCCCGAATCGGCAAAAAAGATATTGACGACATTTAACGCAATGTACCGAACGGGTAATTCCGTGGGACTCGTAGATTATGAATTCATTAAAAGGAACGGGCTGCGTGGTACCGGGGAACTATCGGCGAGTCTCATAACGAGTAACAACGGGGAACCGATTGGATTCCGTGGTGTTGTTCGTGATGTAACAAACCGCAGACTCACCGAGCGTACATGGAAACAGTCTGATTTTATTGTTAATGCCTCCAGGGATTGGATGACCTTAATCAACAGGAACTATGAGTATATGGCTGTGAACGATGCTTTTTGCCATGCCCATGGGAAATCGAAAGAAGAGATTATTGGAAAAACAGTAGCTGAGATATGGGGTGAAAAGGTCTTTTATCAATCATTCAAAAAGAATATCGACAGATGTCTTACCGGCGAAGAGATAAATTATACGACAAACCTTGACAAGGAACCCTTTGAATTTCGACATTTCGAAGGTACCTATTATCCTTTCTATAATGAGAAGGGGTTCATTGACCAGGTTGTGCTTGTCTCCCACGATATGACAAAAATAATACAGGCAGAAAATAGCATGAAGGAAAGCCTGGTAAAGCTTCAGGTAACTTTGGGAAAGACCATTGACTGCCTGATTTCGGCCTTTGAAATGAGAGACCCCTATACTGCCGGTCACCAAAGGCGTGTTGCGGAACTTGCCCGGGCGATTGCCGAAGGAATGGGCTTTGCCGAGGATGCGATTGAAGGCATTTACTTGGCGTCGACGGTCCACGACATCGGGAAGATACACTTGCCTGTCGAGATCTTAAGCAAACCTACACCACTCACAGATGTAGAATTCGGTATTATCAAAACACACTCTCTCGTGGGGTTTGAGATACTGAAAAAGGCCGATTTCCCCTGGCCTATTGAAACGATTGTCCTTCAGCATCACGAACGGCTCAATGGTCAGGGATACCCTCAGGGGCTCCGTAAAGACGAAATTGTTATCGAAGCACAAATCATTGCCGTTGCTGATGTTGTCGAGGCAATGAGTTCACACCGTCCCTATAGACCGGCACTTAATATCGATATCGCAATTGAGGAGATTGTAGCGAATAGAGGTACTTTATATAACGCCGATGCCGTCGATATTTGTATCGATCTTATCAAAAATAAGAATTTTAAATTCGGTACATTGCACAAGCGACGCTAAACGATAGAACAGGGGAGAGGCTAATTAATCGATAGATAAAGTCTTCCCGGAATTGTCCATATACATTAAAGAGAAATTCGATAGACTCGTATCAATAGTCTGACTATACACATCCCCATCGAGTAAGCTTAGATACCCTTTTACTCCCTCTATATGGTGAAGGAGTGATCAGAATCGGCTGAATTAACCATCTTATTGACCGGGGGCACAACCGCACGCTTCTCCTTTAGGTAGGGGGATTCACATAATGTTGTTACTCTATGGTTGCCCTAAAATAGAGAAGGGCACCATTTTCAGAGGGGATGGCTTCGTAGCGTAAGCCATGCTCTTTGCATATTTTCTCCAAGGCCTCCTCTGAATATAAGGTGCCCCTGATTGTACTCTGAGCCTTATTTCGTTCCGGTACAGGAACGCTACAAATGAAAAAAGCATCGGGGGCGGCAACTCTTTTAATCTCCTGAAAAACTTTTGGTATGTCATCGAAAAAATTAAGAGATAGAATACAAAGGATGACGTTAAAATGGTTATCTCTGAAGGGGAGGTCATTCGCACTCGTCACATAAAACTCTGCATTTTTGAAGCCGACATTCCTGAAACTTGTTACAGCTTTTCTCAGGAGACCAGGGCTGATATCGGTACCAGTGTAACGGTTATCATTCGGCAAAAAATTGACGGCACTGCCGCTGCCCGCAGCTAACTCAAGGACATGCCTTCCATGAACCTCTTTCAGCTCATTACTGAGGATTTCATAATGCCGGTTCATGTCTCCAACAAATTTTTTTGGAAAGATAGAGTTTTTCATTATGAAATCATAGAGAAAGGAAAAAGCGTCTCCGAGCCAGGGTTTAAACTTCAACGGTTTGCCTCTATCGTCGAGGCTATAGTACAATCCTCTCTTGTTGATGATCGTTATTCCATTTTTTTGCATTTATCTTCCTTCGTAACACCCAAGCTCAGTTGTGCGTGGAGAAATCGGCATCCGCATGCATGCTATGGTTTACTGCAGGCAACTAAATAGGATCTGATACTATCATATACTGTAAATATGCAATATCCAGGGCCATTCTCGCTATTTTATTATAAACTTGGCCCTTACTGAGTTTATTCTATCATTGAGAATCACCGCTGTTGCGGAACCGTTCCTGATAATGACTTTCACCTTGCATTATGTGATGATGAAATCACGAAGTTACCGCTCGCGCAATTCGTACCGTAGAAAAATTATGTTTGTACAAGCATTATGTCAAGAAATAAATATGATCTCGGATTCCATGCAATGAATCATGTTTAAGATCTCCTTCTTTAGTTCCATAAGCAGCATATCCACTTTTTCACCGCCTGGCATCGTCCATGCTTTTTCCAAGACAGATATGATTTTAAATCCAACCTTCTCATTGGTCTTACGTGTTCTTACATTGAAGCGAAATAGCCTGATTGGGTGATCGCCACCACAATCGCGTAATATCAGCGCTCAAACTGCATTTAAACGCTCTCTTTTCCATCAGTCTCAAAAGACTGCCATTCCAGAGTACTGATTCGCCCGGGGTCATCAGAAAGACTCATGTAATGGAAGAGATAACGTCCCTCAATTGGTTAAGAATATACTTTGACAGTCATTTTATTATAAACTGTCAACGAAATAACGGACGTTGGTCTATTTTTTCAGAATTAGAGTTATTGTTTCTCAAGCGCAGCGGTATGACTGAAATATATCTCAGGGGAGTCAATGAGTTTGAATCCTATCTCTTGTGTCATGGATACCATGTTCTTAAATTCGGTGACCGTGACATGTATTTTTGGCTCGACTAATAAAAGCGTGCCTGATTTCTTAAGAATTGAATGAACTTCCTTAAAGAAGTTAAATTCATCCGGTGTTTCGTGTGCCATCCAGAAGGTTAAGACAAAATCAGCTTTTTCGTTTATACCGATAGTATTTTCGCCACATACAACTGTTGTGATACGGTCGGCGACACCCGCTTTTTCTGCACGTACCATCAGGGTCTTCAGCATTTTTTCCTGAAGATCAACGGAAATTATTTTTCCGGTCGTACCAACAATTCTGGCCATACCGATCGAGAAGTATCCGATGCCGCACCCGATGTCGACGGCGGTCATTCCTTCATGGAGGTAAGGGGCAAACATTGTTTCCGACCTGTGGAATATACGCCGTAGCGGATTGTCAAATGTGTATGCCAGCCACCAGGGACAAACATGTTGTGCCATTATACGTTACCCTCTGCTTTCCTTTGTATTACCTGAGAAGTCGAACGCTCTGCATATATGTTAAGCATTCTATCATGAGAACGGCATACCTGTTCTTCGAAGATTTAATTTCCTTTCATTTTTCATACTGAACGTGGCCGATGAACTGTGTCAGAATAGGGAAGGGAATGAGACTCCATACCTGTCTGTCAGATTAATACCATATTCTAATCTACAGTGAAAATATCATGAATATTTTCCCCCGTTAACTATGCTTATGAATGGGGTGCCCTCGAATTCCATTCCCGAGTTTCGATATTCAGGGGTCCAACTTCATAAAACAGTAGGGGTCTCGTTCCGTAAATATATCGAGACCCTGCCCGTGAACGACGGCGAGGCAGCCCCCGCAAACGGGACGAATCGGACAGGATCGGCATGCCTGCGTCCCGGCACGATAGCGACGTGCGATCTCGGAATCATAAATCTCTGCAAGGCTGTTTTCAAAAATATTCCCGATGAGTGAGGGAAACTTCCGGCAGGCATGGACCTCTCCATCGGGGAGAAGGGCGACAAAGTTGAAGGCTGCACTGCATCCGTAGCCGGCACATCCGCCAAAGGGTTCCATACCGCTCTCATATCGAATAATGTTGATGAGGTTATCTTTCAGACCCATAATGGGATTGCTCTTCGTGGCTGCTACATATTCGTGGAGAAAAGCGGCATAGGCATCATGCGTCGGAAGCAGAAGATCGGCGCCTTCTCCAACCTGCGACAGTCGATTAAAATTAAAGGTGTCTACATGATCGCGGAGCATCTCGGCAAGGGGAAGCACCTGGTCTATGTTATCTTTTGTCAGGGTAAGCATTACCTGTGACGGGATAGTGAAGTCGCGGAGAATTTGGAGAAATTCGATCGCTCGATCAAAGGTTCCCCGTCCCCTGATGAAGTCGTTATGTTCCCGTAACCCCTCGAGACTGACCTGATAATATGCCGGTTTCTGGATTTCACAGAGTGCCCCAATCGTTTTTTCCGATGCCGGATTACCGAGGATCGCAACGACGAAGCCCCGATCGGAGGCGGCACGGTACAGATCGAGGAAATATGGATAGAGGAGAGGATTGCCCCCGGAAAAGGATACCTGTCCCATGACATGTCTGCTGCGGCAGAAGGTCCGAAGATCGTCGAGAAATCCGATAGCCTGACCAGGATCGAGGGGTGATCGTCCACTCCTGTCATAACAGTGCCTGCAATGGAGATCACACGCCTGGGTGATATGCCACTGTATGGTAAAGAAGGGGGATTCGAAAAATGCCTCGTCCGCAATCTCTCCCACGGGAAAGCTATCACGATCTCGACGGATACGTGACCGGGGAGCAAGGATAAGTCCCCTCGCTGAGGCGCGACGAAGTGCCCTATCGATAGCCCCGACCGGAAGACCTCCTTCGGGCGCCACATCGTCGGAATCGATCCCTTCAAGTACCATCTTGAGAACGAGCAAATCTTCATCCGTTGCAGGACTGACAATCGATTTACCTGTTTTTGGATGGCGCCAGATGAGAATCCGCTCATTCCCCGGTTCAGGTGCTTTCCCGGACGAGGGGTTATCAGAGTTGACCAAGAAATGGATATTTTTCCAGGAAAGTTCGAGAAGGCAAATAGTGGGGTTTATTTGCAGGTGATCCACCAGAGGTGGGAGTGAGTTCTTTTCGTTCCTCACCTTGCTGATGGTTAATTCCAGGCGGGCAAGCTCGGGCAGGAATTCCGGCAAGCCGAGCTTGCCCATGAAAGATGTGGATGTCTGCACAAGAGTTTCGCTCTCGGGATTCCCACCACACTCGGCAACAAGCTTGTTCCAGATTTCAGTATCCAGAACCGAGTGACAGGCGGGAAAGACTTTATCAAGTTTGATCATGCCGGATGGTTTCATGCGTCGCCTCTTGCCCTTATCCTGGGGCAGGGAAGAAGTACGGCGTTGTTAAACCATCTCCGGAAGATTACTTGATTGAGTCCTGTCGCGAACAGTATGAATGGTGAATATTCAGATTGAATTACCACCTGGTTGCTTTGTGCCCCGGTTGTTTGTTCCAGTGCTACCTGCACTGTTGTGGTTAGCCTCAGCTGCCTCCGCCGCTTTTCTGAGTACCGCCGGTACTCGTTCCACCGCTTCAGCTGCTCTGGCCAGCGGGTTTTTCCTTCTGGGTGTCAACGGCACCCGATTTCCCGCTTCAGCTTGCCTCTCCGTTCTTCTCACAACCAGTAACAGTGAGGCTCGCACCTGACAGAAGACCGGCAATACAAAGTCCTGCCAGGAATTTTCTAAGGTTCGTCGTATCCATCACCTACCTCCTTATTGGTTGAATGATAGAATTTTTTTCCTCCCAGGTCAGGAAAACTGTAATAACCCTCTTGCCTCAATGATTGGTAGTTTATCAGTCATTGCAGGATATGTCAAAATGTTATGGCTGAGCGTAATGGTATGATTTATTATGGAAAACAACCACTTACTGGGGAGATACCGGTGGTGTTGCAGCGGGTATGACAAACAGGAAGTGCCGATGGTTTCGTTACTCGAAATTGCCAATATTCCTTGAGTGTCTTGACTATCAAGAGCCATGGGCAGATTTCTGATTGATTCTGTGAGTTGGGCTACCTGCTTTTCGAAATCAATATCCGTGGTAATCTCGTCACCTGCCTGACATTTCGAATCGTGAGCAGATGGAAGCTGCAGTGTTCATCCGATTTGTCATGTGCTCTCCCTGGTTAATTTCTGAATGCTTGCCCAGGCCGTTTTCTGAAGGGCAATCGCCACGTTTTTGTCTATGACGCCCGTAACATTGTTGGACAGTGGGAATTTGTTGGATAAACCGACCGGAATTTCATCAAAGAGCGTACCGTAGAAAACACACGCCGTAAGATAGGTTCCCAGTATGCTGGGATGACTGCGATCCTTGACGTGGAGTGACAATTCGGGTGTGGCGGCCAATGCCATGCGCCAGGCAGGACCGACGGGTGCAAGCTTCGCGTTGATTTCTTGTGCGACACACCGGTATGTTTCTGTTATGGCGTTCTGCATTTCCGGTATGTGTTGTCTCGCCCAGGTAACGTAGAGGACGGGTGTCGCATTGACTTCGCCTATCCTGCCGGCAAGTCTTATGGCAGCACTACGCAATTTCTCTGGCTCCTCAATAGCGCGAAGACTTTGGTCCTGTAACACGACAAAATCCCACCCCCCCTGAGCGATGGTGTCCAGTGATTCAGGATTGTACCAGTGCCATGTCAATGCCTTTCCGCTGCTCGTTACCGAGGCCGTGTCGATCGTTTTGCCTGCAGTCCTTGACAGATCTCGCAACATCACAGGCAGGTTGTTGCAGTAGGTATAGCTGTTGCCGATGAACAATACTTTCATTAGGTTACCGTCTCCTCTTTTCCTTCCGTATATCGCCTCAATCATCGGCACAACGCTGCTGTAACCGGCGCCGAAGGCGCTTTGTTAATGGATGTGCTCTGTGGCGATTCTTTTTCTACAGGAAAGCATAAACAAGAAATCCGCCAAATGCCACTGCTATGATACCGCCAACACGACCAAACGGTTTTGCCAGAGACAGTGCCCATGACATTAACCGTTTAAAATTGTTGCGTCCTAATACAACAAAGAAGATAGCAGCGACAAGAGATAGCCAACCGATAATTTCAATTGCAAGCGGATATTTAGAAACGCCAGATTGATAAATAAGCAATGCACCAAGAACTAATCTTACGACTACGGCCAGGATATGTAGTAACAGCTTGTCCACATTATTTCGCAAAAGGCCGAATATAACTTCCGGATTTAGTACAATTGCTATCCCGGCCACCAGAGTCAGGGCACCAAATATTATGATCACAAAGGTCATAGTCTATTTCCTATAGAAGAACTAAACCGCTTCGCGGTAGCCATCCCATTGCCTGTTTCATCGGATCATAATACCAGCCTCTATAACTCCAACACGTTTTTTAGTGCTTGTTGATCAAGCGAAATCCCCATACATCATCC
>Ga0272442_10001655_pt1 | contig 33310 bp, 32 predicted proteins | sample SSMForm2O_FD_200262 | JGI IMG/M metagenome (GOLD analysis project Ga0272442, IMG submission 200262) | Marine sediment archaeal communities from Little Sippewissett salt marsh, Falmouth, MA, United States - SSM-Form-2O | ecosystem: Environmental > Aquatic > Marine > Wetlands > Sediment ... | reverse complement strand
CGGAGGAACTCTGGCACGATAACTATTTGGATTTCCTTGATGATGTCCTTAAACCGTCGGGGCTTTCCTACGAGCAGTTCGCTGAGAAGGGGTATCTGAAAGGGCCCGACAATTTCAGGAAATACGAAGCAAAGGGATTCCGGACTCCCACGGGAAAAGTTGAACTGAGGCTGAGCACGGCTGAAAAATTTTCGCTGCGCCCCCTGCCGGAATACCAAACCGACCAGGAGGATATTGATGTCGACTATCCCCTGATACTGACCAGTGCAAAGAGCGGCCATTACCTCCATTCCTCTTATCGGTGGGTCTCCCAGCTGCGAAAGCGGATGCCTCTGCCACAGGTTGAAATCCACCCCGACACGGCCCTGAAATACGGGATCGCCGAGGGAGACAGGGTAAGTCTCGAGACAAAACATGGTGAGGTCAGACAGATTGCCCGCCTCACCAGCACCCTCGATCCTGAAGTTGTAAGTGCCTCATCGGGCTGGTGGTTCCCCGAAGCAAGACCGGAACAACAGTTCGACTGGGAAGTGTCGAACCTCAACATTCTGACATCGGCAAAAGAGATCGGCCGGGAGTTTGGCACTCCCAACCTGCGGGGAATTCGATGCAGGATCAAGAAAGACTCTGAGACAGACAAAGGGCTGCTTTCAAGTTATCTGGGGCAAAGGCTATAATCGCAATATTATTTACTGAGACATCCTGAAAGAAATGACACTCATGCAGTGAAGGATAACAAATTGAAGCTCCCTGTAACACGTTACGTTAGATCTCGCAGTGGTGAAGAAAATTTTTTATTTTTTATTCGCTCACTAACCCCTTCACAAGCAGCGGGGTTTGCGCTTACTGTTCAGTTCAAGGTTGTCGTCTAATGGTGACAACACTATATCCATTAGCACTAGCGTCATAATGGCATACAATGCCATTATGACGCTACAGGATAACCGTATGAAACACCGTTATATCCACCCATATCCTTTTGAACATTCTATGTTCTCATAGTATCCCTAAAATAATACTAGACCATTCTATCTAATTCCCCACTTGCGTTCATTTCGTAATGTTTCCATGAGTTGCACAGATCAAAGTGATGGAATTATTACTTTGACAGGGGTTTGGGGTTAATTTTCTCATAGCTTCAAACTCAAAATAAGATCGATATCCAAGTAACCGTTTATGGTTATCCAGATCTTCAATGAAATAAGGAATCAGTAAAAGGCATCCTGGCCATAAAATCTATCCCTATCTGTTGCGGGGGTTGACCATTAATCGTGTCAATCAGGTCTGCGCGTTGGATACGACCTATATCCGTATGGCCAAAGGACTTGTGTATCTTATAGCCGTGATCGATTGGGCAAGTAGAAAAGTGCTGGTGGCCTCAAAGATCACGATCACCTTGGAGGCCTGCCATGCCGTTGAGGTGCTGCAGACAGCGTTTAATCGCTACGGCACGCCTGATATTATAAATACCGACCAGGGCAGCCAATTTACCGCCGAGGAGTTCGTTCAGGCGGTTAAAGATCGGGACTGCTGTACATGCTTAGCAATTAGGTAACTCCTTTGGTCCATGTTATAAAGGGAAAACAACCAAAGGAGTCACCTATGAAATATGCAGATATCGTCATAGTAAAGCGCTGGATTCCGATATTTGAAGAGTATGAGCGCACGAAGGCAAAAGTTACTCCCCGTCCCTTCAGATTTGTAAAAGACTTATGTGAAGCACATCATATATCAAAGAAAGAGCTGTCTCGTTACTATCATAAATGGATTGAGGGGGGCTAGTTCAAAGACACCGGAATCACTGCTGCCGGAGAAGCGAGGAGCCAAACCGGGAAGCAGAAGAACCCCCAAACTCGCTGTATAGCTGAGCTATGGTCTTTTCTCCCCTCGCTGCTTCTAACGCTACCTTTGCCTTGAAGGTTGCACCGTACCGTTTCCGAATGCCCATTGAGCCTGTCTCCTTCATTATTTTTTCAGGCTAGCATGCACCTTATTGCACTGTCCAGTTTTTGGGGATAGTTATAGTCAGGTTCGCTGGGGGGGGGTCAGCGGATGGAAAGGAGGGAACCGAAACCCATCCGCTGACTGGCATAAATCAAGAGAGCTTGCCTAATCTCTCATATTTAATCATTTTGTGTAGGTGGATGGAAAGGAGAAAACTTGAAAAAACCACCAACCTAACTACAATTACTGCTTAAAATAAAAAGCGATATTTTTTAACACCAACCAAACGATATTTGCAATACCAACGTGTCTGTTACAATTTCTTAAATCGACCCATATGTTACTCCCCGACATGTAAAAGAAAAAAATATTCTACCAGAAAATAACATGGAGCCAACCAGTTGGGTAAATCCTCTAATATTACTCCAGCAACTAAACATTTAAATATTTGAAGCGCTTCTTCGGGGTTCTTTACTGTTTCGGTACAACATCAGTCTCGAGCATTTTTTAAGTCTTTAATTGCCGGAGTAATAACTTATCCTGAAGACAGGGCAAGTATTCAATAATTAATAGAACTAAACCATTGTGGAGGGTCAATCTTTTACGCCTCCTGAAATACATATGTTAGTTGTCCATTGTCAAGTTTAGACACTAACGTTTTCATTTCAATGCCAACAGCTAACTTCTCATAGGTCATGGCGGAATCGATACGACCGAACACCTTATAATCACCATAATCGAGCAGGGCGATGGTATAGGGAAGATCGCCTTCAAATCCGATCGGGGCATACTGCAGCCTGCTGAAACTGAGGAGTTTCCCTAGACCTTCTACCTCAAACCACTCCATATCACTGTGTAAACATCTGTAGCAGTCGGCCCGGGGAGGAAAGTAGGTCTTTCCACAGTGCCTGCATCTCGTACCCGTGACCTTCTCCTTCTCCAGATTATCGATAAAATCATTGACCTTTGTTAGGGCGGTAAAACTTACCGTTCCAAATTTATCAAATCGTGTATCCTTCTTCTGATTAGCCATCTTTTTACCTCCCCATTATGGCGACATTTCCATACAGGCCGACACCGCCGATGTTGTGAACCAGACCAATTTCCGGGTCCTTCACCTGAATATCTCCAGCCTCGCCTCGCAGTTGGAGTACGATCGTCCTGATCTGAGAACCTCCGGTGCCCCCGATGGGATGACCCTTGGAGAGAAGCCCTCCATCGACGTTGACCGGTATGCGCCCTTCCTTGTACGTCTCCCCGCTTCTGATCAGGTCTTTTCCCTCACCGGGCTTTGCAAATCCCAGATTTTCGTAGGCCATGATCTCCGCAATGGTGAAACAATCGTGAACCTCGGCAACGTCAATGTCATCCGGCGTAACGCCGGCCATTTCGTAGGCTTCCTTTCCCGCTTCAATTCCTGCCTTCAGGCCGACAGTGAGATCGGACCTTCCCGATATATTGACCGCCTCGGAGGCAGCACCAACCCCGAGAATCCAGACGGGTTTTTCACACATGGCTTTGGCCTTCTCCTCACTAGCGACAATAACGCATGAACTGCCATCGGCATTGGCACAGCAATCACCTACCCGCAATGGAGATGATATAGGACCCGCCATACGGCTTTCGGGATCACTGAAATCATCCAAGGTTACCGGTTTCCGGTAGACCGCCTTCCCGTTTAACTGGCCATAGGTGGCAGCCTTCACTCTGACCCTGGCCAGATCATCGGGAGTTAACCCGTGTTCCGCCATGTAGGCTTGGGCATAGAGGGCGTAGTAGGCGGGCATCATTGTCCCGAAGGGTGATTCCCACTGAATGTCGGCACCTCTGCCCATTCTCTCCTGGGTCTCCATGGAAGATATCTCGGACATCTTCTGGAAACCAAGGACTGCGACCACATCATGGAGCCCGGCATTAACCTCGGCATAGGCCATCCGTAAGGCCATGCTACTCGAAGAACAGAGTGTCTCAATATAGGTTGTCGGCTGTGGAACGAGTCCAAGGTATTCGGCTATAACGCCGGCAGGAGACCTCTGTTTGTCATATTCCGGGGCCGATGCAATTATGGATGCATCGATATCACTTACCGATATCTTTGCATCCTCCATCGCCTCCTTGAAAGCCTCGAAAACCAGTTCTCGGATGGAACCAGGATAAGCCCTGACAAATCTGCTCTGCCCAACCCCGATTATTCCAACTCTACTCATAGCTTTGCTCCTTTATTCGTAATTCTCTAAATGTTGTAATCTCTATCAGCACGAACCCTATAAAAAGGTGATTTCATTATTGTCGGTATCTCTATAATCAACTTATGATTTCTATTTTGGCATCTACAGCGATACACCCCTCTCCACTTTCCCACACAATCAAAGGATTAATGTCAAGATTTTCAATTTCGGGATGTTCAGCCAAGAGCTTTGAAACATTCACCAGGATCTCTATCAATGCCTCCCTATCAGCAGGAAGCTGGTCTCTGAAACCATCCAGCAAACGAGTACCCTGAGTCTCATCAATCATGCCCGCCGCTTCATCGTGGTCAATAGGAGCAACACGAAGGGACACATCTTTCAAAACTTCAACAAAGAGACCACCCAGCCCATAAAGAATAACCGGGCCAAAACTGGGGTCCCGCTTACCGCCGATAATAACCTCATGTCCGGGAGATACCATCTTCTGAATAAGGAATGCATCCCCTCTCATCTCCTGAAGACTTTGTATTAACTTATCCTCACTTCCAACATTCAGTTTCACACCCTTTTCTTCGGTCTTATGCAAAATATGCGGTTCGGCAACTTTTAAGACCACTGGATATCCTATCGTTTCTGCCGCTTTCACCCCTTCATCCACGGTTGACACGACCTTATAATCAGCAACGGGTATATTATATGAGCACAGCAAGTCAAAGGTTTGACCAGGGTCGAGAAATCGTAATTGATTCTCCGGAAATATCTTTTTCGCATGCCCATATCTCTCATAATCAGTCTGGCGAATTATTTGATGTGAAGAGTTATACGCGAGACGTAATATATTCAGTGCCTCGTCAGCATCTTTAAAAATTGGATATTCTACCGTTTCTCGTGTAGCGTGCCAGCCAACTATATTGGAAAGCGTTGAAAATATTATTGGTTTTTTATGCTCAAAAGAGATTCGCCTGACGGCTCTGATACATTTTCTGGTTAGTTCAAGACTACCCAGAAAACTATGGTGAATAACTAAACCATCCACATCCTTTTCCTGAATGGCTTTATCGATAATGTCAATATAGGCGCCAACATTCCAAACATCACCCACATCGAGGGGATTAGTCATCTGTATGACACCAGCTCTGACTCTTGCTTCCACGAAGGCATAGAACTGTTCAGAATATTGAGTCAATTCGAACCCGTACCGAAAAACAGAATCGGCTGCCATAACCGCCCGGCCTCCTGACCTGCAAATAACTCCTAGTTTTTGTCCTCTGAGAGGAGGAATCGAAAGTATCTTGAAACAATCCACCATCTCCTGAAAGCTTTTTACCCGTATTAATCCGGCCTGTTTAAAGGCTGCTTCCACAATTTGATCATCTCCAGCAAGGGCAGCCGTATGAAAATTGGCTATCTGATTACTTGAAGAATTGGTATTTGTCTTTAAGACTACGATCGGTTTGTCTGTACGGCTTACCAAATCCATAAGTTGTCGCCCATCTGTAATGTCTTCCAGATGCATCCCGATTGTATGGGTTTCAGGATCAGAAATTAGATATTCTACATAATCATTTTCAGTGAGATTCATCTTATTCCCCATGCTTGCCATTTTGCTGAATCCGATGTTTTCAAGCGTATAGGAAAGAATACTATCAACAACAATTCCTCCACTCTGGGCAACAAGTGAGATATGTCCTTTCTTTGCCATCGCCGGGTCAATAGTAACAAACGGGAGAACAAGTCCATTTTCAATATTAATAATACCAACAGAGTTGGGACCAACAAAACGTATATCCCACTTATCAGCGATATCTTTCAGTTTCTCTGTCAGATCATGTCTCTCTACACCGTACTCGGCAAACCCGGATGATTCAATGACAGCATAACGGACTCCCTTTTTCCCGCATGCATCAAGGGCAGCTGGAATAAACCGGGCGGGAATCAGAAAAATGGCTAGACCGGGGATATCGTCGATATCCTCAACATTTTTATAAATCTTTCTATTATTTAAACTCCCGCCGTCTCTACCGACAAGATATATTGGGCCACTGAACTTGAATTTATCCAGATTTTCGACTATCTTTTTCCCCATATTTGTCGAACGATCTGAAGCTCCAAAAACAACAACACTTTTTGGATAAAAAATGTTTCTCACTAATACTGTTTCCCCCGTGTCTTCATGAAGGCTGACCTACTCACAATAATGCCCCGTTGTATCTCAATCTCTCGATTTCAAGCTGACAATAATTTATTCACCCGTAAATTCAGGTTTTCGCTTCTCCAGAAAGGCGTTTATGCCCTCTTTCGAATCATCAGTCTTATAAACATCCCCATACAGTTGTGATGAAAGTTCCAGGGCATCACCCATTTCAAGATCAAAGGCCTTATTGATGGCCTGCTTTGCCAGATTAATGGATGCAGGTCCCTTCGAGATTCTCCCGGCAAGCTTCATTGCCTCATCCATGAGAATGTTTTTTGAAACGACAGAATTTACCAGCCCTATTCTCTCCGCCTCAGCAGCATCAATGATGCGGCCCGTATAGATCAACTCTTTTGCCTTCCCCGTGCCGATAAGACGGGGGAGTCTAACATTCGCCCCGTAACCGGGAATAATACCGATTCTGACTTCGGTCTGTCCGAATCTGGCATCATCGCTGCAGATCCGCATATCGCATGCAAGTGTAAGCTCGCACCCACCACCCAAGGCCCAGCCATTTATGGCGGCAATCACAGGGACTCTCATGTTTTCAAGGAATGAAAAGATCCTACTGCCATGTCTCGATGCTTTCATTGCAGCCTCAGAGGTATAGTCTTTCATCGACGCAATATCGGCACCTGCCACAAAGGCCTCTCCGGCACCTGTTATAATCACTGCCCTGACATCTTTTCTGGAATCAATCTCTTGCAACCTCTGGTAGAGACACTCCCGAACCTCCCGGCTGAGTGCATTCCGTTTTTCCGGACGGTTTATCGTTACAACAGCAATCTTATCCCGAATCTCTAATTTGACTGTATCCATCGCATCGGTTCCTCATGCAGTTATTGTTCTCACAGGAAACTAAAAGGTAACATCTTTCCTCGATTTCTTTTCTCCGGAGGTATAGTCATACCAGCCCTTGCCGCTCTTCCTCCCCAGATCACCACTGATCGCCAGCTGCTCCATTGTCCGGTTAGGACGCCACTTGACATCCTGGTACCCTTCATAGAGGGTCTTGGATACATTGAGCGCTATGTCCAGGCCGACAAAGTCTTCCAGCTCAAAAGGACCCATGGGGAGTCGCAGCCCAAGTTTCAATGCCGTATCGATGTCTTCAATGGTCGCAACACCTTCCAGAAGACAGTTCTTCGCCTCATTCCTCATGGCATTATTAATCCTGTTCACCAGAAATCCGGGGACATCCTTGACTCGCACACTTGTCTTTCCCATGGCAGCGGATATCTGCTCTGTCACAACTATGGTCTCTTCCGATGTCTTGATTCCACGGATAATCTCCACCAGTTTCATCACCTGCGGCGGATTGAAAAAATGCATGCCCACAAACTTCTCAGCTCTCTTCACGGTTGCAGCGAGCCGGGTTATAGGAATTGACGAGGTGTTTGAGGCAAATATCGTCTCGGGCCTGCAGATAGTATCCAGCCTCTCGAAGAGGTCTTTCTTGGCTTCGAAGTTCTCGAAAATGGCCTCAAGAACAAAATCGGCATCGTTGCCATCGTCTAAACTGGTACTCGGCGTTACACGATCCATGACAGCCGTCTTGTCATCACTGCTGATCTTCTCTTTCGTTACCTGCCGGTCCAGATTACTCGATATGTTATCGATGCCTTTGCTCACAAATTCCTCGGCGACATCGTTCAGTATGACATCATATCCCGCCTGGGCGGCTACCTGTGCAATACCCGATCCCATGGCTCCCGCGCCTATAATCATGACCTTCTGTATCTTCATGTTGATCTTTCTCCTCAAGTCGCTAAAGGGTTTCGTCCCCTAGTGGAAATTTTAATTTACAATAAACACTTCCTCTAGACAGTCAAAGGAAACAGCATCGGCTGCCCTGATCATATCGGTCAGCATAAATACGGTGGGCATCACCTGACTTATATAGTATCTCGCACTGTCAATCTTACCCTTATAGTAATCGCATTCGTAATCACCCTCCGACAGCTCTTCAAATCTCTTCATCACAATCAACGCCTGCTTCATCAAGCACTGATCAACCTGTACCCGAGAATAAACAAAGAGCTCTTTCAGTTAATACAGGGGAATGGGATGCTTTTTTCCATCATGATTTGCGTATTAACTTCCCTTTTCTGAATGAAATATAAATCCCGTCTGTGGTCTTTTTCGCTTCATAACCATTGTGAGCCCTTTGTCATCCTTTTTTCCATGGACCATCCGACGATCTCACGATTGAAAAGATCTAACACGACAGCAAGATACATCCATTCCTGCTTTGTCCAAATATACGTTATATCCCCCGTCCACGTTTTATTTGGAGCATCCGAAGTAAACTCCTGATCGAGAAGGTTCTTGGCTATCGGTAAATTGTGCGTTTAATCAGTGGTAATCTTAAACCTCCGCTTTGTCTTTGCCATTATCCCGTTCTTGTACATAAGACGGGCAACACGATTCCTTTCGCATATGATACCACTTGCATGTAATTCAGATGTAATTCAAGGACTTCCATAGATCCTGCGGTTTTTCCCATAAAACAACTTTATCGTAAAAAGTGGTAAATAAACTAGGATGATAGCGTAAGACAATCCATTCGCAAATTCTACGAGTGCAAATCTACATAATAATCTTTTCCGATCCCGTTACACCGATCTATTTCATCCTGCTCGAGGAAGAAAAAATAACCACCTGAACTCCATATTCCCTTTGTAAAGACCTGAGACATCCTGAAATTAAGCTTTGGATTTGAATTAAAAACATCTCTTGACATGACCAAGAGAAGGCCACGCCAAGAGATGTAATCCCTAATTCTTCTAATATCTATTACCTCTTAATTTTTTGACCCACCTCGCCACTTAGACCAATCCGGTGTCCTCTTTTCAAGAAAAGCTGACACTCCTTCTTGTGCTTCCTCCGTATCATAAAACTGCCAGACAGCATCAAGCGCAATCCTTTCCACACCTCGAAGGCTATCGGAGAATTGATTGAATGATGCCTTAAGGAACCTGAGAGCTGTTGGGCTCTTAGCAAGTATCTCTTTACACCAGTCAAGCGTTTCCTCTTCAAGCTTATCAGGTGGAACTATCTTGTTTACTAAACCCATACTAATTGCATCTTCGGCGCTATAAAGCTTACAAAGATACCATATCTCTCGTGCCTTTTTCTCTCCAACGACCTTTGCAAGATAAGCCGACCCAAAACCGGCATCAAAACTCCCTACTTTCGGCCCAGCCTGACCAAATCTTGCCTTTTCGGAAGCAATTGTAAGATCACAGAGAACATGCAGCACATGCCCTCCTCCAATTGCTAGTCCATTTACTGACGCAATTACGGGCTTTGGCGCATCTCTTATTATTGAATGAGTCTTTTCACAATACTGCTTCATCTCAAGGGGAAATCCCTTCTGGCCTGGCTCGAATCCTCCGCCAATACAAAAAGCCTTCTCTCCTGCACCGGTGAGAACGATCACACCAATGCTGTCATCAGAGGCCGCATCTTCAAATGCCTCGCTTAACTCTCTCCACGTTGTTGTTGTAACAGTGTTCATCGGCGGCCTATTTATCGTTATCCGCGCCGCTCCTTCGACCACCCATGGTTTCTCATAAATGATTTCTTTAAATTCCATTTTTTCTCCTTCTCTAAAATTATTTTACCAACCGTTTAATGATACTTCATCCTTTCCATCTCTCTTCTATTACTCAGAACAACCACAGTGCGAATACCAAAGTTATTCTCTAACACCATCGCGGAACACCATTTATTGATATCAGTTTTTCATTATACCGATTCTCATAACTTGCCCTATGCATCTATTTCATATTGATGTAATTTTATGAGCAAGTGTTGTGCCATTTTCTTATTATTTGATAACTCTCTAATTTTAAACAGACTTTTACGGTCTACCTTTTGAAATCGCTGAAGCGGATAGAAAACTTATTTTCAATTTTGAAAAGTTTATATTTCGATATCAGAAGTGGCCCCGGAAATTTGAACACGCATTTAGGTGGAAAATCTGCTATTAATAGCGCTCAATGAAGGGCGATAGAGAAGCAGAAGATGGCAAAAGGAACGAGGCGAAAACATTCGGCAGCATTCAAGGCAAAAGTTGCATTGGCCGCAATAGAAGGAGAAAAGACACTAGCCGAACTGGCTCAACAGTTTGAGATACACCCCAACCAGATAACGAATTGGAAGCGTCAGCTCAGCGAGCGTGCCGAAGACTGGTCCACGGGAAAGTGCTACATCAAACAGTCACTCATTGAGGAACAACGGCTAACCTTACAACAGGCAGCATAACCAGGAGATGTCGATGGTCTCATTACTCGAAATTGCGAACATTACTTGACGTGACCCAAAGGCCTAATGCAATACCTCAAATTGCGAACTTTCTTTTACACTACCAAGGCCCATGATTCACCCCTATGAGATCTTTCTGGAGCTTAACGATATAGAACATCGACGGACGAAGGTGGCAACCCCAAGGACCAATGGCTTTGTTGAACGGTTCAATCGGACCATTCTGGATGAGTTTTTCAGAGAGGCCTTCCGGAAGAAGTTCTATGCCTCTGTTGCAGAGCTTCAAAAAGATATGGATCAGTGGCTGCACTATTACAATTACGAACGGCCTCATCGTGGGTATCGAAACAAGGGGAAGAGACCTATTGAAACGATTGAAGAGGGAAAAGCAGTAAAAGTATCATTGACAAAAGAAGCAGCGTAAATCTAAATGCCATAGAGGAGCTGACTGTCCGGGAAGCCTCTAATTTTTACATGTTATAGTCTAGGCCCTTTAACTAAAACTCTTTGGTTTCTGCTTGTTCTTTTTAGGATTTAGCTATTTTAATTTTTCTTTTTTTCCCAATTTCTTTTAAATATTTTTTATAAAAACTGTAAAAGCCAATTATTACATATATCTCTTTCCATAAATTACTTTGCTTAATGGCCTTACCTTTTAAACGAAGCTTGAAAGCTTCCATGGTATTTCCGTACATATTAGAAAGCATCATTACACTGATATGGGCCATAATATTTTTTGATTTCTTAAAACCGTATGTATTTATAACTTCTTGCCATGTTTCAGGACTTGGGTTACCTCGAGTCTCCGCATAATGCTGAGCAAACAGTAAAGCGGTCATTTGTTCTGTCGGTACATTATCAAAACTGCCAGATAATAAGCTCTCTACCTCTTCCTTAACCATACCGGTCTTTAAAGCACTTTCTGCATGTGCGTAACTGCACATCTTGCACCCGTTAACTTGTGTCACAGCAAGGTTTATCCTTTCACTGAATGCCTTGTCAATTCTTTCACTTTTCTCCATATGAAAAAGGTCATGAAGGTGATTAATAGCTTTTCCCCGGTCTTTTCTGAAATCTTTTAGATTTTCATAGCTTCGCTTTATAAATTTCTCTTTCATCTTTTTAAACCTTTTGTAGCTTAGTTTTCTGCTGCAGTTTCCATACCCTCTTGATCAAAACCCTTTTTATGCTATTTATAATAACAGATCGCAAGCAATAGATAAATTATCGTACCTGCGAGTATCTAAACCATAAGACCATTCCAGATCCTAGCAATCAAGAGATAAATCTTACCATACTCTTTATCGCATAAATATAATGTTGTCGTCAGGATCCACATAACTGTTCCTCATTACAGCCTTCCTCGTATTGATTTTTGATACATCGAATAAGAAGATTATCCTCTTCCTGCCACAGATCAAATCTCTTGTGTCACCTATATTTACTTGCATCTCGACATGTCGTGGAATTATCTGACTTTCAAACGGTCTTTCATCGCCATGGCCTTCATTTAAAAATATCTTTCTCAGGCTACTCCGGTTTAGATCAAAAGCGACATTAACCTTTGGCTTTCTATAGGCGACCCACTACATGGAAATAGTCGTGTCAATCCAAAAGCGATAACAGTAGTAACCAATCTTCCGGGCTCAGGATTACGATCCTTCAGAACCCCAACAGCATCATCTGCCATCGAGTGCCAGCAATCCGCACTGCGAGAAAAAAACCGCTCACATTTCCTTCCTTGCACCGGGTACCAATAATCTTGTGTTTATCTAGTTAATCAATAAAATATTTTACATTCCATAACTGATTCTGTCTATTCTATCTTCCCATCCAGTTGGGAACCCTCTTCTTGAAAAACGCGTCCATACCCTCTTTTCCATCTCTGCTGCTAAAGCTGAGAATGCTTGCCAATGCTTCATAGTTTTCACCTATGTAGGATGGCATCTCAGACTCACTCCGTATAACACTTTTAGCCATAGTAATAGCGAGAGGGGCATTTTTAAGTATCTTCTGCATAAGATTTTTTGCCTCAGAAAGAAGGTCTTCTGGTTTTACCACACTTGTCACCAACCCGATTTCTTTAGCCTTATCGGCGCTTATATTCGCTGCGGTCAGTACCAATTCCATGGCCTTTGCCTGACCCACTAACCTTGTCAATCGATAAACGCCTCCCCACCCGGGTACCATTCCTAACTTGAGTTCAGGTATTCCAATGCTCGCTTTAGTCGAAGCAATCCGCAAATCACAAGACATTGAGACTTCACCTCCAGCACCTAACGCAACACCATTAATGGCTGCCAGAGTAGGTTTCCTACATCGCTGAATTTTTTCAGTCATTCGCAACCCTGCAACAATAAATTCAGTATATTCTTTTCCCTCTATGGATTCTATCAGTTTAATGTCTGCCCCGACACAAAAATACTTTTCTCCTTTCGCGGTGATAATCATTCCTCTAATACCTTCATCATATTCAACCTGATAAAGGATTTCCTCAAATTCTTTGATCACGCTCCAATCAAACGTATTCCCCGTTTCCGAGCGATCAAAGGTTGCAATACCGATTCCATTATCATTTTCAAATATCATACGACCTCCATTAATGATTACATTATTTTTACCAGCATATATGAACTATTCATTGAGTTTCGAATAATACATATCTTACAAAACGCCAAACTTCCTTAATCGCACACAAACATAATATCCAGACAACTCTTTCGTCTCTACCCAAATAATCTTTTATTCCTGTTCAATAAGAACAATACGAATTTGTATAAATTGTCATCATAGAACTTCGAGATTAACCCTTTATTCCATTTAAAGCCCTTCCTTTTTCCTAAAATCTATATTTCTTTGGCATTATTCGCACTACAACTTTTTGTTTCTCCGCATAGTAAATAATATCTAAAGAACTTAACTACCCTAGACTATAAGTCGCTGTTCTTCAAATATCCCCGGCAGACACTAATGATCCCTTTCCCATTCTCCATATTTTTTCCGCATCAATAGTCAGTATAATATTTTCGAACGGTAAATAGTCACTCAACCATTCTACCGACATTATCAGAAAGACATGTTGTTATAAAACTCCTTATATTCTGAAGATCACCACCGAAACGAAATTCTTTACCCTTCTCGATAAGCACTATATCTCGCATCCTCTCATCCCATAGTGTTGCTTCATCGACCCTTAAACTGAGGAGTTCTCCTTTCCTGGAAGGCCGCCACACCTTCCTTGCAATCTTCCGATTTTTCATTTTCTTCAAACAATTGCCATGTTAAGTTCATAGTATCCAGATCCTTAAGAGACCTTCCTTTGTAAAAAATCTCTTTGGCCTTTTTTACTGCTACAGGCCCGTTCTGACAGATTTTGTTAGCCATTTCCATTGCCTTGGGTATCACTTCCTCAGTAGGCACCAAGTAATTCACAAAACCCATGCTGCATGCACGTTTTGCATTAATCCGGTTACCCACAAGCAAAAGCTCCAATGCATGACCTGGCAACAAATTCTTTGACAAAGACCCCGCAAAAGCCGGCATTAACCCCCAATTTACTTGCGGAATACCGAATTGCGCATCAGTAGCAGCAATTCTTATGTCGCACTCTTGAGCTATCCACCACCCCCCTGCAAGACAGTATCCCTTGATTGCTGCAATGGTCGGTTTCCATATATCATGAAAGGATGGGATAGTAACCTTGGACCTTTTTGCGCCATCTATGGAGAGGGCTTCCGGTGACATTTCATATCCTACGCAAAACGCTTTCTCTCCAGCACCACTTATTATCGCTACCAAAGCTTCTCCATCATCCCGAAATCTTATCCATGCATTTCCGAGTTGCTCAGCCGACTCCGGGTTTAGGGCGTTTAATTTCTCCGGAAGATTAATTGTAATAAATGCTATCCTATCCTTTATTTCATAGCTAATATTACAATGTTGATTACTATCGTTTATATGTTGTGATTCTTTATCCATTTTTTAAAGTAGTTCCTGTATTTTTCTTTATTACATAGATATAAACTATTTTAACTTAATTCCCCGCTCACCGCTGCCGAAATATATTTTAAGATTTCTGAAAGAGCCATAACTTTGACACCATACGACTTCCAACCCTTGGTGAAGAAAAAGTCAGAAATTTCTTCACTTGGTACAGCACAACAATCGGACAGGGCAATAATGTCGAAGTCCCTATCTGAAGCGCCAACTATTGTAGCGTTTACGCATGCGTGAACTGAGACACCAGTAACCAATAATGCATTCACTCCTAGATTTCTCAATAACATTTCCAGCTCGGTTCCATAAAATGCACCCTGTCTTTTCTTAATAACAACCAGTTGCCCTTCTTTTAATTCTAACCTTTTGCCACCTTGGCCCCCCAAGTGTTCTCGACCATCCATGAACCAAGCATCTCTCGGTACATTCTCCAAGCTCCCCTTTGCGGGTAGTCCATTTCACCTGCGCGATTTTCAACAAAAATACGGATAATAGGAATATTTTTTTGACAACTCTCAATGACTTTTGCTATATTTACAACCGTGTTGTGTTTTTCTGCATATTTCCAAATACCCATACGACTAATTACTCCATCTTTATGCAGAACATCATTAACTACATCAACAATTAGTAGTGCCGTCTCTGCAGGAATTAGTTTCACCTTGTCAACAGCCGTAGCCGCCGTACTGAATGCCACGATAAACACCAATGTCATAAGAACTAATAAATATTTTTTCACCTTATAGCCTTTTCTCCCACTGCCATAGTAAGTCTCTTAAAGGTAATCAGGAGTTACTTGGTAGTAATTTTTTTTTTAATAAATGAGAGGTCAGATGGGAATAATCTTTCCTTCGGTTATTAAATAGTAATCCCAGTTCTTTCAGGTACAGATGAAAGATTTTTGTGGAAATTCCCCTGTATTAATACAACCGGTTCTTTGAAAAATCACAGAATCCTTTAAACCATTGATGTAGTCTCTGCTTTTAACTTTTGGCATGCCAAGCTCTTTTCTGACCACCACATTATCTCCTTTAATAGAAAGTCGGGAATAGACATGCAAGTCATCAGAATAACAAAGGCTTCCCGGTTATAAATACTGGAACACCCCGTATAAACCAGACAAATAAGATGAGAAAGTTCATTGAAGAAGATTCTCTGGTGTGCCATATGGGTTCCAGATTATTTTCGAAATATCAAAGAACAACGAGGACATTTAAATCGTCCACCACGTAATACATTGATCTTTCTCTTATAACTACAAGAAGGGCACAATCATTTTCTTTTGCTCTACTCATTTACCCTCCATATATTCATATATATATTCTACCCGAATTTCATGATTTCCCTCCTTCCTCAAAAACGTCGGTTAACAAAAATTACCCCTCTTTATAATCACGTTTCAAAATCTCCCCATTCTTTTTATTTTTAGGAAACGTTTCTAAACAATTAAGGCATCAAAAAGCGAAGCAACATAACAATAATGCTTCGATTATTATATGCTAATTCCACTCTCTTTGATCTATTAGCGCTTTTTCACCCGGCCCAATAGTTCCTTTTGAGCAATATTCAATTTGATCAATTTTCAACCGACATATTGCGGTAAACTTTTCTTTTAATGATTGTTCAATGTTTTGCTTTTCAACATTTTTATTATCCAACTCTACTCTAAATCTAATCCAATCCCCTTTCTCACTGCGTGTTACTATTAAGCAACCTGCGGTAATCCCCTCAACAGTGCTGATGACCTTTTGTACCTGAGGTTCGTGCAAAAACATACCCCGCACTTTGAATGAATCTCCAACTCTCCCAACAATATCGCCCAAACGGGGGGATGTACGCCCACAATTACATTGTCCTTTCTTGACATAAGAAATATCCCCTGTTCCAAACCTAATCAATGGTAATGTAGGATCAAAATGTGTAACTACAACTTCACCTAACTCCCCATCAGCCACAGGCATTCCCGTTTCAGGATCGATAATCTCTACAAATACTTCTTCCGCAATATGCATGCCAGACTTTTCCGAGCATTCATAGGCGAACATTCCAACTTCTGCGGTTCCATAACCTTGCCCTGTCGATATACCATAATCCTCTTCAAATGATCTTCTCATTGATTCCGGTATTTTTTCTGCTGTTAAGAGGGCTTTTTTCAGAAATATCTTCTCCCCAAAAGGAATGTTCATCTCTTCAGCAACATTAATTAAATGCATTAAAAATGTAGCTGTCCCTATATAACCCGTGACTTGCAAGTCTTGAATGATCCCTACCTGTACATCCGAATTTCCTACACCAGAAGGAATTACAATCGCTCCAAGTTCTCTTAATACCTTATCAAAAAGAAGTCCTGCTGGCACTAAATGAAAGGATAATGTTACCATTACCCTGTCGCCTTTCCTGAACCCCATACTATAAAGCGCTTTCGTTTCTTTTAATCTCTTTTCTCCGCATACTTCAGGATCATAAATAGGACCTGGAGAAACATAAATTCGCTGCAACCCGTCCCAAGGAACGGTAATCAAATCACCAAATGGAGGCGATATTTTGTGAGCCTCTCTAATTTGCTCTTTTTTAATAATCGGAACTTGAACCAAATCCTCAACACCTTTTATACTCGCTGGATTTACCCCATAGTTGCTAAAGTGTCTTTTTATAAAAGGTGAATTTTCATACGCATAATTAGTATATTCCTCAATTTTTTTATCATAATAACGTCTCCTTTTCTCTAGAGACATTGTTTCGTTTCCATCAAAATACTTATTCATGTTAACCACCGTTTCCTCCTTCTATAATGTTTCACATCTCTGTAGCTTTTTCTATCTCCCACTTGGCTTAGCCCAAGATAAAACTCCTTCACGTCTTCGTTTTCTCCTAATTTCTCGGGTTCGCCGTCCATGACTACTTTTCCATTTTCCATTACATATGCATAATCAGCTACTGACAATGCTTTTTTCGCGTTTTGTTCAACTAACAATATCGAAGTTCCTTGCTCTTTATTAATTCTTTTGATTATTTCAAAGATTTCATTTACTAACAGTGGTGCAAGGCCGAGTGATGGTTCATCTAGAAGCATAACGTTGGGTCTTGCCATTAATGCACTTAGCATTACTACCATCTGTTGCTCCCCTCCAGACAAATACCCACATACTTTATTCTGTAAATCTCTGAGCTTGGGAAAATAGTCAAATCCCTGTTCCAGGTCTTTCTTTATTTCCCCTCTGTCTTTTCTAGTATTGGCCCCAACCAGTATGTTTTCTTTGACACTGAGATGTTCGAAGATTGGCCTTCCTTCCAATACCTGAACGATCCCCATCCTGACAATTTTATCTGGATTCATATCATTTAATACTTCACCGTTATAGGTGATCATCCCTCTTGTTATCTTACCCTCCTGACTTTTCAAAAGACCTGATATTGACTTTAGAGTTGTAGTCTTACCTGCCCCATTAGCTCCAAGCAAAGCTACTATTTTATTCTCCTCAAGTTTTATTGATACTCCTTTTAATACTAATGCTATTGAAGCATATTTTACCTCTATATTACTTAGCTCGAGCATGAAATCTAACCTCCCATCTTATTATATCTAAACATTTGCTTATTGATGGCTTTAAATCATTCTCTTAAAAATGAAGACTTATTTTGCAAAGACACCAGCGTTGCTTCTGAACAATTTATTGCTCTTAATTTCTCTCTAGTGCTAATTTCCCATTGCCCTTTAATCCTAATCGCAGATCCTCCTACTATTGCGCCACTTCCCATATTATATTTGTCACAAATCCTTTTTATATTTAGGATAGTCCTAAATATTTTAAATATTAGGCAATTATAATTTAATGCTCTCCATGCTTTTGGTTTCTCAGAAAATCTGTAAAATACTTTTTTCGTTCAATCAATTCTACGTAACGCATACCGCACATTTTCTCCGCAATTTCCATTGCTTTCTTCATTATACTCTCTTTATCTACAACTCTGTTAATGAAACCAATCTGATAAGCTTTGATACCTGATATAACATTTCCAGTTAGCATGCTCTCAAGACAAATTGTGGGTGGTAAATGTTGGTGAATAAACCCTGCACAAAATGGAGGAACAAAATTCCACTTCACCTCAGGAATTCCAAATTTGCAATCATAGGTAGCAACTCGAATGTCACATTCTTGAGCAATCATCCACCCTCCACCCAAACAATACCCCTCTATAACTGCTATCGTCGGCTTCATAACACCAATGATTGAGGGAAGCATTTCTAAGGAATGTTGAGCAAACTCAACCGACGGGATCCCCAATGAAAGATCCGCCCCAACAGAAAAATGATGACCTGCTGAACTGATAATTGCCACCAGGGCTTTAGGGTCATTGTTAAACTTCATAAAACAATTTCTCATATCGTGTATAAATTCTTCATCAACTGCATTACGCTTCTCAGTACTATTCATAATAATATGCGAAATGCTTCCCCTTCTCTGGTAAATTACCTTGCCCATGCTTATCCCCTGAAATACTTTGAAAATTATTTCCCGATAATATCAAAAGCATATTTCATACATATTAATCTTTAACTTTCTAACCTTTTAATTTAATATTCAAATCAAATATCACTGTCTTTTCTCAACGAAGTAAAAATAAAATAGTATTTCAGAATCAAAACCCTTCATACTTTGGCTTTCTTTTCTCAAAGAAAGCTTTTAACCCTTCAACGGTATCCTTCTGTTTCAGCACTTCATCAAAATATTTCCAAGTAAACTCCAAGACCTCATTTCTGCTCATTGAATATCCCATATTATATAACTCTTTCATTCTTCTTACAGCTGTCGGTCCTGCCGAGCATAGATTTTCAGCAAATTCATTGGCAATATCCATTATTTTTTCTTTAGGAACAATCCGATTAACAAAGCCGATTTCATACGCTCTTTGCGCATCTATTGAATCACCTGTTAATAACAATTCCAGAGCAAGGCATGGAGGTAAATGCTTCCAAAGCATACCTGTAAAATTAGGAATTAGGTTCCATTTACCCTCTGGTATTCCAAATATTGCATCATCAGCAGCAAATCGAAAATCACATTCTTGGGCAAGCATCCACCCTCCACCAATACAATATCCCTGAACAGCTACGATTACTGGTTTCCATATTTCATGGAATGAAGGACAAATCGCTAAAGCACGTTTTCCAAACGGAACCGTTGGAAGTTCTTCCTCTCCTAGCAATTCTGCTCCTACGCAAAAATGATCTCCCTCTGTTGCTAATATGGCTACCCATGCTTCATCATCATATTTAAATATTTCCCATACATCTGCCATTTGCTCTATAAGATCATCGTTAAAGGCATTTAGTTTCTCAGAACGCCGTATCGTAATGTAAGCAATCTTTTCTCTTCTTTCATAATACACAAATTTATTTTCAGTATTACCCATCTATACCCCCTTATTTCTCAAACACTTTTACTTATATGTATATAGTCTATAATTCTTTTCAACCGTTTTATCTCTTTGAAAGTAAGAACTTAATGGCAACTTCTGAAACCTTTGCATATTAAGTATGCAAAGGTTTCAGAATATAACTATGTTCCTTTACATTTATATAAAACTTATGATTAATTTTAATTTTCTTTGAAACACCCTTCATTTGTAATAAATGGTACGTTGTACCATTTACTTAAAGGGCTCCACTTTTTCTTATCCAGCTCGTACTTAACCATTCTAGCATAAGGATTTCCTATACGTCCTAGCGTTCCTTTTCCAAAACTAATTGGATGAGTGAGGCCTCCAGTATCATAATTTTGAATTTTCTCTAGAGCTTCTTTAACGTTATTTCCTGTTAAATTTGCGTACCCTTTTTCTTCGACAACATTATTTGCAGCCTCTATTACTAGATCAGCAATTAACCATCCGCAAATATAAGAGAAATCATCTGCTATTTCCCCATTCGGATGATACTTCCCGTGAACTTTTAATATCTTAGCAACACCTGGCTGATCCACATCTGTGAGTCTAGCACATGGCAAAACGCCCAAGAGTCCTTCGGCTAATTCACCTGATGCATCTACATATGCTTTACCTGTATCATAAGCTCTGAGAACAAACTGTGCCTTTAGACCCATTTCATGTGCCTGCTTAATTGCCACAGATGTTGAACCCAGCAACATTGTGTAAACAAAATCCGGTTTTTCTTTGATCAGTTGCATTACTTGAGTTGTAACATCAATTGCACCAATAGGAACTATCTGATCAGTCACTACGTCGAAATAACCTTCTTTCTGACAGTAACTGCCAGCATATTTGGCAATTGCAACCCCACAGGGATGGTCCCACCGCAGAAATGCCACTTTTGGCTTCCCTTTAGCTTCATAATCCCATGTTTCCTCTAACCACTTTCCGAAAGCTACAACCATATCAGCATATCCTGGCATTGGCCAGAAGACGTAGCCTGGTGGAACTATTTGAGGAGCGTTCCAGTTTAATGAAACATTTACAATTTCATCCTTGTTAAATTCCTTTATTAGTTGATGAGTCGCAGATGAATGTCCGATAGTAATCTGAATCGGTTTTGGTTTCATTGCTGCCCACCTTTTATAAAGTCTGATAGCTGTTGGAACATCTGTCTTCATATCAGCCCAGAGGTTTTCTATCTCATGCCCACCGATTCCATTCAATTCTTCATTTTGGTATTTTACTCGATCGGCAACGCCCATTACCTGGGCTTGGCCAACATCTGCAAAACCTCCTGTCATTCCTGCCATCGTACCTATTCTGACGACTCCATTCTTCCACTCTTTTGCTTCGCATATCCCCCAACATGTTAAGCTGATAGCTACAACAATTGCCATAAACACCTTGATAATACTTTTCATTACTTTCTTTCTCCCCTCTTTATTTTTTCAATAGTCTATTAAGTTACTTAGAAACCTTTCAACTTCTCAGAACCTCCTCCCTTCCAATTTACCAATCATTCTTCTTTATGAAATCTACTGTGAAGCGTAAAGTGCCTAATGCCAAAGCTCCCAATTAATTTTTTATCTTCTTTAGCTTATCATCAGACACATCGCGTGCTTCTCTTCATCTCACTAGAATAATAATTGACAATATTTGTCAAAAATCTTATATAAATTGTCCGATGATGGGTATTTTGTTTTTTTTACCCGTACTTTTTAATTACCTCAATTCAATTAATCTTTTTATATTTAAAATCTCTATTAATGATATGAGTAAGGATGGAGTCTAAATGAATTCTTAAGAAGTTCCCATCGATGATTAATTCCTCTCGGCTCAAATATTAAAGCCAACAAAACAACAAGACCGAAAACAACAATTCCTAAACCAGCAAAAACACCCGCTTCCATACTCGGCAATAGTCCTGCTATTGCAGGACTATATATTGTTACAAGTTCATCCATTATCTTAATGAAAAACGTACCAAAAATGACTCCCATTGTCGTTCCTAGTCCACCAACAACCAATATTCCTACATACCAAATCGAGTCCATAAAGGTAAATTGATCAGGATGCAAATGACCGACAAAAATAGCCCATAGACTTCCTGCAATACCTGCAAAAAATGAACAAACAAAAAAAGCTAAAAACTTATATAAAACAATATTAATTCCCATAACTTCAGCAGCAAGATCATTATCCCTGATTGCAACAAAAGCTCTCCCCATTCGCGCTCGCTGAACGTTCTTTGCGATAAATGTCATTAACCCCACAAAAAGCATTATCAAAAAGTACTTCTTAATATCTGAATCCAATAATATGCCAAAAATTGAAAATTCGGGAACTGACAAACCGTACACTATGCCTCCTGTTAGGCCTCTTGCATGTACAAAAACCCAGACTAATATAAATTGAGCAGCCATGGTACTCATTAGAAGGTAGAACCCTTTGATTCTCGCTGCGGGCAAACCAAATATCACACCAACCATCCCGGTAAAAAGAGCCGAAACAGGTATTGCAATAAGGCCTGGCATTCCCAATTTTCCAACCAATATCCCGTATGTGTAAGCCCCCACGCCCACAAAGGCAGCCTGTCCAACAGATATCTGTCCGCAAAGACCTGTCAGTAGATTCAGTCCGTGACAGGCAATAATGATAATACCCATATAACAAACAAGGCTCAACACTGCCGGAGACAGGTAAAAGGGAACAAAAAACAAAATAGCAATAAAAAACAAGAGAGCATACCAGTGCACTGGTGCAAAAAAGATCCTCATATCCTGTTTATATGTTGTACAAAGTATTCCAGATGGCTTAATCATGATTGTCTCCTATACTCGCTCTATTTTCTTAAGTCCAAAAAGTCCATATGGTCTCACTATCAAGACAACTATCAAAATGATGTATGGAAATATTTCTTTGACCCCTCCTCCAACTAATGGCGAGATCCACACATCAGCATAATTTTCCAATACACCTACTAATATCCCAGCAATTATTGCACCTGGAAGAGATTCAAGACCACCCAAAAGAGCGACTGGGAACACTTTCATTCCCATCCCAGATAAGCTGTAGCTTATACCGTTAGAAGAACCCAACAGTACGCCGGCAAAGACCGAAACTATTCCCGATATGATCCATGCTGCAGCAAAAATAGAGTTTATTTTTATCCCTTTACTTTGCGCTGTCTCATGGTCTTCCGCTACAGCCCGCATCGCCAGTCCAATTCGTGTATATTTGAAAAAGGAGAATAATACAGCGACAAGAAGAATAATTAGTATTAAAGTTATAATAGATTCTAACCCAATTTTTATATCTCCCATAATTTCAACGCTTCCGCTTGGAATTATCGAGACAGGATATGTCTTTAAGCTGCCAGCCCAGAGAATGGTTACAATCCCCTCAATCAACACACCAAGCCCAATAGTCGCCGCCATCATAGCCAACAATGGTTCTCCCAACAAAGGCCTGAGCACAACCCTCTCAACTGAAAATCCAAATATTACTGCCACGATTAGAGTAGCAATAATCGACCAATACCATGGCATGTGCAATTGCGCCATGAACGACCAAGACACATATGCCAAGAACAATAGCATAGCACCTTGAGCAAAATTGAGAATTTTTGAAGCCTTAAATATAAGAATAAATCCAAGTGCCACAAAGCCATAAATAAACCCAGTGATAATCCCTGATATTGTCAATTGAACAAAACTCATCTCGCCTCCCTTTTAAATATCATTTATTGCAACTTCCACTTTTATTTGCGCTTGCTTACCACTTTGGTATGTTATCTGTGTTTCTAAACTCACAGAATGCTCATCCAAATAAAGTGCATCTATCAAGGATTTAAAAGCTTTCTCAATAAATGATCTTCTTATCTTTCTCGTTCTCGTTATTTCACCTTCGTCCGGATCAAATTCCTTATACATATTAGCAAATTTTTTGACTCTTGATTGTTCAGGAAGAGTTTCGTTTACTTTTATAATTTCTGATGCAATCAGTTTTCTAACTTGTTCCTTTTGAGATAAATCTGTAAAAGTTGTAAAATTAATGTTGTTTTGTTCTGCCCATCGTGAGACACTATTAAAATCTATCTGTATAAGAACCGTAACGTATTCTCTTTCTCCCCCTAACACCACAACATCTTTTATATACGGACTAAACTTTAGCTTACCTTCGATGTATTGAGGCGGAAACTTGTATCCATTAGCAAGCGTCTGAAGATTTGTTAATCTTTCAATCCAAACCACATGTCCTCTTTCATTTATATGTCCAGCATCCCCAGTATGAAACCACCCATCGTCGTCAATTTTTTGAGAGGTCTCTTCTTGATTTTTGTAATATCCTTTGAATGGAGCGGGCCCTTTTAAAAGAATTTCTTGTTCTTCAGATATCCTAACTTCTGATCCTGGCACTACCTGCCCTACGGTATCATTGCTGACATCCTCATTACGGTGTATTGCATTTGTACCTGTTTCTGTAGTACCGTAGAGTTGTTTAATATTTATTTTTAAAGCTCTCAGATAATAAAAATTGTCTGGGGCTAAAGGAGCTCCCGCTGTATAGCCTACTCTCAGCTTTTTAAGCCCAAGGTTGTCGTGGAGTGGCTTTAATACGAGATTATAGTGAAGTAATTCTATTAAACGCAACCATAATCCCATCTTTTGCTTGTTCTGCTTAGCCGTTTCAATTTTATATCCAAAAGGGAGCAATTTGTTGAAAATAAATCTCTTCAGAACTGAGCTGTCGGTTATTCCTAGCTGTATACTTGACGTCACATCTTCCCATAATCTAGCTGCATAAAAAACAATCTGTGGAGATATTTCACGAATATCTTCTTGAACGGTATCCGCGGTTTCTGCAAAGTTCACCCTCTTCCCTGTGCTCAACGCTGCACCTAATCCCATAAATTGTTCTGTTCCCCATGCTGGAGGCAAAAATGATAAATATTCATCACCATCCTTCCATGGATCAATCTTTAACCAATTTTGAGTACACTTAAGCAAATTATCGAATGTGAGCATGACCCCTTTTGGCAGCCCTGTTGTACCTGAGGTGTAACATAATACCGCTACATCGCTCCCCTTCCCTTTTGAAATACTCTCATCTAAAAATGAGGGGTTACCTTTTTTAAATTCACTACCAAGATTCTCAACTTTTTCAAATGATAGAAGCGCAGGATCATCATAAAACCACATACCTTTTGGGTCCCAATATATAATTTTCAGTACCTTTGGAATATCTGATTTTATTTCTAGAAATTTATCTACTTGTTCTTGATCCTGAGCAATAACAAAAATCGAGTCAGAATGATTAACTACGTATTTTAACTCATCTCCCATCATATCTGAGAATAATCCTACTGAAGTTCCGCCAGCCGCCTGCGCAGCAATTTCTACCCAATAATATTCCGGATCATTGTCACCAATAATGGCCACCCTATCACCTGTTCTAAACCCCAAGCTTACGAGCCCCAATGCGAAATTCTCAGTGTGTTCGTAATAATCCTTCCAACTGTATTCCTGCCATATGCCTCTATCTTTGCGCCTCTGTGCAACCTCTCTGTCACCATATCGTTCAGCATTGCGCTTAAGCAACTTTGGGAAAGTGTCTAATATCTCCATTAATTCGTCTCCACCCTTTATCGTAACTGTTAAGATTACATACACATGGTTTATTAAATTATTCGTCCCCTAAATAAGCTTTTATCACTTTACTATTCTTCTTTATGGCATCGGTTGTACCTTCAGCGATTACTTCTCCAAAATCCAATACTACGACTCTGTCGCATATATCCATTACTACCCCCATATCGTGCTCTACTATAACTATGGGAATTTTCTTCAACTCAAAAATATCTATTGCGAATCTAGCCATATCTTCTTTCTCTTCTACATTCATACCTGCCATTGGCTCATCTAACAGCAAAAGTTGCGGCTCGAGCGCAACGGCCCTTGCAATTTCTACTCTCTTTCTCATGCCATATGGAAGATTTTCTACCAATGTCTTTCTTATGGGTTGCATGTCGAGAAGATCAATAACGTCTTCCACAACTTCTCTATGCAACGTTTCTTCGTCCCGGGACCAACCAAAATAGAGAAAATCTGCAAGCAAAGATGTCTTAAATTTTACATGTCTTGCGGCAAGCAAATTATCCAAGACCGTCATCCCAGTGTAAAGTTCCAAATTTTGAAACGTCCTTGAAACGCCTAACTCAGCTCTTTTGTACGAAGGTAGTTGGCCTATGCTCATATCTCTAAAATGAATGTCTCCTGACTCCTGACGGTAGAAACCACTAATGCAATTGAGTAGTGAAGATTTACCTGCGCCGTTAGGACCAATAACAGCTAATATCTCAGCGGAATTTACATCCAAGCATACGTCTGATAAAGCTAAGACACCACCGAATCTCAAATTCAAATTATTTATACTCAGCACTTTAACGTTTTCACCACTGTCTTTTCTCATTTTTGCTGCCACCTTCCCACCCCTGTCCATAGCATTTACACCCTTGCAATAACCTCACTATGAGGGTATACAATTTCAAAGCTAACCTCGATATTTGTTATATTATTATGTTCATCCGCGCTTCATTATCGAGATGTTTGCAAAACACACAAACATCTCGATAATACAATATCAATACTCGACTATCAGCAAACAATAACCAAACTGGTTGCCCTATTAATACACCGAAGTAGTAGATAATGAAGCTTAGTAATTAGTCGCGTTCTAGCACATAGATAACCCACCATTAACACTGAGCGCCTGCCCTGTAATATAGCTCGCTTCGTCAGAAGCAAGCCAGATTATTGCATTTGCCTGTTCTTCCGGTCTTGCAATTCTTCTCATTGGCACAGATTTCTCAATAGCCTCAATAATATTAGGCATGTCTTTTTTCACTTCACCCAGTAAGGGAGTATCGGTAGGACTCGGACATGTGCAATTAACACGAATTTTATATCTAGTTAACTCCCGGGCAATTGATTTAGAAAAGGCCATAACACCCCCCTTTGCTGCTGAGTAAATAGCTTCACCGCTACTTCCTACCTTAGCAGCATCTGACGTCACATTGACAATCGCCCCACCTGTTTCCTGCTTGGTCATGTATTCAAGCACGGCCCTAGTTACATGAATAGGACCCTTAAGGTTAATGTCCAGAAGTTTGTACCAAAGATCAGGGGTGGTCTTCATAAATGGCTTAATACTGTCCCAGGCAGCATTATTGACTAATACATCAATACTTCCAAATTGATCATTAACCTTTTGGGCCATTTTCTGAACCTGCTTGTAATCTGTAATATCTGCCTTTACTGCCAGTACGTCACCACCCTTTTCCCTACCTTCATCAGCAACTTTATTGGCCCCCTCCTCATTGATATCTACGATGGCAACCTTTGCTCCTAATTCCGCAAGCTTCAGTACTGTCACACGTCCAATACCACTTCCACCACCTGTCACAACGGCAACTTTTCCATCAAAATTCATTTAGGTTCTCCTTTCACATATTTTAAGGTTCCAATCCCAAAGTAAATCGGGGAAACCTTCTGAAATTAATAATGGCAATCTGAAATCAATATTTCATTACCTGCACTATATCGATTGCCAGAATGCACCTACATAAATCTACTAAGATAATACGTTTGCAATAGCTGTACCAAATTCTAGATTTTGATATCTATTTAATATTACTCAGACTATCACATTAGATTTTTTGTAATCGCGGAAAGGATGAGAAAAAATATTTTCAATTTTGAAAAGTTTGTCTTTCGATATAAACAAAAGGAGGAACTATGACGGACGTGAATTTCCCCGCCCACAGGACAGTGCTTCCCGGCAGGAATCAGTTTCATTCTATTGCTCCCCGTAAGCCCCGCCTGCAAGGCGGGGCTTACGGTTGTGCCCCCGATTGATCGCCTGGAATTGCCATGAATGGCAGAGCTGTTCTGGGAAATTTAGACAGGTGCATAAGTGGTAAAGCTGCTTTATAATAAGTCCCAGGAGGATCAAGAGATGAGCAAAAGACCAAGAAGGAATCATGCACCTGCATTCAAGGCAAAAGTGGCGCTGGATGCCCTGAAGGGTGAACAGACGATAGTCGAGCTTGCCGAGCGGTATCAAGTTCACCCAAACCAGATTACAGTATGGAAGAAGTAACTATTAGATCATGCGACGGAAGTATTCAGCAAGGGTCATAAGATCGACAAAGCCCCAAACGTAAAGGAGCTTCACGCCAAGATCGGAGAGCTATCGATGGAGAATGATTTTTTATCAAATGCGCTCGGTCGCATAGAAGGTGCGAGCGCAAAGCGATGATCGATAGAGCGGACAAGTTGCCTGTTACACGTCAGTGCAAGCTTTTGGAGCTTTCCAGATCGGGGATCTACTATAGACCATCCCCGGTCAGTACGAGGGATAGAGAGATCATGCGTGAGATCGACGAGATTCATCTTATGTACCCCTTCTATGGAAGCCGTAAGATTCGTAATGAGCTGTGGTTGAGAGGATATACCCTGTGTCGTGACAGGGTGCGTCGTCTGATGCGCCTGATGGGCATCGAGGCGCTGTATGTCAAGCCACGGCTTTCATCGGCACATCCCTAGCATGTGAAGTACCCCTACCTTCTGCATGGTTTTACGATCACACGGGCCAATCACGTGTGGGCCACCGATACAACCTACATCCCGATGGCAAAGGGGTTCTGTTATCTTGTAGCGATCATGGATTGGTCGAGTCGAATGATCTTGGCCTGGTGGCTGTCCAACACGCTTGACAGTTCATTCTGTGTGGATGCCCTGGAAGAGGCGATCGCCGCGTACGGTTGCTCCAAGATCTTCAATACGGACAAGGGCAGCCAGTTTACCTCTGAAGCGTTTACCGATGTCCTCCTTTCGAGGGACATTTCAATCAGCATGGATGGCAAGGACCGCTGAATGGACAATGTCTTTATCAAACGGCTCTGGAAAAGTGTCAAGTATGAGGATATCTACCTGAAGGCATATGGTTCAATGATGAAGCTAAGGAAAGGACTTGCAAGCTATTTCACCTTCTACAACGACAGAAGATGGCACCAAAGCTTTGACAGGAAGACTCCGGCTATGGTTTACTTCAATACCCAAACGCAGAGACAGGCTGTGGCATGAACATCAACTCAGGGCAGCTTCCCACTTATAAATCCCTGTCCTATTACCCAGACCATCTGTGGCTGACTACGTCAATTGATAAAATTGCGGCTCAAAACTGGCTAATGTTGTATAATTGAATTTTCTTTCGCAAGGTAGGCCGTGACATTTTCAATATTTCACACGCTTTGCCTTTATTCCCATTAACTTTTTGTAATACTTGTGTAATATAATTCTTTTCCATATTTTGTTGCGTGGTTATATCATTATCTACCGGTGTTTGATTATCTTCTATTCTTGATAAAAGGTCCTTATCCTCTTTAAGTGCAGAGAGAATATTTTCCACCACTACCACCTTTGCACTGGAGAGAATAATGGCCCTCGTAAGCACATTTTCAAGTTCCCTTACATTACCTGGCCAATTATACTTTATAATTTCATTCAACGCCTTTTTCGAGAGATATTTTGAGTCTTCGCCTATTTCTCCGGCTATTTTTTGGCAGAAAAAATTGACCAGTAAGGGTATATCGCTTTTTCGTTCTCGAAGAGGGGGCACCGATATAGTAACAACCTTGAGTCTGAAAAAAAGATCTTCTCGAAATTTTTTTTCTGTCACAATTTTGGCCAAGTTTCTATTTGTCGCTGCTATAATCCTTGCGTGTGATTTTATCGTCTTTTCACTGCCTATCCTTTCAAATTCTTTTTCCTGCAAGAACCGCAGCAGTTTGACCTGAGTACTCAAAGGAAGTTCCCCAACCTCATCAAGAAAGATGGTCCCATTTCCAGCAAGTTCGAATTTTCCCCTCTTGAGTTGAACGGCATGGGTAAACGCCCCTTTTTCATGTCCGAAGAGTTCGCTTTCAAGCAATGTTTCTACCAAAGAGCTGCAGTTAATAGGCACAAATGGTTCGTCTCTTCGAGCACTGTTATAGTGAATCGCCTTCGCAATCAGTTCCTTCCCCGTTCCGGTTTCTCCCTGAATTAATATCGTCGTATTCTTGTTACAGACCAAACCTATCATTTTAAATATCTGTTGTATCTGCTTACTTTCACCAATAATACTGTTTAGCTTATATGGAGGTCGCTGCTCGCCACTATTATCCGGAATTGTGTTTCGAATGTTTATCATCCTCGTTATCACTTCAATGGTGGCATCAAGTTCTCTAATCTGAATCGGTTTATGAACATAATCATAAGCCCCATGTTTCATGGCCTCGATAGTGATTTCCATATCCTGGAATGCGGTTATCATTACTACTGTGATATTACAATTTATGGATTTAATTTTTTTCAGGACGTCAAGACCGTGGATGTCGGGCAAGCGCACATCTAATATAACAATATCCGGAAATATTCCTCGAACCTTTTTGATTCCCTCTTTTCCATATTCGGCAGTGTAAACGTCATGCCCCAATTCCTTGAAATGCATACTCAGAGACTCAAGAATGGCGCTCTGATCATCTATAATCAAAATCTTCATTACTAGATATTCTCTTTTCTTTCTGAATCTCCCCGGAACAAGCTGCGGGAAATCTCCAACTTTTAAGGAAAATATTTATCTTTATTCTCGCTTCCCCCTCAGCAAGCAACTGGTAATGCCTTCGCTACTCAAGTCAAGAGCGATCCACCGGGATAACACAGCTGAAACATGCTCCTTTTGCTTTTTCACTTTTTACTATTACTGAACCCTGGTGAGCATTTATAATTCTCTCAACAATAGACAAGCCCAGACCAACACCGTTCTTTTTCCCCTCTGTAAAAAAGGGTGAAAATATATGTTTCCAGTGATCAGGGTCGATTCCAGTTCCATTGTCCTTAACGGACAAATCGATACATTGCCTGCCATCATGGACCTTTAAGTCCGCGCTCAGTTCGATAATTTTATGTTTGTTTCTTTTTTCATCCATCAATGCATCCAGCGCATTAATCGAAATGTTTTCCAAAGCTTCCATGACCTTCTTTTCATCAACCATAATATTGGGTAAGTCTGAAGCTATCCTTTTCACTAACGTTACCCCTTCTTCCTTAGCCCTGTACTGGAGAGAAGCGATCAACGGATTAATCAGATTATCTATGGAGACAGCACGATAGCGAAGCTTCAGCGGACCTGCATACTCCATCATCTGCGAAACGAAATCTTCAATATAATTAAATTGTTCATGTATAATTTCCAACCTCCTTCTGTCATTCCCTTCAAGCTCTAAGGTATCTTGCAGAATCTGGAGATCAATATTAATAGCTGAAAGCCGGTTTCTAATCTGGTGGGCAATAGAGGCGGTTAATCTCCCTATCAATATGAGCGATTCCCTTTGCCGTTCTCTTTCTTCTATCTCCATACGTTCTGTTATATCGGTACAAAGCCCAAGAACCGCCGGTTTGCCATTATATGTAATAAGTTTCGCTCTGTTTTCAGTGAAAAATTTATTGCCCTCTTTGTCCTGGCGTAAATAGACATATCTATCGAAAGGAATCTCTCCTCGTAATTGCTTATTGAAGTGATACATAATAGAATTTTGAGTGTCTGCATCGAGCAATGATATACAATTTTTACCAATTAGCTCCTCATGATCGTATCCATGCATTGTACAAAATGCTTCGTTTGCAAATACTATAGTTCCGCCCTGATTGATGTAGCAACCATCGTTCATCTCTCCAAAGATTAACTGATAGGTTTCCTTGATCTCTTCAAGCTTTTTACAACATGATTCATAGTCAAGACATTTTACTTCAAGGTAATTAACAAGATATGAAATCATTTTATCAATTGAGAAATTAAGATGCATCAAGACTTGACACAACTCATTACCTTCATATCTTTGCACAGCCTCGGAAAGAAGAAAAGATCTGATAGAGTTGAGACTAAGCACTTTCTGCACCCTCGACAGGGGCTTTGAGGAATTTGAACTTTGATCGATTACTTTTTCAAGAATGACCCCCATAGGAAGAAAATCATTATGTTCAATTAGGGAACAGAACGCATCGACCATCCTAGAAGATAAATCTTCGAACATTGTCGTTGTCAGGGTTTTACTCAATAGGCCACCATCATGAAGCATCTTGACCCATTGCTCGACTACATACGTCTTGTTTTCTTTCAGGTAACAAACGAAATTTTTCATTCATTAATCCCTCTTAACAGTCTCGTATATCAGACAAAATCGATGAGAACTCATTTCCGCCTTAACTGGCATTTAAACCCTACAGCTTTTGCTATATAAAATAAATAACTTAATAATGCAATGTTGTCTCCTTATATTTCCAAAACCGCATAATATGACATAGGATTTTACTCTCGATAGATTTTAAAGCATGAAATTGCATTCGTGGTTTAGTAAAACTCCCCGCCTACAAGGCGGGGATCATAAGTGCACTCCCGGTTATTGATTAATAATCAAGTTGAATGGATAGTGTGATCGCGGGGTGCCCTCCTGGCGCTCACGGCGCCGACTTGGCCTACTTGGGGGATTAAGATTTTGATCTGATATGCCGTTTACTCTTTTCCAAGTCCATCTTGCGCATGCGGACACTCTGGGGAGTTACCTCGATCAGCTCGTCTTCAGCGATGAATTCTATCGACTGGTCCAGTGACAATCGCCGCGGGGGCCGCAGGGTCACCGTAGCATCGGACGTGGCACTGCGCATATTGGTCAGATGTTTTTCCTTGGTGATATTGACATGGAGATCACCGGGTTTGTTCCGCTCTCCGATAATCATACCGGCGTAGACTTCGGTTCCGATTTCGACCAAGAGCTCTCCTCGATCCTCCATGGCAAGGCTCGCATAGGGCGTCACCCTGCCCGGCCTGTCGGCAACCAGGGTTCCATTTGCCCGCTGAGGAATCGGGCCAAACCAGGGCTCGAATCCTTCGAAGATCGTATTCATAACACCGGCACCCTTTGTATCGGTCAGGAAGTGATTGCGGAACCCGATTAATCCCCGGGACGGTATTATAAACTCAAGTTTGGTATGTCCACTGCCCCCGTTGGTCAGGTTTGTCATGCGGCCCTTCCGCCTGGCCAGTGACTCCGTAATGACGCCGATGAACTCTTCCGGGATATCGATGAGGAGACGCTCCGTCGGTTCAAGGACCGTGCCCTTTTCTGTTTTTGTGATGACCTGGGGTTTGGATATCATGAATTCATACCCCTCCCTGCGCATCGTTT
>Ga0272442_10001653_pt1 | contig 33322 bp, 24 predicted proteins | sample SSMForm2O_FD_200262 | JGI IMG/M metagenome (GOLD analysis project Ga0272442, IMG submission 200262) | Marine sediment archaeal communities from Little Sippewissett salt marsh, Falmouth, MA, United States - SSM-Form-2O | ecosystem: Environmental > Aquatic > Marine > Wetlands > Sediment ... | reverse complement strand
TGTTTTACCCTTTCCATTGTACTTAAAAGCCATTTTAAGTTCAATCCCAAGAAATTACAAGCCCTGTCTTTTTGTGCGATATAGTTTGTTCTCATTTATTATTGTACACTATCTTTCTGCCGCATCAACACGTGGAAACTACGGGATTTTTGTGAAAATATTGTTTTTTCAACAAAAAAACCCCGGTTTTTGGGCCAGGGCTTTGCGTAATTGCTAAGTTTTGGAGCTTTGGGTCAGGTTGAATTGCTTGGAGTTGATACGATTTGTTCGAGCCATTTGTAAATCTGGCTGGTCACGGCAGCAGTTTGTTCCGTTGAGTGATCGGTGCATTTTATGCGAATTTCTGTATCTCGGTTAGAACGAAAATCGATTTTTAATTCAAAAGACTGTTCGGGTTCGGCTTGAGCGGTTTTGCATTGCCATGTTTCTTTCCAGTGATCCGCGCAGATCAGATGATCGCGAATGGTTTTTTCGGTCTGCTGGCAAGTCCAACCGTTTTCTTCAAACTTTTTCCGGAGTTGAAACGCGATATCCATAGTTCGTTTCTGATTAAACGGGCAAATCGGCAGGGTGATTTCACCTCTTTGGGCGTTAAATGTGGATTTTTTCTGGAAGTCACGATACAGGTTATTTTCTTTGGCGGTCATTTGACCGACGCCGCGTGCAATGTCGCCGCCGAAATCGACCGCCGCACCGATGGCCAAACCAGCGGCAAGCTCACCGGATTGATAACCGATAATGCCACCGAGAAGGGTCGCGCAGCCGCTGCACGTAAGTGCAATACAGGAAAGCGTTAACAAGAAAGTAATCTGTTTCAACATAGCCCAAGCCCTTTCAATCGTATAAACAGGTAATTTGTCTATATATTATGACGTGATTTCGCGGGAATTGTTACAAAAAAAATGCAAAAATGTAAAAAAACACAATGAGAGGCCTGTGTTATTGACATACCGGACTTGATCCGGGGTGGCAGTTTTAGCTGTATTAGAGTGGTCGAAGCATCCTTGCTTAGGAAGGGATTTCCGGAGAGCTTTGCTTTAAAAGATGTCGTGAGGTTACGTTTTTTATTTCTGAGGAAGTTGGTTTTCGTTGGAAATCCTGCTTGAATCGTTCCGAAGCTGGAAGCTTCGGCCACAATAAAAAAGCCCCGGAGTTGGCCGGGGCTTGGGGAGTTATTCATCTGCGTGGCACAAATGCGTCGCGCAATCGGGCGGCTTGCGCCGCCGCGCTGTTGTTATTTCACGAATTCGACGTTGAGCATGTGGGTTGAGCAGGAGATGCAGGGGTCATAGGCACGGACGAGCATTTCCATTTTCTGCCGGAGGGCGTCTTCGCCTTCGCCCATGAACTGCGGCACCAGCTTTTCGAAGTCGGCCTGGATGTTCGCGTGGTTCTGGTTGGTCGGGATGCAGTAGTTGCCCCAGGTGCACTCGCCGTTCTTGTCGAACTCGTAGGCGTGGAACAGGATGCCGCGCGGCGCCTCGATAGCAGCATAGCCGCGGCCGGCCTTCGGGGTCACATTGACCTTTTCGAACTTGGTGCCGGTGGTCAGCAGTTTGTCAATGATCTCGAGTGACGCCTCGACAACGTGAGCGCATTCAATTAACTGGGCGACGTTGTTCATATAAGGATTGCAGTTATCGACAGTCATGCCGAACATCTTTTCCACTTCCTTTGCCAGCGGGCTGAGGTGTTCGCGTTGGTTTTTGTAACGGGCAATTGCACCGGCAAAGTATGAATCACGATGCCATTTAGCCCATTTCGCGGTGGACTGCGGCGAGACGTATTCATTCGCAACGCTTTCCCATTTATCCACGGGCACGTTTCCGTCGCCGTTGCAATCCGTACTGGTAATGTTGCCGTGATAGAACGAATACTCGCTCAGCGTACCCTTATATGCAGGATGTGTCTGAATGAGCGAGACATATTCGGTCTCACGGTCGAAGTTCGGCAGGTTTTCAGCAACGCTGAGAACGACCTTGCAGACTTCTACCAGTTCGGGGACACAGTCTTCCAGCATGGCTTTGAGATCACGGAGTTCCTGTTCTGTTGGAACCTTGGTCATGCCGCCGGGGGTCAGTGTAACCGGATGCGTGATGCGACCGCCTAACAGAGCAGACATCTGGTTGGCGACACGGTGACATTTGACGATCTTGAGTACTGCATCCGTGGCTTTGGGAACCAGCGATACAACGGACTTTTCACCAAACAAATCCGGAGCGACCAGGTAGCCAACGTGCAGGACGTGGCTTTGAAGCTGCTCGGAATAGTGCAGCAGGTGACGAACCAGATCGTCCTGCTCGGAGACTTCCAGTCCCTGCGCGGCCTCGACGGCTTTGGTCGCAACCAGCGAGTGTGAAATGGAGCAGATTCCGCAAATACGCGAAACAATCGTCTGGATGTCGTCATAACGACGGCCACGAACCATCGCCTCGAAGAAACGCGGCGCTTCGGGAACCTGCCATTCGCATTTTTCGATTGTCCCGTCTTTGATGTTGACCGCGATGTTGCCGTGGCCTTCCACACGGGTCATATGACGTACATTAATGTTTATATCTTTGCTCATTTTAACGCCTCAATATTTGCGGGCGGGCCGCCCGCGTTCCCAGTTTATTTTGTGTTGAACAATACCATTTTCTGTTTCAGGTCATCGACGGTCAAACCATATTTGTCCATCACTTCCTGAGCGGCTTCGACATTGGGATTATCCACCATACCGCGACAGCCAAAGCATCGCCAGCCGGCGCTTGGACACGGTGCGCCGCACCCGGCTCGGATAATGGGACCTAAGCAAATCTCACCGTATTCATAACGGCAGATGTTTTCCTTGGCCTTGCATTCGACGCACACGGGATAATCCGGTATGAAGGGCTTTTTGCCGACCAGCAGTGCCCGGATAATTTGGGCGAATTCCTCACCGTTGATCGGACAGCCGTGAATTTTGTAATCAACTTCGACGACTTCGTGACAGGCCTTTGTCATTTCAGTATTCAGGTGCGGCATTTTGCCGTCTTCGCCGTAAACACATTCGCGGACTTCGTTTAGATCGAAGTTGTTCTTCATCTTATTGAGCCCGCCGGTGGTGGCACAGGCACCCAATGCGATGAGGATTTTCGCCCGGCTTCGGATGACTTCCAGCCGTTTTGCGTCTTCTTCGCGGGTAATGGACCCCTCGATGATTGCGATGTCGTACTCATGGCTCTGTTCGCTCATGGCTTCACGCCACTCGACAACGTCTACGACATCGATCAGTTTGAGAATATCTTCTTCGAGGTTGACAATCTGAAGCTGGCAACCTTCACAACATGCAAAATCAAAAATAGCTACTCTTGGTTTACTCATTTTATATCGCCTCCGGAACATTGGCTAAGTCGCTGTAACGGAAAACGGGACCATCCTGGCAGACATAAAGTTCATTGATCTGGCAGTGGCCGCACTTTCCGACGCCGCATTTCATTCTTCGTTCAAGATTGACAAAAATATTTTCCTGTGGCACATTCGCTTCTTCCAGCGCCATCAGAACAAACTTATACATGATCGGCGGGCCGCAGACGAGTACCTGGCTTTTCGGCAGGTCGCTTTCGATCTTGGGAATCAGCGTGGTAACGACACCGACGTTGCCGTTCCAGCACTCGTGGGCCTCGTCGATGGTTTCCATGACGACCATGTCCTTGCGTTCTTCCCACAGGGCGATTTCTTCGCGGAACAGACGCATGTCATGGCACTTGGTGCCAATCAGGACCGTGATGTTTCCGTAATCCTGACGGTGGTCCATTGCATAGCGGATGAACGACCGCTGGGGCACCAGTCCGATACCGCCGCAGATAAAGACCAGGTCTTTGCCTTTAGCCGACTCGATCGGGTAAGTTGAACCGTAGGGGCCGCGGATGCCGAGTTTGTCGCCGACTTCCATTTTATGGATGCTTTTGGTTAAACTGCCGACGTTGCGGACGACCAGTTCCAAACCCTTTTGCGTCGGGGACGATGAAATCGAAATCGGGGCCTCACCGATACCGGCGACGGAGACTTCGACGAACTGACCGGGGATGTAGTCATAATCTTCGCCGGAGTCTTTTTCAAGGTGCATGTACAACTCGGTGCCGTTGAGCATCCGACGTTTTGTAATCGTGCACATTTCCGGCAGATAGATATCTTTTTTACCGTTACAACATTCACACATCAGTGTATCTCCTTATATTTCAAACGAATCGGTTAACTGATCTCTGTGGTTTCCATGAGTGTATTATAAATTTCCACGGGATTGGCGATCTTGGCGGTGCAGGCGGTGATGCAGCGTCCGCAGCCAACACAAGCGATTTCGCCATCGATTTTACCGGGGACATATTTACCCTTGCGGTAGAGACGATGACGGAAACGGTCTTCGCGTTTCTTACGGAAGTTATGGTCGCCGGCAACGGTGGCAAAGTTCTGCAGCAGGCATCCGTCCCATGCACGATAGCGGCACCCGGATTTCAGATCCCACTCAACTTCGTCCTGCACATCGAAACAGTAGCAGGTTGGGCAAACCTGGTTGCAGGAACCACAGGAATAACACAAGCGTGCCTTCTCTTCCCAGACCGAATGCTCGTAGGCCTTTTCCAGCAGCTTAGGCAGGAACGAGGGCTTGCATTCGAGTTTATGCTTATCAAGGACAGTTCGGTTCTTTTCCTGGACCGCTTTGCGTTTATCCAGGTCAGCGGCAGCGGCCTTCCTGACGCCGTCCATCATTTTCAGCAGATCTTCGCCCTTGTCCGTAGCGGCCTCGACAACGTAGCTGTCGCCGATGTCTGTCAGCAAGATATCAAACCCTTTATCGCAGGTCGCCGTGTTCATTGACGCAGCAAATACATTTTCGCTGGGGGTGACCACGTCGCAGGCGATAATCGTGACGTTGCGGCGGCGGTTCATATAATGTGTATCATATTCACCCTGGCTGAACAGCTTATCCATCTGGTTAATGGCAACCATATCATAGGGATGAACACCCAGCAGGACCATTTTGTCTGCTTCCTGAACGCTCTGGCTGTCGCCGCCAACCTGGAAATTCAACAACGTCTCCTTTTGCGGCAGGACATACTTTTTAGGCGGCAGGATCGTTACGTCATAGTCCAGACGAAGATCGTCAGCATTGTTCAGGTCGCCGAATACAAACTTGTCATCTTTGGCCTGTACCCCGACCACACGCTGATCTGAACCGATCAGTGCAGTCACGAATGACTTGAATTGTTCTTTGGTTACTGTACTTACACTCATGGTTTCCGCTTCCTAATAACGTTGTTTATATTGTTTGTCTTTTGGATCACATATAGTACGGCAAAATACCCAGTTCCATCGCCAGATCAATCGTGACAACCTTAATCTGTTTTGGCACAACGAGATAACACGGTGACAAGTTCAGGATGCCCTTGATGTGGCAGCCCACCAGCATGTCCACCACGGATTGGGCGGCCTGAGCCGGTACTGCCAAAATACCCAGATGAATATCCCGGCTTCTGATTATACTGATTCCGGCAATATCTTCTACTGTGTTCTTACCGACTTTTGTGCCAATTTTGCCTGGATCATTGTCAAAGATCGCGGCGATATCAAAACCGAACATCGCAAAACCCGGATACGCGGCGATGGCCGTTCCCAATCGACCCGCTCCGACCAGGACCGCTTTTTGGGTGACGTTCAATTTCAGAATACCCCGGATCTGCTCGGCGGTCGATTCAACAGGGTATCCGACTCCGCGTGTCCCGAATGCCCCAAAATAGGACAGGTCCTTGCGAATTTGCGGCGGATTCAGATGCAGCCGCTCGGCAAGCTCACTGCTTGAAATCATGTCCTGATTCGCGTTTTTCAGCATCGAAAATGCCCTCAGGTACATCGGCATCCGCCGTATTGTCTCGTCCGGTATCTTATGATATTTCATATCTTGAAACAGTTACCTTAAAAATCAGGACAATTTCGTGCTTGTGTTCACATTCACAAGATATAGTTTACGATTTGCAGCACCTCTCGTCAAGAATAAATACACGTTTTTTTGGAAATTAGCATAAAAGAGTCTTATAAAAACAAAACGACAAAGCAATCCGGGCCGGGCAGCGAAAAAAAACCTTTTTTCAGTACTAATATCAAGGAAAATGTTAAAGCTTTTCGTATCTGTTTGACGTATAGATTTGTGGAGACGGGAATAAAAATAGAAAATATGGCTCTTAATAAGTGGCCCAAAAGGTCATCTTAGCAAAAGCCGGAACTGCTGAATCACAGATGATGCGTGCATGGCTGATGGCAATTGAGGCAGAGACGGAAAAATGCTAAATCTTATACGAGAAGAGCCATTAAAAAAATGGGAGAGCATTGATTTGCTCTCCCTTTTTTATTGATTTAAGGGTAGCTCTAATAATTGCTTTTGAGCGGCAAGGTGAGCTTGTCCGCCAAAATGAGTTTTTAGAGGTATCCTTAAGGTTTGTCAGAAGTCTTATCGGGATTAACCACAACATATAAAACAGGAAGAACAATCAGTTCAAGTATTAGCGAGCTGATCATACCGCCGAATATCACAACCACAAGAGGCCGTTGAATCTCGGAACCAGCGCCAGTTGCATAAAGCATCGGCAACAGTCCCAACAGGGTGGTCATGGTGGTCATGACCAGGGGGCGTACTCTTAAGAAACAGGCCTTGTACACGGCGTCGAGTGTCTTGAGGCCCTTTTTGCGTAATTGATCACAAAAACTAATCAGCACCAACGCATCCTCCACGGCGACGCCCAAGACCGCGATGAAACCGATTGTGGCGGCGACGCTTAAATGAATCCCAAAGAGATACATTGCCGCAATCCCTCCGATGATTGCAAAGGGCAGATTGACCATAATCAGTGTTGCACTGCGAAACGAGCCCAGAGCGCTGACTAATAAAACAAAAATTAACAGGAGGACGATGGGAACGACAATCGCCAAACGCCGCATCGCACGCTGCATATTCTCAAACTGACCACCCCAGACCAAACGGTAGCCGCTGGGCAGGTCCTGTTCAATCTCAGCAAGTTTCTGTTGTGCCTCCAAGACAAAGCCGCCAATGTCTCTACCGCGTACATTACATTCAACGATCAGTTTTCTTCGAGAATCTTCGCGCGTTATTCTTGCCGGGGCCTCGGCCAGATCAATGCTTGCCACTTCCGACAGAGGAACACTATAGCCCAAAGGACTTGCGATTAAAACGGATTCAAGCGTTTCCTGACCCTGCCGTACAGATTCAGGCAGTCGTACCACAATATCCACCGGCCATAAATTCTCATATAGGGTAGATGCAGATTTGCCCGCAACGGCCGCCTCAAGCATTTCGTTGATAGTGTCAGCATTAATCTTGTGACGTGCCATGGCCCGACGGTCCAGTATGACTTCAAACTGTGAAAATCCACTGACCTGCTCAATAGCCACGTCCCTGGCGCCGTCGATATTCGCCAGAACAGGAGCAATACGTTCAGCCGTGTGCAGCAGTGTATCGATGTCGTCGCCAAATATTTTTATCGCGATATCTGATTTAATGCCACTGATTAACTCATTGACTCTAAGCGCAATGGGCTGTGAAAAAGCGGGGCGGATTCCGGGAAATGTCTTCAGCTCTTTCTCAATTCTTTCAATGAGTTCTGGTTTGCCTGACACCGTTTTCCACTGATCGTAAGGTTTCAGCATAATCATGATGTCGGTCTGTTCCGGGCCCATTGGGTCTTCCGATATTTCTGCGCGTCCTGTTTTTGATACGATGGTCTTGATTTCGTCTGGGAAAAGATTTAGCAGGTGATTCTCAATTTCATGTGCCTGTGCGACGGACCCGGCAAGGCCGGCTGTCGGGAGTCTTACAATGTTGATGGCGACCGCCCCCTCATCCAGCGGAGGCAGAAACTCCGTGCCCAGTTGACCGAACATAAAGATCGAACATACCATCAGGACCACTGCGGCAGAAATTGTAAACCATCGTCCCCTAAGAGCCAGTTTCAGTACGGGGACATGAATGCCGTGGAAGAAACGCAATAAGGGGTTGGTATCAACTTCTCGCTTTGCACGTTTTGTTATGATTGAGGCCAGTACCGGGACCACTGTAAGTGAAACGATTAAAGAAGATACCAGGGCGAAACAAATGGTCAACGCCAACGGCTTAAACATCTTGCCTTCAAGTGACTGGAGTGTGAACAGCGGCACAAAAACCACGACGATGATAAAGACGGCGAAAATTACCGGCCGCACGATTTCACATACTGAAGCATAAGTCACTTCGGTTCGGCTGATGTCGTGCCGGGCCTTTTCGCTCATGTGCCGGACGATATTTTCGGTGACAATAATCGCCGCATCGACCACCATACCGATTGCGATGACCAGTCCGCCGAGACTCATCAAATTGGCCGTGACATCCTGCCAGTCCATCAGAATGAACGTCGCCGCCAGTGTTAACGGTAGTGACAAAGCCACGGTCAAGGCCGCACGGAGATCCCACAATAATAGAAATAATATCAAGATGACGAAAAATCCACCCTGAGCCAGCGCACGGGAAACGGTTCTGATACAGGACTGGATCAGATCGGTTCGGTCATAAAAAGGATTGATCTTAACGCCGTCCGGAAGTGTTTTTTGAATTTCCGAAATCTCTCGCTTTACCCGATCAACCACGAATTTGGAGTTTTCACCTTTGAGCATGATGGCCATGCCGACAACGGTCTGACCTTTACCGGCTTTGCTGGCTCCGCCGGTCTGAACCGCAGGCGCCATCTTAACCTCAGCCATATCCCGAATATAGACGGGTGTTCCGTCCACCGATTTGACCACAATATCATTGATGTCATCGGTGTCTTTGAGAAGGGCTTTGGAAACAACATTGATCTGTTCAAAGTCCTTAACGATAAAGCCGGCAGCGGCATTGCTGTTGTTGACGGAGACCGCCCCAAGAATGTCTTTTAATTCAACGCCAAACTTGATCAGCTTGGCGGGGTCCACAATAATATGATATTGGCGTACGAGTCCGCCCATCGTGTTAATTTCGTTAATACCGGGCAGCTTCTTTAATTCCGGACTAATCAGCCAATCCTGAATTGTTCGCAAGCCCATCATATCGTAGTCGCTGCGCACAAACTCACTGTCACACAGCGAACATCGCCCCGCTTCCGGCGACCAGGTCTGTTTGTGCTGCGGGCAGTAGAAACCGGACTCAACCGTGTATTGGTATATTTCACCCAGGCCGGTTGAGATGGGCCCCATTTTAGGGACGATGCCCTCGGGCAGGTTATCCTGTGCGACGGATAATCGCTGGAACACCAATTCCCTGGCAAAGTTTGTGTCAACATCATCTTCAAAAATCACAACGACCTGAGAGAGTCCGGATTGCGAAAGCGACCTTACGAGCCGCATATTGGGCAAACCCGACATCTGAACCTCGATAGGAAAGGTAACCAACCGCTCAACTTCTTCCGGGCTGAACCCCTGGGCTTCCGCCAAAATCATAACCTGTACATTTGTGACATCAGGGAATGCGTCGATCGGCATATTTAACCACGCGAACAAACCCACAATTAGTACGATTGCCCCAAACAACAGCGTTAAGAGCCGTTGACGTAATATAAGATGTAAAAATTTATCGAGCATTTATATCATCCTTAAACGAGAGAAAATCTGTCCGAAGTCAATGAGCGCAGCCGGCCCCCATCTTTTCTTTGAGCACTTCACTTTTGAGCATAAATGCTCCGCCGGTGATGATTCTGTCCGCCTTAGAGACCCCTTTGAGGATTTCCACAAAGCCGCCCTGGTTTTGACCCGGGATGACATCATTGCGAATCCACAGATCATCTTTTAAGTGCCTGAAGACAAAAAAGTTTCCGGCATCGGACATAACAGCATTGCGGGGAACGGCGGTGATATGTCCTTGGCCGGGAATCATCACCGCCACTTCAGCAAACATACCGGGCCTTAGCTTGTTTTCCGGATTTTTCACCTGAACTCGTATTTTCACCGTACGGGTATTCTCGTCCATCAAATTGCCTACTAAATCCACTACGCCCTCAAACATACTTCCCGCAAATGCATTGACCTGCACGACAGCATTCAGTGATTGACCTTGTTCAAAGGGTTCGTGCAGCGTGGCCAGGTCTTTTTCGTAAATATCACACCACACCCATAGATTCGAAAGATCAGTGATCGTGAAGAGACTTTCTCTTGTCTCAACCATTTTCCCGACGGAAATATCCTGTGCGATGATGGTGCCGGCCTGCGGTGCCCGCAGTATCAGACTGGCAAACTCTCCATTTTCTTTCTCGTCCTTGATCCCTGCAATTTGTTCGGTCCCTAAGCCAAAGAGCCGCAACCGTCGGTCGGCCGCGGCGTAAGAGGCCTGGGCTGCTTTCATCTCATTCAGTGCTTTCAGATAATCGGCCTGACTGGTGATTTTCTCCTCGTAAAGCTCTTTTTCGCGATTGAAAGTGGCCTGTGTCAAATCGAGATTTGCCTGAACCTCGAGATAATCGGCCTTGACCTGCCCCAAATCAGCCGAATGAATCACGGCTAGGACATCTCCCTTGTCCACCCTTTCGCCCAATAATTTCGATACCTGCTCAACTCTTCCGCTCCCCGTTGAAACCACATCAACGGTTCGTGTACGATCAAGCTGTACCTGGCCTGTGAATTTGAGTACCGTCTTGCGTTCGATGTCTTCAACCAAACCTGTCTGAATGAGCGCATTAGAAAGGGAATCGGTTATCTTGACAACTCCTGCTTCATAGCGGCAATTGTCGCAGTCAATGATGCGTATCTGATGTTCACAGGTTGCTGCTTCCAAATTTTCCGGTTGGCCTTCACTGCATGACGCCGCACAATCATCATGCGCATCCTGTCCCTCAAGATCACTGCCATGGTCCGTATCCGATCCGCAACATGGGTCTGCATCCTGACAGCCAGCGCAGGGATTCGCGGATGACCGGCTTATTTCTCGAATCGCCATTCCAGCCGCGAAAGCGGCAATAACGATAATAAACCCTAACACTCTTTTATTATTCATGGTCTGTACCTCACTTTTCTATTGATTCAATTGTTTCCAAAGTCTGCCCAATCAGCCGGTCCAATTCCGTCTTACGGATGTGACATTCGGCTAAAGCATTAACGTATTCGCTCTTTGTTGAAAAGAGGGTGCGTTGGGCGTCCAGCACATTTAAATAATCCATTTTACCCTGCTCGTAGCCCTTTGTTGCCGCGTTGAACATTTTAATGGCCGCGGGAAGGACCTCGTTCTTCAGCGATGTCGCCTGGTGGAACGCGTTTGCATATTCCCGGTAAGTCCGATTGAACTCGTCTTGCAATTTTAACCATGCTGCTTTTTTCTCTTCTCTTGATTTGGCCAGATTAAAAATGGCCTCCTGTTTGGCCCCCTGGTTTCTGTCTGACAGGGGCAGAGGAATAGAAACACCAAAGACAAAAGCGTTATCATCGGTTTCATTAAATCGCCTGAGGCCTGCGCCAATTGTAATATCACCGATGGCCCTGGACGTTTCCAGGTCCAGCATTGCCCGACTTTTCCTGATCTCGGATTCCCACCGGGCGTATTCGGGATTCAGTTCCAATCGGCCTGCCAGGTTTTCTGATGTCAGCAATAGCCCGATGTTTTCCAGGTCCCCTGCCGCCTGCTCAAACAGCGGCTCAGTCTGTCCCCAGAAAGAGGCCAACTGTTTTCGGGCATAGTCGAGATTTTGCCGGTCTTCATGATACACTATCTTTGTGTTTGCCAGAACGACAGCGGCCCTGTTCTTTTCAACCGGAGAGTCCTTTCCGGCGGTGACTTTTTTTCCCACTATCTGAAATGATTCTTCGGAGAGCTTTAAAAGCTCATTCGACAACTGAAGTTTTTCCTGGGCCTTTAAGACTAAAATAAATGCCTTTGCGGCGTCGCTGAAAACGTCCAGTCTTTTATTCTGGTAGTCCAGATTCGCTAATTCTTTTTCAAAAGAGGCGACGTTTTTTCGTTTTTGAGCTTTGTCTCCCAGTTCAATCAACTGGCTCAATTGAAGGGTTGTTTCGGCGCCATCAAAACCGCGCAGCCCTCCGGTGCCGCCAACATTTTCCACCTCCACTCCAAGTTCAGGATTGGGCCACAAACCCGCCTGTAATTCCCGGGCCTGTGCGGCTCTGGTTTCAAGTGAAAAAACGCTTAATTCCGGATTGTGAACCAAGGTAAGGGCCAATACTTGCCCGAGTGTCAAAATGCCGTTGGGTTCAGCCGCGCTCACCGATTCTTCTCTATCCTGATTTGTCTGTTCAAAGGCCGTTTCCGGATGGGAATCATTGATTCCATAGCTTCTTTCCTGATGTACTCCATCAGGGTGCTGCTGGGAACACCCCATCAGCAGCAATGGGACAGACAGCAGGTAAAAAAAGAGGTCTTTTTTGCTTTTCATAAATCGTATTCCTAAATAAATACAGAAAGAGATTCTATACGGAATATTGCTTCAATGATTAGACCGCCTCAAAGACAGACGATGTTTGAGCAGTCGGGTAGGAATGGAAAAAAATTTTACGTCAGGAGAACGATTGTCCGCAACGGTTCATAGAAGACGGACAGTTGGCAAAACCATGCAATCACCGGATGTGTGAAATGACAAGTGGCGCGGTTTAAGGTCGGGTTCAGGAGAGAGTTTATCGCTAAAATTTTATCTATCGATAGGGGGACATTTTTCTGAGCGGGGAGGATGACATCCAAAGTCGCTATAACATCTCTACAATGCTCATGTTCATCTGATTCGCCAATAAGAGTTCCATCGAGGATATCGTGATTGTTGATTGGAGCTGTTTCCGGACACTCACAATGGTTATGGCCCGCCGGCTCTATGGTGATATGACCGTCCGAACCGTGGCAGATGACCCTGAATAAACCACTGGCAGAGCTAAAACACATTAACCCTATCAGCAATATTGTCCATTTTTGTTTTAGCATAACAGCCCAATTATACTTGTTTTACGGATAAAAATCAACACGGTTCATGTGGGGCCGAAAATTTTGCAGGGGCACTACTGAGAAAATCATTTTTTGCTTTAAACGGAGTTTTTTCATTCGATCTTGAATTGTTCCTGCTGGACCGCGGCGGCGACGCCTTTGATCAGGGCCTGCTGCCCGGCTCGCGAGAAAATGATTTCGATATTCCGGGAGGACGGATCGTACACGTCAGAAGCGAACCGGCTCTGAATCTGTTCGATGAAGTAATCCTGCCCCATGATTACATAGCCCGCAAGAATCAGGGTGTCCGGATCATAGAGGTTAATCGCAATAGCTGCTGCCCCGGCGATCTTCTCGGCCACAACATCGCAAAGACCTATCGCATAGTCATCCTTTTTATCAATCGCCTGCTTCCATTTCTCGACAATATCCTCCGGCGTGTCCTGCTCGGTTAGGGATTCAGACAGAACGGATTGCGTCCCCGAGGACAGATCGTGCCGTATCTTTTTTGTGATCGCCGGTCCTGAAATATGGGCCTCCAGGCAGCCCCGCTGGCCGCATCCGCAAACGGGACCCTCCGGATCGATCACTACGTGTCCTAACTCTCCGCATCGATTCGTCGAGCCGTGGATGAGATGCCCGTCAATGATAACCGTGGTACCGACGCCATTGGCGACATTGAGATACACGATGTTCTTCGAAGACAGAGGAGGCTGGGCATTCATTTCCGCCAGCAGTCGAACCTTTGTCGTGTAAATACCAACAGGGCACTCGAATTTTTGGCGTAACAACTCCTTCAATGGAACATTTTTCCAGCCCAGCGGACTGGAAAGCTGAACAACCCCTTCATTGGAAATCGACCCGCTGAGTGTGGCCCCAATACCGGCCAGTTTATCAAGGGAGATGTTATGTTTACTTAAAAGTCCCTTGATACTCACTTCCATCAGATGGATGACAGGGTCGACAACGTGTCCCGGATCCAGAGAAACCTTGACAAAGTCAACCTGTTCGCTCCTGAAATCAAATAACCCCGTCAGTAAATAGCTTGGATTAATCTCAGCTCCAATGATAAACTGCCCGGTTGGATTAATATCAATAAATACCGGTTTGGCGCCTCGCTTATTGCTTTGGCCAGTCCGTTCGAGGATCAGTCCTTTTTCCCGAAGCCGGCCGACGATATAGGATATTGTGGAGCTTCCGAGACCGGTTTTTTTGCTGATTTGGACCTGCGAAAGCGCTCCCTCGCCCCGCAGAAGCCCGATGACAAGCTTTTCATTCCTGATGCCGGCAGTTTTGGAATCGACCGCGTTTGTATTCATAAAAAGAATTATATTTCATATTTTGAGATATTTCAAGAAAATACTTGTAAAATACACTGTAAATGATTTAAAATTAGACTCATAATGTGAGCGTATTAAAGAGTGCTGAAAACCATAAAGAGGCCATGACATGAAAAACGTATTCGACATAAAAGATAAGCGTATTGTTGTCACCGGCGGCGCCGGAGTCCTGTGCGGGACCATGGCAAAGTATTTGGCTGCCCAGGGAGCCAAGGTCTGCATTGCGGATTATGATGAATTCCGAGCTAATGAAATCGCCAAGGAAATCGAAGCAGCCGGCGGATTTGCTCTGCCGGTGCGGATGAATGTATTGGATAAAGCCGAAGTGACCGGTGCCTTCCATTGCGCCAAGGACTCTATGGGCGGCATTGACGTGTTGATCAATGGAGCCGGGGGCAATAAAAAAGAGGCGACAACGGGGCCGGACATGTCCTTTTTTGACATCCCCGAAGATGCCATTAAATGGGTATTCAATCTGAATATGCTCGGTACCATCCTACCCTCGCAAGTGTTTGGCAAATACATGGCCGAGCAGGGCAAGGGGATCATTCTGAATGTTTCGAGTATGAATGCGTTTCGGCCGCTAACAAAGATTGCGGCCTATTCAGCGGCTAAGGCAGCCGTGAGCAATTTCACCCAATGGCTGGCCGTTCACATGTGCCAGAACTATTCCAAGGATATCCGTGTAAACGCCATCGCTCCCGGATTCTTTTTGACCGACCAGAACCGCTTTTTGCTGACGGATGAAAAGACCGGCGAGTTGACACCACGCGGAAAAACGATCATCGACCATACGCCGATGGGGCGTTTTGGACAGGCCGAAGAGTTAACCGGCACGGTGGTTTGGCTGCTGAGCGATGCGGCGAAGTTTGTTACGGGAATCGTGGTTCCCGTTGACGGCGGATTTAGTGCCTTCAGCGGAGTCTAACGAGGCAGTCATGATTTATTTTCAACAAGCGGATGAAAATGTGTCCCTTACTCCCGAAGACCTGAAGGCCGGTCTCGGTGCGGCGATGGATAAACTCGGCGCCGCGTCAAAGGTGTTGGCGATCCCGCCGGATATCACCCGATTTTATTCACGAGCCGGCGAGTTAACGCGGTATGCCTATGAGTACTACGGCGACCGGCTGACGGATATTCTGCCCGCACTCGGAACGCATTTTGCCATGACCGATGCTGAAATCGACCGGATGTATGGGAATGTTCCGCACGATTTGTTCCGTGTCCACGACTGGCGAAACGACCTGGTAACACTGGGTCGGGTTCCGTCGGAATACGTTCAGAAAGTCAGTGAAGGAAAAGTCGATTATGACTGGCCCGCACAGGTCAACCAGTTGCTCGTCAACGGCGGACACGACCTGATCCTGTCTATCGGGCAGGTGGTCCCGCATGAAGTCGTGGGGATGGCCAATTACAACAAAAACATCTTTGTCGGCACCGGCGGCGCCGAAGGCATCAACAAAAGCCATTTTCTGGGAGCGGTTTACGGGATGGAGCGGATGATGGGCCGTGCCGATACCCCAGTTCGCCGGGTTCTGAATTACGCCTCCGACCATTTCGCCAAAGATATGCCGATCGTTTATGTGTTGACGGTTGTCTCGGCGACGGATGAGGGACAGGTTACACGCGGCTTATTTATTGGCGATGATGCAGAATGTTTTGAAAAGGCGGCGGAGTTGTCTTTGAAGGTTAATTTCAAGATGCTGGATGAACCGCTGAAAAAGGTGGTGGTCTATCTGGACCCGTATGAGTTCAAAAGTACCTGGCTGGGCAACAAGAGTGTTTATCGCACACGCATGGCCATGGCCGACGGCGGCGAGTTGATTGTGCTGGCGCCGGGGCTGAAAGAATTCGGCGAAGACAAAGAAATCGACCGTCTCATTCGTAAATACGGGTATGTCGGCACCGAAAAAGTCCTGCAGCTTATTGCGGAAAATGCGGAATTACGCAACAGTCTCAGTGCCGCGGCTCATTTGATTCATGGTTCATCGGAAGGGCGGTTTAACATTACCTACTGTCCCGGCCATATTACCAGGGAAGAAATTGAATCGGTGAATTTTGCTTACGCGGACTTAAATGATATGATGAATCGATACGACCCGAAGAAGCTCAAAGACGGCTTTAATACCGTCGAAGGAGAAAATATTTTCTTTATCTCCAATCCCGCCATGGGCCTGTGGTCATGGAAAGAACGATTTAAATAATTCTATTACGGAGCCATAAAAATGACTGAATCAAAACAAAAAAAATATGCACTGCTTGTCCCCACCAGCATGGGGCTTCGACTAACGCCGGTTAATTTCCAGCCGTTTCATTGCAGCGACATGTTCAAAATACAGGCCACCAGTGCTGAAAGTAACGTCGCCAGCGTCGCTTCGTATCTGGGTATGTCGGTGAAAGTATTAACAGCGTTTGTCAAGGGTAGTCCGGTTGCACATTTTATCAAGGACAATCTTAAAAGTCGCCGCATGGATTTTGAAGGGCCTGAGTTCGAGCAGGGAACACCCTGGGGCTATCGCCATCAGATTAATATGGCCGACAGCGGTTGGGGCTACCGCGGCCCGCGGGTGCATAACGATCGTGCCGGCGAGGTCGGCAGAGAGTTAAGTGCTGACGATTTCGACCTTGACAGAATCTTTGCTCAAGAGGGAGCTAAAATCGTCCACCTGTCAGGATTGATTGCCGCCCTGTCACCGAAGACCAGCAAGTTCTGTCTTGATATTGCCCGGGTTGCCAAAGAAAATGGATCGATGATCTCATTTGATCTGAACCATCGTGCCAGCTTTTGGAAAGGCCGAGAAAAAGAGCTTGCCGAAGCGTTTGCCGAAATCGCTTCCCGCAGTGACATTCTCATCGGTAACGAAGAAGACTTTCAGCTTTGCCTCGGCATCAAAGGACCGGAAGCCGGCGGCGAGGGACTGGATGCGAAAATCGACGGCTTCAAAGAAATGATCGGCCGCGTCCAAAAAACTTATCCCAATGCTAAATATTACGGAACAACGTTGCGTGAAGTTGTGTCAGCGAACTGCCATCTATGGGGTGCATTGGTCACTGACAGCAAGGAATGGGAGATCATCAAGCCGCGCGAGATTGGCGTACTCGACCGCATCGGCGGCGGCGACGGCTTTGTCGGCGGTTTGCTTTACGGCATCCTCAAGGGATGGGATGTACAGAAATGTGCCCGTTTCGGCTGGGCCAGCGGCGCCCTGGCAACAACGATGCTGACCGATTACGCTCAGCCCGCCGACGAGGAACAGATCTGGAGCATCTGGCACGGCAACGCGAGAGTCAAACGCTGATTATTGCCACAGAGGGAAAAGTGAATTATGAATGTTGAGTTCTTAATTTTGAATTAATAACAATCAATAATAAAACAGGAGTAATGAAAATGTCTAAAGCAGATATTGCGGTCGTGGGTTTAGCGGTTATGGGTGAGAATCTTATCCTGAATATGGAAAGCAAGGGATTTACCGTTGCCTGTTTTAACCGGACGGTTTCAAAGGTCGATGACTTCATAAACGGTCGTGCCCAAGGTAAAAATATCATCGGCTGCCATTCGGTCGAAGAGATGGTTGCCAATCTCAAGACCCCCAGAAAAGTCATGGTTATGGTCAAAGCGGGCAAACCCGTCGATATGTTTATTGACCAGGTCCTGCCGCATCTGGAAGACGGCGACATCATCATCGACGGCGGCAACAGCCACTTCCCGGACACCATCCGCCGGACCGAATACGTCGAGAGCAAAGGCAAACTCTACATCGGCACCGGCGTTTCCGGCGGCGAAGAAGGCGCTCTGTTAGGCCCCTCGATCATGCCGGGCGGATCGCCCAAGGCATGGGATGCGGTTAAACCGATTTTCCAGAAGATTTGTGCCCATACGGACGCGGGAGAGCCCTGTTGCGACTGGGTAGGAGAAAACGGCGCTGGCCACTTTGTTAAGATGGTCCACAACGGCATCGAGTACGGCGACATGCAGATGATCTGTGAAACGTACCAGATGATGAAGCAGGGCCTGGGCATGACCAACGACAAGATGCACGAAGTCTTCACCGAATGGAACGAAGGCGAACTGGACTCCTATCTGATCGAGATCACCCGCGACATCCTCGGCTACAAAGACGAAGACGGCAGCGCTACACTCGATCTGATCCTGGACACCGCCGGCCAGAAAGGCACCGGAAAATGGACCGCCATAGCGGCCCTGGATACCGGCCAGCCGCTGACCCTGGTCACCGAGGCGGTGTTCGCCCGCTGCCTGTCGGCCCTGAAAGAGGAACGTGTGGCCGCATCAAAATCGCTTAAGGGGCCTCAGAAGGCCTACGAAGGCGACCGCTCCCTGATGATTGACGACCTGCGCAAGGCCCTGTATGCGTCCAAAATTGTCAGCTACGCACAGGGCTATCAGCTCATGCGTGCCGCGGCGGCCGAATACAACTGGAACCTCAACTACGGCGGCATCGCCCTGATGTGGCGGGGCGGCTGCATCATCCGCTCGGTCTTCCTCGGAAAGATCAAAGAGGCCTTTGACACCAACCCGGGCCTGAACAACCTATTGCTGGACCCGTTCTTTAAGAACGCCGTTGAAAAGGCACAGGACGCCTGGCGCCGCGTCGTGGTCGCTGCCGTCAAGATGGGCGTGCCTATGCCGGCCATCAGTTCGGCACTGGCCTACTACGACGGCTACCGCGCCGAACGTCTGCCCGCAAACCTGCTGCAGGCACAACGTGATTACTTCGGCGCACACACCTACGAACGGCTGGACAAACCCCGCGGCGAGTTCTTCCATACCAACTGGACCGGTCGCGGCGGATCAACTGCCGCTTCAACATATGTCGTATAAGACCCAAAAAGCCGGACAGTCGCCAGATTGTCCGGCTTTTTGACGTTTACCCCAGCTTTCCGGAAGACGGCGATCTTGTCAGTTTCAAGTTATGTCTTATCCTCTTTTTTGCTCCGGCAGATCAAAACATACCCCAGAACAAACTTGCCATTCAGAAAAAAAACATTATAGTACATTCCAAAGCAATAACCCCGAAACGGGTCAATGTGGATTTTCTAAGTCGTTTTGGGGTTGTATATCATCGTGTATCATATAGCAGTCAGGACCGGCAGAGTTTGTGGCCGGAAAGAATATGAACCAATCAACTTCAAAGAGGTCCAAAATGAAAGAGTATTTTCCCGGTATCAACAAGATTCAATTTGAGGGTTCTGATTCCCGTAACCCTTTTGCCTTTAAGCATTATAAAGCCGATGAAATGATCAACGGCAAGTCCATGGCGGACCATTTGCGGTTTGCGGTCTGCTACTGGCACACCTTTAAGGGCCTTGGCGGCGATCCCTTTGGCGGTCCGACCATGATACGAGACTACAACAGTGCGTCCGATCCCATGCAGGTCGCAGAAGATACGATGGATGCGGCGTTCGAATTCTTTACCAAACTGGGCGTCAATTTCTGGTGTTTTCACGACAGGGATATCGCTCCGGAGGCCGCTACGCTGGCTGAAACCAATAAACGATTAGACACAATTGTTGCCAAAGCCAAAAAGCTTCAGGCCGATACCGGCGTCAAACTGCTTTGGGGAACGACAAACGCGTTTTCACACCGTCGATTCCTCGCCGGCGCCGGTACCAATCCTTCGCCGAAGGTCTTCGCCTATGCCGCCAGCCAAATCAAGAAGGCCATGGAGGTGACGTATGAACTGGGTGGTCAGGGGTATGTATTCTGGGGCGGACGGGAAGGGTATGAGACCCTGCTAAATACCGACATGGGTCGCGAACTGGATCACTTAGCGATGCTGTTGAAAATGGCGGTCGATCACAAGCAGAAAATCGGCTTCAAAGGCCAGTTGATGATTGAACCCAAACCCAAAGAGCCAACCGTGCATCAGTACGATTTTGACGCGGGCAATTGCATGGCGTTTTTGCAGAAATATGATCTGTTGGACCATTTCAAGATGAACATTGAGGCCAACCACGCCACGCTGGCAGGCCACACCTTCCAGCATGAACTGGCACTCAGCGCCGCCAACGGCATTCTGGGTTCGGTCGATGCCAACCGGGGCGATCTGCTGCTGGGTTGGGATACTGACCAGTTTCCGACCAATATCTACGACACCACACTGGCCATGTATATCATTCTCAAAGCCGGCGGGTTTACGACCGGCGGCCTGAATTTTGATGCGCATGTCCGCCGCCAGTCGATTGAACCGGATGACCTGTTCCATGCACATATCGGGGCGATGGATGCCTTCGCATGCGGTTTGAAAATCGCCGCTAAGATGCTCGCCGACGGAACATTTGAAGATGTTGTTAAAAAACGGTATGCCGGTTGGGACGGTGAATTCGGCCAAAAAATCGAAAAGGGCCAACTCAGCTTTGAGGATATGGAACAGTATATCCTTAAAAACGGTGAACCGAAGGTCGTTAGCGGCAGGCAGGAACTTCTCGAAAATATCCTAAACGAATATATCTGCTAAGCGGCCTTGCAAACCCAGACAGTTTCAGGAGATATCCATGTATCTGATTGGTTATGACAGCGGTACGTCGAGTATCAAGGCGACATTAATGCAAATCGAAACCGGCTCTGTTGCCGCCAGCGCGACCGAACCTCAAAAGGAAATGCCCATCATCTCGGTCAAAAGTGGCTGGGCAGAGCAAAATCCGGAGGACTGGTGGAAACACCTTCGGACCGCGACCGGTAAATTGCTGGCGCAATCCGGTGTCGATCCTGCTGACATTAAAGCCATCGGCATCACGTACCAGATGCATGGGTTGATTTGTATCGACAAAAATAAAACTGTCTTGCGGCCATCGATTATCTGGTGCGACAGCCGGGCGGTTCCTTATGGCGAAAAGGCCACACAGGCGATCGGCGCTCAAAAGTGCCTTGAGGTGATGCTGAACCATCCCGGCAACTTTACCGCTGCCAAGTTGGCCTGGGTTAAAGACAATGAACCGAACATTTTCAAGAAAATCCACAAAATCATGCTTCCGGGTGATTATCTGGCGATGAAGATGACCGACCGGATCGTGACAACCAAATCCGGCCTGTCAGAGGGGATTCTCTGGGATTTTCCGAATGAACAACTGGCCAATGAAGTGATGACGGCGTTCGGTTTTGACCCGGATATCATTCCTGAGGCAGAGGATACCTTTGCTGTTCACGGCCAGTTGACGGCGACGGCTGCCGGAGAACTGGGTCTTAAAGCCGGGACCCCTGTGTCTTATCGTGCCGGGGACCAACCCAATAACGCTTTTTCGCTGGGCGTGCTTGATCCGGGCGATATCGCTGCGACCGCCGGGACGTCGGGGGTGGTGTATGGCATCTCAGATCGACCCTGTTATGATGAAAAATCACGGGTCAATACGTTTGTGCATGTTAATAACAGCGACACCCAGCCCCGGTACGGCTCGTTGCTGTGCATCAATGGAACCGGGATATTGAACAGTTGGCTCAAGCATCATATCTCCGGCGGGATGGACTATCCGGAAATGAACAGATCGGCTCAAAGCATTTCTGCCGGCAGCGACGGTCTGACGATTTTTCCGTATGGAAACGGCGCGGAAAGAACGCTGGGGAATCGACTTGTCGGCGCCTCCGTTCATGGACTGGATTTGAATGTGCATACAAAGGCCCATCTGTTAAGAGCCGCACAGGAAGGGATCGTCTTTGCTTTTCAATACGGATTGGACATCATGAAAGGGATGGGGTTGGATGTCAACGTGGTTCGGGCCGGGAAAGCGAACATGTTCCAAAGCAACGTGTTCGCCGAGGCCTTCGCAACGGTAACCGATTCCGTGATACGGCTTTACAATACGGATGGTGCACAGGGTGCCGCCAGAGGCGCCGGCTACGGCGCAGGGTTATACAGCGATATTCAGGATTCTTTTGTCGGCTTAGAGGCGGCCGATGAGATTGTGCCCGTGGAATCGAACCAGAGTGCCTACCAGGACGCTTACGGCCGATGGCTGGAAAAGCTCCGCATGTATCAACAGTAAGTATTTAATAGTCATTGGTCCTTGAAATCGGATAATCATTATAAGTGTTTTTAACTAAATGAGTTGCAGTTGCAGCAATTGCAAGTCCAATTCTGGTTTACAATCATTTGCTACAGCTAATTGAGTATTATCTAAAAAATTTTTGTCTTTTTTTTCCACAACTATGCAATTTTCAGTATTATGTACATGTAGTTGAGTTGTTTATTTAATTACATATGCTTCAAGGAGTCAAGTTGTCAAAAAGTGGAGAAAAAGAGACTTTTTTTCAGTTTATATAACCAAAGTCATAAATATATCTTTAACTAATGGCTTAATGGTGTTTTTCGTGTAAACTAAATCCTAATTGGAAAAGTATTTATTTGAAAGTGATTATAACTGGGGGATGATATATGTTTAAGTGTAACCCAAAGACGATTTTACAGGCATCCCATTTCTGTCTTGTAATTTTTCTCATTGCTCTATCCAGTACATCGATTCTGGCTGCGACGGGCGGCAATGCAATCATCTATTTAAATGACCGTCAGCAGCTTATCACAGATTGGGGATATGATATTAAATGGGAGGGAAAAGGAAATCATCTGACTCCAAGCGGTGCCCAGAATTATTTTGTGGATCAGAAATTTTCAAAATTACGAGTGCCGATCTGGGGTAATGCGAGCAAACCAGCACATCCGTCCGACGGGGTGGTCGTTACCAGTATATATGATAAAACGATCACGGCAATGACTAATGTGATAAATGCAAATCCGGATACAGTGCTGTTTGCCAGTAAAAAACTGGAAGGTCAGGATAGTTTTCCCGCATGGGTCAAAGACAGCAATGGCGTCATTGCCGCAGAATACGCAAAGCTCCTTGCCGATTTCCTTGAATACATGGAGTCGGAGGGCTTCTATATTGATGTATTAGGTGTGGATAATGAATTGGAATGGAACGAGGGTAATATCACCGCGGAAAAATATAAAGATATTGTTGATGAACTGATAGCGCTGTCCGTTACACGGGGTTTTAACATGCCGTTGCTCATCGCCCCGGAAACCTTTAACATCAACAATGCCAATCCATGGATGGACACACTGCTGACCAACGGATGGGGGGATGCGGTCGATATTGCCGGGGCGCATTATTATCCCCAGCATCGCAATGTTTCAAGGCTTCAGACATTTGTCGGACATGCCGGTGACCGTCCCAAATGGCATACCGAGGTCCATTGGGACAGCGACAGGACTGCGGAAGAGGCGCTAAGAATCGTATTCGAATGTTTTGACGAGGGATTTAGCGGAATGACCTGGTGGGGATATCCGTTTAGTGGGTTAAAGGGAGAAATCGCCCAAAACCTGACAACGTCAACCGCCAAAACCCGGCCGGTTGATATGGACGATATTGACGGCAGGAAACTGACGTTGGGATCGCTGATGACACGTGCCTTTTATGACAGGGGCCGGCTGAAGATTTGGGTAATCAATAATTCTGCCACGGCCTATTCATCGTATGGATTTGATCTTGACAGCGGTTCTCTGGTAAACTCGATTCAGTACACACAATGGACAAAGACTGACTCCAACACGGTTACAGCAACGATTGTTGACGAAAATACGTTCCAGTTGGATATCCCTGAGTATACAACTACGCTGATCGAATGTGTTGTATCCCAACATGAACTGATTGCTTATTATCCTTATTAACGGTTACGGCCGCGATGGCAGCCACGATCAGAACGTAAGCGAAATGTTTTTGTGTGCTCATGAGTCTTTCCTCTCTTTCAATTTTCAGTCCTCTGTTCTCTGTCCTCAGGTAATGGACGTAAGGATGTTTGTTATTTTCGTTTCCTTTTACGAAACAGCAGTCCGCCCAGCCCTAGCAACGTTAACGTCGCCGGTTCCGGGGTGATTACAAAGGCCATATCAAGTGAGGCGCCCGTGTCCGGGAAAAAGATGAAAATAAGCATAATTACTCAATAAAAAAAACGAATGATTTTCGGAGATAATTCATGCAAATCTGTGGCTGGACTCTATGGCTAAGACAAAATCGAATGTCCTGACCACCGCCGGTGGTGCAGAGATTGACCGCTTGTTTATACAAGCTCGCTTAAGGGTAAGGCTTCAGGTTCCTCGACAACGACCTCTTCCTCAACAACCACTTCTTCCGGAGATGGTGCGGGCACCGTTGGTTCCGCGGGTAGCGTCTCAGGGGTACCGCCGGCCTGCATCGATTCATAGATCGCAAGGAACTTGGCGTATGCTTTTCCATTACCGCTCGGTTCCGACAGCGGCGGCAGCACACTGGTTCCGGTTATGCCGGACTGCAGGTCATCCAAAGCCGCTGAAATACTTTCCTGGAAGCTCAAAACCAATTGCTCCAACGGACTCGGCTCGACAGGCTGAGGTTCCGCAGGAAACACAGGTTCCAAAACGGGTGCTTCTTCAACAAGCGGGGGCTGTTCAACCTCGACAGCAGGTGCCTCGTCAGGAGCCGCTTGCGGTTCTGCCGGTTCGGTTGGTTCTTCAGCAGGAGATGCCGGCGGTTCTACCGGCTCGGTCAGTTCTTCCGCAACGACGGCGGGCTCAGCGGGAACTTCCGGCTCGTGCGTGCCGGCCGGAATAGTCGGAGCCGGCGGATTGAGCAACTCCATCAGTGAATCCAGTTTGGCGCGGAAACCGTCTATTAATTCATGAACAGAAATGCCTTCCCCGCTTAGGGCCTGGCTTTGTGCTTCCTGCAGACTGGTAAGGAAATTGTCTAACGCGGCCGTTTGGTCCGCATCGAGCAGGCCGGAGTCTTTTAAGGCGTTAATCTGATCCTGAACGGTCTGGTTGAAACTCTCAAAACCTCCTGCGGCGACGGTTTTGAGATTTTGGTTCTCAAGTGCCTGGAGTTCATCGAAAAAATTGATTCGCAGACGGACATCGGCCACGCCCTTGAAGTGCCCTGCCTGCAGCAGACGAATCACGCCGCGGGTTTTTTCTTCGGATTCGGTCTCTTGTGCAGCCGCCACAGCGGTGGTTTCGGCGGGGGTATCACCTTTGACAGGATGGGGTTTTTTCATGGCTTTTGCCGCCATGCCTGCATTTGAACTGATTCCGTCAATCTTCATTTCGCATCTCCTGGCTTAAAATCGCACATCCCCCTACACTATTATCGGGCAATCCGAAGAGTTATTAAAATAATTTGTGATATTTTAAATAAGCCCTCGCCAAAAGATAAAAAAAACCGCGGTCATGATGACCGCGGCGCTTGAATCACTTCTTCGCTTGCTCGGCGGCGTTTATTTCCGTTTACGGAACAGCAGCCGGTTTCTCGTCTCATCGGCTTTATCCTTAAACGGCTGTCAGCATCGCCGAAGAACAGCGCATGACCCGCTCCCGCAAGCATGGATTCATCAAGGACGACCGGGCGGTGCTGACTGATTCGCCGGAAAACCTCCAGCGGTTTGTCCTGGCCGGACTGAAGATCGAAGGATTCTTCGGCGAACCGGATGGATTGCGGCCGGGTTGAACAGCGGCCCTGTTAATCCCGTTTGAACAGCTCGGCGATGTCGCGGGCGTAAACCGGCTCGATGATGCATTTTTTCAGGCCGATTTCGAGCAGGTACTTGACCTGGTGCCCCTGAAAGCGCGTCAGGATGCACACGACTTTCCCGCCGCAGGCGGCCAGCAGCATCCGGCAGCGCGTCAGCGTGACATCCTTGTCCTCGGAGGCATGAAAACAAACGCGATCGCCCGCAGCATCGGCGCTTTCCAAAAACAGTTGCAGCTTGATCGTCTTTACCTCGGCACCGTTATCGGCGGCGACCTTCAGAAAGGCATCGAGCTTTTCAAAGTCGTCGGCAATGGCAACCACCGTTCCGCGTGTCTCCGTAAACGGCTCGAACAGGTGGTCCAGGTCGATGTCTTTGAGTATCCGCTTCCACTCGGCCTTATCGACCCCGATGGATTTGGCAAACTGCAAGGCGAATTGCTTTTCTTTCGGGTCCACGCGGCCATCGGTCTTGCTCATCACGATCAGTGCCTTCAGTGCCGCGACCGCCTTGTCCCGATCCTGAATCGGGTACAGCGGCGTGGTGTCGCCCAGCACCTCCCTGAGCAGACCGTTCCAGTCGGCCACCTGCACCCCAAGCTTGGTCGCGGCACGGGACAGGAACGATTTCTCCGCCGTCCGGATCGTCCCGTCACAGCACATCAGCCGCATCAGGTTTTTCACACAGTTCAGGTTATCCGACAATGCCGTCATCGGGGTTCCTCTCAAAAAGGGTCCATTCTGTCTCCGTATCATACCCAACGCCCGGCCAATTGCAACTGCTGCCTGAAACGGGGTATCCAGCCGATCCAACGCCCGTCTCTGTAACTTCTTTTCTGGAAACGTGTTACAGCTTTCGAGGCCGCCGCGGACCCGGAAAACTTACAATTCTTCCCAAAAAAGCAGGAAACGTTGCGATTGGGAGACGTAAAATATGGTATAATACCCGAAATGGTTTCGGGGGCTGGATGTAAAAAGCAGCCATTCTAACGAACAGGATAACGTATTGAACCGGAGCAGGGTCTTCACTATGTTGAGACGGAGTATGTTAGCGGCTCTCATCGCGGCAGCGGTCGTGCTGTCGGTGTGCCCTGCGCCCGTCATGGCGGTTCCGGCGTGTCCGGGGGGAGCCACGGTCACGCAGCCCGACGGAACGCCCATCACCGTCTATCTGCGGGGCGATGAATACGCCCACTGGAACGAAAGCCGGGAGGGCTATCATATCACCCGAAACGCCCGGCATGAATGGGTGTATATGGTTTCCGAAAACGGCCGGGCGGTCGCCAGCGAACACGCCGTAGGCAAAGCCGACCCGCGGGCCGTAGGCGCAATCAAACCGGACCGGGCGAAACTGGCTGAAAGCGGAAGACAAAGCCGCGCTCTGAGAACCGCCGCAGAAGAAACGCCCGACACAACACAAACCTCCGCCGCACAAGCAGCGCCAAACTTGACTCCGTCCACCGGCACCATGTATAACCTGGTGGTGCTGGTCAACTTTTCCGACTTGACGGTCGCGTATCCGACACAGGACTATGACGCTCTGTTTAACCAGGTCGGCTACACCGCCGACGGCGCCGTCGGCTCGGTGAAGGATTACTATCACGAGGTCTCGTACAATACGCTGACCGTGCAGTCGGTGGTGCCGGAACCGGTCACGCTGGCCAACGGCTACGCCTGGTATGGAGCCAACAGTCCGATACCCCCAAACGATGATCTCCGCCCCCGGGAAATGGTGGCCGAGGCACTGGCGGCGCTGGAAGCAGGCGGTTTTGATTTCACCACCGTCGATGGCGACAGCGACGGCCAGATCGACGGGCTGACCATCATCCACGCCGGCGGCGGCGAAGAATACAGCGGTAACGACCCGGACTATATCTGGTCGCACCAGTGGGCTTTAATCGACCCGGTCACCTATGACGGCGTCACGATGTGGAACTATCACACGGAACCGGCGCGCCGGGGCTGGGACAGCTCGCCATCCACCCAGGGCATCACACGGATCGGCGTCATCTGTCATGAAAACGGGCATTTTCTGGGCCTGCCGGATTTGTATGATTACGGCTACGACAGCAAGGGCGCCGGCGATTTCTGCCTGATGGCCGGCGGCAGTTGGAACGGCAACAGTGGAACGACGCCGGCCCACATGAGCGCCTGGTGCAAGACCGAACTGGAATGGATCACGCCGACCGTGATTTCAGCGGACGGCATCTATTCACTGGACCGGGTTGAAACAAATCCGCAGGCGTATAAGCTGCAAGGGCCTTTTCCTTCGACGCAATACTTTCTCGTCGAAAACCGGCAAGGTACGGGGTTTGACGCGGGCCTGCCCGGCTCACTGCGCGGTATGTTAATCTGGCATGTGGATGAAACACAGACGAATAATAATGACCAAACCCACTATTTGGTGGACTTGGAGGAAGCCAGCGGCACACAGCACCTCGAACTGAACCAGAATGAAGGCAATGACGCGGATTATTTCAGAGCAGGTAATGCGACCGTGTTCAGCGACAGCAGTACACCGAGCAATCTGAGCTACAGCGGACAGGCGCTCGGACTGGATATCACCGATGTCAGTGCTCCCGGTGCGACGATGAGCTTTCAGGTCGGCAACCCGCCAACCCCGCCGGTTGCGGCCAATGTCAACGAAACCACGTCACTGGACACCCCGGTGACGATTACACTGGCGGCCACCGATGACGGACTGCCTGAAGCGTTGAGCTATATCATTACCACATTGCCAGGTCATGGGTTGTTAAGCGATCCATCGGCCGGCAGCATCAGCAGTGTCCCATATACACTGCCTGGCGGCGGCAGCCAGGTGACCTACACGCCGGATACCGGATATACCGGTCCGGACAGCTTTCAATACAAAGCCAACGACGGCGGCACCGCCCCCGACGGCGGCGACTCCAATACAGCAACCGTCTCAATTGATGTAACCCTTATGAATACGATTTATTCGGCTGACATGAACAGCGATCCCGGCTGGACGTTCAGCAATTCTAATTGGGACTGGGGTGTCCCCACTGGCGGGGGCGATGGTGTCAATGGTTTTCCGGATCCGACATCCGGTGCAACCGGTTCCAATGTCATCGGATACAATTTATCAGGCAATTACGGCAAGATCAATAACACCACACACTGGGCAACAACACCTGCCATCGACTGCACCGGTCAATCCGGAGTAACACTGCAATTCAAACGATGGCTCAACGTTAAAGTTTACGACACTGCTTCAATCGAGGTATCCAATGACGGTTTGACCTGGACTCAAGTGTGGATCAATGGCAGTGCAATTTATGACTCTGCCTGGCAATCGATAAACTACGACATTTCCGCGGTTGCCGACAACCAGTCAACGGTCTATATCCGCTGGGGCATAGGACCGACGATCGATGCCGGTCCGTGGGGCAGTTATGCTTCCGGCTGGAACATTGACGATGTGAAAATCACCGGCTATGTTCCCGTAACACAACACACCTTAACCGTGTCATCAACCGCCGCCGGCTCGGTGACGACACCGGGCGAAGGCGCGTTCCAGTACGATCAGGGTTCGGTTGTCAATCTCAATGCAGTACCCGACGCGCACTACCATTTTGTCGACTGGACCGGGTCGGCGGTGGCCGCGGGCACCGTCGCCAATCCCACTGCTGCCGCCACGACGGTTACAATGGACAGCGACTACACCGTCACAGCCAATTTCGCGATTAACCAGGTGGTGATCTCCGGCTTCATTACCGAACCGGACCCGAATGTTCCCATCGCCGATGTTGTCATCACAAGTGTCGGCGAACCGAATGCCGTCACCGACCCCAACGGCTACTACGAATTCGTCGTCGATTACGGATGGTCCGGTGTCGTTGAACCCAACAAGACCGGCTATACCTTCGAGCCCAACAGCATCTCCTACGCCAATACCCCCGGCGATCCGAACAGCGGCTATATCGCGATACTGGATACGTTTATCATCTCCGGGTATGCGGTTGATGCCGGCACACTCGCCCCGCTGGAGGGCGTGCTGGTGTCACCGGACAACGACGGAGGGCCGTTCACGAGCAAATACTACGGCGGCGCCGATGTCACAGACGCAAACGGATTCTACGAGGCGCTGGTGGACTATGGTTTCTCCGGCGATGCGGCGGCGTCCAAAACCGCGTATGTGTTCGAGCCGAACGGTATGACGTATGTCAATGTAATAAGCGATATCGCCGAACCGAATGACTACGTCGGCACAGTGCTGACCTATACCATTTCCGGCCATGTTAAAAATGCCTGCCAGGTGCCGATACAAGACGTCCTCATTCAGACGAGCGGCGGCAGTTCAGATACAACCGACCCGAACGGTTACTACGAAGTCTGGGTCGATTACAACTTCTCCGGCACGATAACGCCGACCCGGCAGCACTATGTTTTCGATCCCAACACGATTCTCTATACAGACGTTCTTGGCGACCTGGCCAATCAGGATTATACCGCAACGAATGTCTTTGACCTTGACTGTGACGGCTCTATCGGTTTCGGCGACCTGGCGACGCTGTGCGGACACTGGCTCCAAACCGGTCCGGATGTGCCCGGCGATTTTTATAAAGATCCCAATGACATTGTCAATCTCGCGGACTTCGCCGTCTTCACCGAGGCCTGGCAGGACGATTAGCCAATCGCCAGAACAGCAGCAGCATCGCGCGGGATACTTTTTTCTGTTCGCCGCAAATACTTGCGCTCTGCATACGAAACATTTTTTACATTTTTCTCCTGTGGTCCCTATAATAGTTCCGCTATGTGAAATTCACCTTGAATATTATCAGACACTTCAACAAAACGTCCCATCGGCGGCATTTTGATTGATTTTTTCGCCTGGTTTGTGTTATAATAATATCATCAAACATGGCTTTGGGGGCAGTAAAAAAATTGTATCGCCGATGATGAAAAACATGTGATGAAAAACAGTTTCGGTCAATGTGCCGAAACAGCTCTTGTAACAGTTGGCAGTGGTTCTTTTATATCTTACCGTTTCTATAGAGAATGATAAGCTGTCCGAAAGGGCACAAACAATATCTTTCCTCCTCCTCCAGTGTCGGGCAAGAAGCCAATCTCCGGTTGACGGCCCGACGCGAAAGCAACCTCGCATGCGGATGCGAGTTCAGTAACTCTTTTTAGGCCCATGCCCAACCCGGCATGGGTTTTTTTATGGTATTTTCCAACGTTCGCCTTGTCGGAAAAGATTTTGCCTTGACAAACTGGACGCTTCATGTATAATAATTGTTATTATGAAAGTCAGGCAAGATCCATTGCGAGTTTATGCCGACACCTCTGTTTTTGGGGGTGTTTTTGATGAGGAATTCGACCGCGCCAGCAACGCTTTTTTCAACGAGGTACAAGAAGGCAAGTTTGTTTTGGTCACATCGGAACTGGTTCGAGAGGAAATTTGGGATGCGCCTCCGAAAGTCAGGCATTTTTTTGAAGAGATGCTGCCGTATTGTGAAATTGCCGACATTGAAGCGAACGCCCTTGTTTTGCAGGAACAGTATCTGAAAGAGGATATTTTGAGTGATAAATATGCAACCGATGCACTGCACGTGGCGCTGGCGACAGTCTCGAACGCCCGGATGATTATAAGCTGGAATTTCAAGCATATTGTCAACTACCGGAAAATACCGCTTTATAACGCTGTCAATAAACTGAAGGGATATGACCCGATTGATATTTACTCACCATTGGAAGTGATTGAAGATGAAAACGAAGACATTTGATTGTGTTGACATGAAACGCCGCGGGGCCGAACGGATTGCCAAAGAATTGCAAGGCAAGACCTTCGAGGAAAAACTCAAATACTGGCAGAACGGCACAGAAAAACTCCGCAAGCTTCAAAAAGACAAAAAAGCGTGAGCGAAGCATCAAAGGTGTTTTGGATTTTAATCATTTGAGATTTTGAGAATTGCTTAGGATTTAGGGCTTAGAATTTATGATTTCCGGTTTATCCGGACAAGGAGTTGGACATGAGAAAACCATTCATTTTCGCATCACTGATGTGTGTATTGATCTCTGCCTGTACGTTCGCCGCGGGTGGTACGCTGCCCGGGGCCGGCACCGAAGCCGATCCCTACCGTATCGAGGACCTGGCGGATTTTGACGCCTTCGCCGACCCGGGCCGCCGGCGTCCATACCAAACTCATGACCAACATCGACCTGTCCGGCAGAACCTACCAAACCGCTGTCATCGCACCGGATGGAAGTGATTATTTTATTGGTGTATTTGATGGCAGCAGTCATACTATCAGTAATCTGAAAATTGACACTTTGGGTGCGAACAACCACTGTCTCGGCCTTTTTGGCGATATCCGTGGTGGACAAATCTGGAATTTAAAAGGTGAGGATTTCAATATAATTGGTGGTAGCTCTGATATTGGCGGCTTGGTGGGCAGTAATTCCGGTACCATTAGTAACTGTGCCATGGATAGCAATGTGTCTTGTAACGCTAACGCTGTTGGAGGGCTAGTGGGTCGCAACTTGGGAAATATCAGCAATTGCTATTCGATTAGTATAATCAGTGGCGACATTGTTGGTGGCTTAGTAGGCAGTAATTCCAATGGTAACATTAGTCACTGTTATTCGGCAGGCATAGTCAATGGGAATGGCAATGTTGGCGGTTTGGTGGGTAAAAGTTCGTGGTCCAGCACCATCAGTAACTGTTATTCGTCAAGCGCAGTCAATGGAGACACTTTTGTCGGCGGACTACTGGGTAACAATTATAATGCAAGTATTAGCCATTGCTATTCGACAGGTACAGTCAGTGGGAACAGCTTTGTTGGCGGACTCTGTGGTTGTGATACCGGGATCATTGAAAGCAGCTATTTCCTTGATGCCGCTGGACCAGATAATGGTATCGGCACACCGCTGGATGATCCGAATATGATGATAGAAGAAAATTATGTTGGCTGGGATTTTTCCAATGAGACAACCAATGGAACCAATGATTATTGGATGATGCTGCGGGAGGGGGAGGATTATCCGCGGTTGGCGTGGCAGGCGGTTTTTGACGGGGATATCGCCGGGTTGTATGGGGTGGATATGGTGGATTTTGCGGAGATCGCCCGCAACTGGCAACATACAGGATGCCCTGGGAATTGTGAGGATGCCGACATTGACGGCAGCGGGGATGTGGGGCTGGGGGATTTGTTGTATGTGGCGCAGGACTGGCTGAAGTAATTGACGATTTTCGATTGACGATGGACGAATGATTTTGGGGTTGCGCACCGGCTGTCATTCCGAACGGATGTGAGGAATCTATTTTTAAAGCGAGTTCCTTATTAGCCCTGCAAGGGGCGATAAATCGGAGTTGCCTTCGGCGGTTGAATTAATAGGTCCCTGTTATGAGGCCATCTGTCAAGTTATAATTTTTTGTTTTTTGTTCTTTGTTCTTTTACATTTTAATAGTGACGCACCTTTCCTGTAAGGTCGTTTTGCTCATCCTGTCATCCGTGCTCGCAGCACAAGTTAATGTTCGATTTTTCTGAATAGATGC
>Ga0272442_10001652_pt1 | contig 33327 bp, 30 predicted proteins | sample SSMForm2O_FD_200262 | JGI IMG/M metagenome (GOLD analysis project Ga0272442, IMG submission 200262) | Marine sediment archaeal communities from Little Sippewissett salt marsh, Falmouth, MA, United States - SSM-Form-2O | ecosystem: Environmental > Aquatic > Marine > Wetlands > Sediment ... | reverse complement strand
TAAAAAGTAATAGGGGAAACGAGAGGAAAAATGATTTTCCAGGTTCTTTGTATTGTTCCGGCACCTTCAATTCTTGCCGATTCTAACATCTCGCCTGGCACATTCTGGATACTGGCGATATAGAATATCATATCAAAAGGCAATATTTTCCAAACAGAGGCAAAAACAATTGCGAAAAAAGCGTGAGGTTTAGTAGTCAACCATTCGACTTGAATACCAAAGGTTCTCTGAAAAAAATAACTAATATGTCCTACCACCGGATTCAACATGAAAGTCCAAAGTGCTCCGGCAATAGCTGGAGAAACCGCATAAGGAGCAAAAATCAAGGTTCTGAATAAGCGTACACCGGGTACTTTTTTAATCAATTGGGTAGCTATAAGAAAAGAGAGTAAAATGGTAATGCCTACCGTAATCACAACATATACAATGGTAAATTTCACAGAATATATATAGTCGGCATTAGCAAAAAGCCGGGTAAAATTTCTTAGAGCAATGAATTTCATGCCTCTACCAAAAGGTAAAACCCGATACATGCTGGTTTTTAGGGAAAATCCTGCAGGAATATAAATAAATAACACAATAATAATAAATGTAGGCAATAATAATAAATAAGGTGTCCATTTTTTCATTGCTTTATATATTTCCTTTTAAATTTATCACACAAAGATTATTGATTAATGCAAAGGGGAGGCAGTAGTTTACACTGCCTCCAGAAAGAATATGTCTTACAATCCTTCATAATCTCTAATAGCCACAGTAGCTTCTTTTTCTGCCGTAGCCAAAGCTTCTTCAGGTGTCAAATCCCCATTGAGCATTTTTTGTATATTAGATTCTATAACACTTCTTACTTCTGCAAAAGCCCCTATAATAGCACCATTGCTGTTATAATTCTGTGTGGAAAGCAATAGTTGCATAATCGTCGTAAGATTATGTGGAGATTCTGAATAGTAACCCTGAGCCAAAAGATCTTCTACAGCATCTTTTCTTACCGGAAAATAACCTGTTCCAGTATGCCATTTTATCTGCTGATCAGATTCTGCCATAAATTTGAGAAATTCCCAAGCTGCTTTGGTTTCATCTTCAGGTTTCCCGGCAACCATCCAGAGACTTCCTCCACCGATAACCACGCCACCGGATTCTGCATCTGCCGGTACCGGCATAAAAGCACTTCCCAGCTCAAAACCGTTTTCTTCTGCAGACTTTACCATGAGAGCAACATCGGATGTAGAAGTTATCAGCATGGCTACTTTTTGAGAAATAAAGAGATTCCGGGAACCAGTCCAATCATGGACTTTTGTATTAATCATATAACCTTCTTTGGATAAATCATTCCACATATTAAATACTTTTAACCCGGCTTCTGAATTAAATATAGCCTTGGTTGGTCTTCCCGTCCTACCATTATTATTATCAACGAGACCTGCATTCTGTTTAGCCATAAATTGCTCAAAGAACCAGGAATGAAGGTTCCAACAAATACCAGCCTGTTCTATGTTCCCTTTATCATCCTTTGTGGTTAATTGCTTTGCATATTCGAATAATTCTTCATATGTTTTTGGTGGTTTGTCGGGATCTAATCCGGCTTTTTCGAATAGAGTTTTGTTATAGAACATCACAGAATTTGAAGAATTAAAAGGCATGCAGTAGAGCTTACCATTTACCCGGTAATAATTTAATACCTGAGGCATAAAAGTACCAATATCAAAATCAGGATCAGCATCAATTAAATCTTGTATGGGAACCCCTATTTCACCATCAATTAACATTTGAGTACCCACTTCCCAACCCTGAACTATGTGAGGTGCTACGCCTGATTGTATCGCTACATTCAGTTTATTAAGGGTATCTCCGTAACTTCCTGTATATTGGACATCAACATTAATATCCGGATGCAAGACCATAAAATCATTGGCCATTTCCTGAAGAAGCTCAATTCTCCATCCTCCCATGGCATGCCAGAACTGAACTTCAATCTTATCAGCGGCAAAAGCGAGTGAGCTGGTAAATAAGAGGGCAATTAAAAGCGTAATAAAAATTATTTTCTTCATCTTTTATCCTCCATTTTTTTACAATAAATGACTTACAAAACAACTTTAACTTGACTTGAATCATTCACCTCCCCTCTTTAAATAAAATTATTTTCAAAAAGCAAGGTTATTACATGGAGCATCTAATATCTATTACGTTTATCTATTATCCTAATGAATATTTTTTTTATTGTCAACTTCACTTTTTATGAAATTTAATGGTTTTTCTTTTGGCAAATTAATCTATATAACCGATATCTTTTTGCCGATCTGACTATTATTTTAAATTAAACGGTGCCTCATTTTTCAAAACCCTCGTATTGATTGTCGCTTTACTTTAATCATGATTTTATCTTTTCAGTTAAAATCATTTTTACTCAAAGCATAGATAATCCATTCATCATAATGTTAATTATGCACGGCTATCAATATTTGAGATTATAATGAATTAATGTTTTTTTTATAAAATAAATGATTACACCCAATTTAATGCCCGCTTAACCGCTTTTTGCCACACGTTATACAATTTTTCTTTTGATTCAAAATCCATATCCGGTAAAAATCTTTTGTCTTCGTTCCAATTTATACTTATCTCCTCCCGGTTTTTCCACAATCCGACTGCCAATCCCGCTAAATACGCTGCGCCAAGGGCAGTTGTTTCAATAACACTGGGCCTGGCTAAAGGAATACCTAAAATATCTGATTGGAATTGCATCAGGAAATTATTTTGAACCGCACCCCCGTCAACTTTTAAAATTTTCAGCTGAATTCCGGAATCATTTTGCATCACTTCCAGTACGTCCCTGCTTTGATAAGCGATGGCTTCTAGCGCTGCCCGGACAATATGTTCTTTTTTCACTCCACGGGTAAGACCGATGATAGTGCCACGAGCATACATATCCCAATAGGGAGCACCCATTCCCACAAATGCGGGAACAAAATAAACACCATTCGTATTTTGCACCTTCAAAGCATAATATTCACTTTCAGCAGCCGTCTTGATGATTTGCAGTTCATCCCTCAACCATTGAATGACAGCACCGGCAACAAAAACGCTTCCCTCCAAGGCATACTCCACTTTATCCCCAATTTTCCAGGCAATGGTAGTCAATAAGCCATTCGAGGAGGAAATGGCTTTATTTCCCGTATTCATCAGCAAAAAAGTTCCGGTTCCGTAGGTATTTTTTGCCATCCCAGGTTCAAAACACACCTGTCCGAAGAGCGCAGCATGCTGATCTCCAGCATCTCCTGCTATTGGTATCTCCACTTCAAATATCTCTTTATCGGTTTTTCCGAATATATAGCTCGAAGGAAGAACATCAGGAAGCATTTGTCTGGGAATATCAAAAATTTTCATTAATTCTTCATCCCAGTCTAATTTATGTATATTAAAAAGCATGGTCCTTGATGCATTGGAATAATCTGTGGCATGGATTTTACCTTTGGTCAAATTCCAGATCAACCAAGTATCAATATTACCAAAAAGTATTTCACCTCGTTTAGCTCTTTCTTTTACTCCTTCGATGTTATCTAAAATCCATTTAATCTTAGTCGCAGAAAAATAGGCATCTAAAACCAGGCCTGTTTTTTGAAAAAATGTATCTGCTAATCCCTCTTTTTTCAGTTGATCACAAATTGAAGCGGTTCTTCTGCATTGCCATACAATTGCATTGAAAACTGGCCTTCCTGTAAACTTATCCCATAAAATAGTTGTTTCTCTCTGATTAGTGATTCCAATGGCCAATATATCATATGATGTTAGTTTTGCTTTTTGTAAAGCAAGCAGAGCAGTTTTTCTCTGTGAATCCCATATTTCCATGGGATCATGCTCAACCCAACCTGTTTTAGGGTAAATCTGTTCGAATTCCTGGTTCGCAATACCTGCGATATTACCATCTTGATCAAAAATAATCGTTCGTGAACTGGTCGTTCCCTGGTCTAAGGCCATAATATATTTTTTCAAAACAATACCTCGCACTATCCTTATTTCTAAAATGGATGCCAGCAAGACTAAAAAGGGAAATGATATTGATTCAGATCCAGTTCTTTCTTTATCTGCAACATTTGCTTTTGAAGGTTTTTATTGATTGGTGCACCCTTTTCCTTTCTTTCAATCCAAGCAAGATATTCTTTTTCGCCGGCAGTATATATTCTTTTTTCTCCCGGTGCTTTTTGAGAATTCCGTAGATTCCGTAAAATAGTGCCAGCGATAATTTTAAAAATATTTAAATCGATAAATGAAGAAATATTTATTGCGATAAAAAAGTGTCCCAAAAGAATCGGACTCGGTTGTCCGTCTTTTACACCGGAAAGCATTTTCATAAAATTGCCGTTTGAAAGCGCAGAAGAAAGAATTTCTACAACAGTTGCATACCCATATCCCTTGTATCCTGCTGTAATTTCACCAATGCCTCCCAGAGGCGTTAAAGCAGCTTTTCCCGTTTTTAAATCATTTAAAATTTGATGTGTATCTGTTCTTGTTTTACCGTTCCGATCGATGACCCAACCGGCAGGAATCTCTTTTTCCGCACGGTCATAAGTCTCTATTTTCCCCCTTTGGCTAATTGAAGTAGCGCAATCCAAAAAGAAAGGAAATTTTTCGTCAGTAGGTATTCCAAAAGTTAAAGGATTGGTTCCCAGCATATTCTCCACACCAAAAGTGGGAGCAATAGAAGGCCGGGCATTGGTTCCGGTAATGCCAATCATTCCTTCTTTTACAGCCATTAAGGGATAAAAACCGGCAATCCCGTAATGGGTGGAATTTCTAACTGCCACCATGCCCATACCATACTCTTTGGCTTTTTTTATAGCCATCTCCATGGATTTTTTAGCAATCACGTGGCCCATTCCGTTATGCCCGTCAACTACTGCAGTCGTCGGACTTTCTTTTACTATTTCAAAATGTGTCGTTGGTAATTGTGTTCCTTTTCTAATACGATCATAATAAATCGTTTTTAATCGGCCAATTCCATGAGAATCGATCCCTCTCTTATCTGCCGCAATGAGAACTTCGGCACATATCTTAGCATCTTCCTCCGGCACACCTATCCCTTTAAATGTATCTATCATGAAGTTTTCCAAAGTAGAAAAATCTACCCAAACAATATCTTTATTCATATCAGCCTCCAGTTTTTATTTCTTTCAATTAATATCCCGTCATATTCAAAGCTGAACTTTAGACTCTTCTTTGAACGTACTCATTAGTTCTTTAACTCCATCATTAGTATTCGATAAAGAATTAAAGATTTCCTTCTTTTTTTTAGATTTATAAGCCAACTGTGTCGAAAAAAAGCTGGATAACCTTAGCACCACCAATAAAGGTTCCAAACATGCTACCAACATTAGCCAATGCAACAATTAACAGAATTTTTGTCACCCGATTATTAAAAAATCCTTTGAACGTAACAATATTTCCAAGTTGCTCAAAATCTTCCACTCGGGGCCGCCGGATAACAGCTTCCGTTATCCCTGCAAACCAACCGGCAGCCAGTAAAGGATTGAGTGAACTTATCGGTGCGGCAAAAAAAGCAGTAAGGATTGAAAAGAGGTGACCTCCGGCAATGAAGGTCCCCAATGCAGACAGTGAACCATTCCACATAAACCATTGAATTATTTGATTAACACCTGCAGGGGTTGAATATCTAAAAGTTGAAGCAATGATGGCAACTACAAGCAGAGGAATCCCCCAGGCTAATGTTTTAATCCAGGGGGAACCGGAAGGGACCTGATTAAGTGTTTTTAAATCATGTTCTTTAAATATTTCTTTCTTCATCCCCGGAACATGACCTGCACCAACTACTGCCACTACCCTTTCACCCGGCGCAGATTTTACTTTTTCTGCCAGGTATTGATCACGCTCGTCTATCAGGGTACGCTTCAATTCAGGAAATGATTGTGCCATTTCTTTTAAAGCAGCAGTAAGTATGTCTTCCGATTTTAATTTTTCAATCTCTTCTTCGGATATTTCTTCCTTATTGAATATGCTTAAAATCAGCATAAAAAGTAGACGTATCTTTCCCCAGAAACCGAGCTTGCCCCAAATACGAGAAAAAGTGACCTGGATGTTCCTGTCTGCAAGAATTAAATGTGCATCAATTGATTTTGCGGATGAAATTGCTTGAATCATTTCCTGACCAGGATTAATACCTAATTGCTTGGCCAACCTTTTCTGGAACGAAGATAGAATTAAATTTACCAATAGAAGCAGTGCCTTTTTTTGCTTGATAATAGAAATGATGTCCATTTCTTCCCACTTCTTTTTATTTTTTATACTATTATAGCGGGCAGAACATAATTCCACACAAACACTGTCGGGTTTTTCTTCTTCGATTATTTTTTTAACCTCTTCAGCACTGTTCTTGGAAACATGCGCAGTGCCCACCAGAATAATTTCTTTTTCATCTTTTTTCAAAATATGAACATTTTTGCTTTCTAACAAAATAATCTCCTCTATACAAATTATTGATGTGCTTAGATTAATATTATACCATAAAAAATATTTCAAAATACTTCAATTGTACCACCTTTTCCAGGATAAGATTTCCAAAAGATTACTCACGTTTTTCATGAATGGCGTGCGCAATAGAAAAATTCTTAACATTCCTCTGTTCTGATTAACGATATTTTTTTTAGAACGTAAATTAATCCTCGCAATGATTGTCAAACTCGTTTTCAGTAAAAACTTAATTCCTCTTTTTGTTTCAATTGGATAAAACGTTGTTCCTATATTCTTATTTGCATCTTTTTTATCTTGGGAATAACGGGTAATTTCTTTAGCATAAATATTGATAAAATGACTTAATGAAATGCTTTCACTTTCTATCATTCTTCTCTTTAAATCTTTTAATTATCAGTTAAAATATTTGATAGCACTCTATATAATGTTGTTATTTTATGCATTGATCCCTCTCAACCGCTAGACATCCTATATTCGATTGTAAATTTTTTATTTCTCCAAAATTTTCAAAACCATTACGATAAATAAAATAACTTTCCCTTTTAAGCGATAAATAAAAAAGAAATGGAATATCATGATGATTATAAAATATTTGAATAAAATGAACTTTATTAATTAATATTCAGCCAAAATCGATGTAAAATCATTGAATACAATATGAATATGCATATGAATCGTTTTATTATTGAATTGAATCTCCCCAAACTTGTCGGATTACTGATGGTATAAAAATTTTTTTACGTCTAAATGTTTAAACAACCATGCACTCTATAATCTATCGGAATAAAACTGAAGAAAATCATTTCAATTATGCAGTGAAATTTCCATCGAGAAACTTACGTGAAGAATTTTCAATCATTAAACAAAAAACGATTTTAAATATTTGTCTTTTGGTGGGATATTTTTCCTTTTAAAATATCTTCGATTATTTAAACGGAACACCTAATCATTTTCAAAACACAAATTTATATCTTTTTATACAATGCTAGAATGACTGTGCCTGATGTCATTCTGCAGTGCTTTATGAGCTTAAATTTTTCTTCTTTTATCAAGCTCGAAATCCCATGGTTTTTCATATAACTTTTGAAATTTATGAAATGTTCCCCTCCCGCAATACGTTCAATTAAGTTAATGAGCATTTTAGTAAACCCGCTGGATTGAGTATCAAAAATATAATCTACGATTAAAAGTAAACCATTTGTTTTGATAATCCTGTGGGCTTCTTTTAACAAAGCTTCTTCTGTTTTTCTGTCTTTTTCGTGCAGGGCAAAACTAACAATGATAACATCAAAAGAATTATCTCTCAAATGCGTGCGGGTAGCATCTTCATGATAAGCATTGATATTAAATTGTTTTTTTCTTGCTCTATTTAGCATTGCACGGGAATTATCCAGACAATAAAGGTGCTCAAATCCATTCTTTGATAATATTTTAAGTTGATTTCCCGTACCGCAACATAAATCCAGAATGTCTTTGCCTTTATATTCTATAAGCTCATACATTACTTTTAATCGTATTGGCCTCAAAGCAAAATAAAATATCGGGTCATATATCATTGCAATAAAATTAGAGTTAATTTTCATGTTGCCATTAAATCCTATTTAGAAATATTTTAACAATTTACCATTATTATATTATTTAGGAATATCTTTTAATTCCTCATGGAATAAGATATGCAAGAAAATTGATTGATTTGGTTACCCTTTCACACCTGATTCCAATATGAGAATCATAGTCCATTTTTTGAATCGGATTTATTTTATTTTTCATTTGAGACGTTGAATACCCAACCAAATCATATAAAAAGCATAAACCAAGGTAAAAATGGCACTTGGAATGGAAACGTTTTTATCAAATAAAATCAAAGCCATGGCAGCCGAAAATGCCGAATTTTTAATTGTGCTTAAAAGAACCATGGAAATTACTTCTTCTTGATTGATCCCTATTTTCTTCAAGAATCGACTCATGAAAAAAAAGACAAAAAAAGTGCTGGTAAAGGCAATTAAAAATACTTTCAGCAAAGAATTAGAAATTTCAAAAAATGCGTTACGGTTTAATCCTGTCACTGAGAGAAAAACGAAAAAAAATCCCCAATTTACAATAATTCCCTTTTTATCAGAAATCCATTTGTGAAGGTTTTTTATTATTAGTAAACGAGATAAAATAATTGGCAAAACAATTAATTCAATCAGTGCAATGACCAATTTAGAAACAGGAAAAGACACTGTACCGATTAAAAACCAAATCAATCCGGGCATGATAATAAATGAAGATAAATAGGATCCAAAAATAGCTAATAAAGACAAAACGGAATCACCTGATAGCAAAGAGGTAAAAGGCAAAACTGCAATACCCGGCGGTGCTGAAGCAACCAAAATCATTCCCGCTCTTGTAGATTCGTCAAAATGAATGAAATGCGATAAAGCAAGAAGCAATGAAGATAAAATGAGATAATTAAAAAATACACCTATCGCAAGTGGCCGAGCTAAATTTTTCCATTTTATTATTTCATAAGTAGGAATTTGGGCAATTGATACCGTCATGACCACTATCATTGCAGGAATGATAAGCGGTTGGGTCATTTGTGCAAGTTGCGGGAAAGAAAAACCTAAAATAAACGCTAATGGTAATATAAAATTTCGTTGTACAAAAATATTTATCATTTTTACAAACCGGTTATTTATTGATCCTAAAGGAATATTATCAGAATATCAAAAAATATCAAACATTTAAGAAATGGTACAGGAAATAATACTAATATATTATACCATGTAAAAAATATCAAATTTCTTGAATCTACACTTTTTAATGGATTAATTAAATTTTGCCTATTCGTATACCAAAAAATCCTGAAATAATAAAAAATGAAACAAGCAAAAAATCAGTGTTTAAAGCATTTTTTATATGATTCATAAAATAGCAAATTTTTTATTCCTTTTTTTTTAAAATTTAAGCTATAATAAAATAAGGATAAGAATAAAAACAATTTTCTTTAAATATTACATATCCTGACAAGTTTGATTGGAGAGGATAATTTATGTTCAAACACTTGATTGATCCTGATTTATATCATGGTTGGAATAAAAAAAACAATTTTTTTGAAGGATGGTATTTTAAAATTGTAACTGCAGACAAGAAACAATCTTTCGCCTTTATTCCGGGATTATTTCTTGGTAAAACGGAAAATGAATCTCACAGTTTTGTTCAGCTTATAAATGGCACAGATGTTTTTTATAAATATAAACGATTCCCATCTAAAGACTTTAACACAAGCCATAATCGTTTTTCTGTTTCGATTCGAGAAAACTACTTTTCCCTTGACCGCATTCAATTAAATATCAATGATCCAGATTTTTCAGTGGAAGGCACTCTAAAATTTAAAAACGTTCTCAAATGGCCTGATACCCAATTAAATCCCGGAAGCATGGGTTTTTATAATTTTATTCCCTCTCTGCAATGCTATAGCCAAGTATGTGCAATGGATATGGATTTACAGGGTAATTTAAATATCAATGGAAAAATCATTCATTTTGATGGCGGAAAAGGATATATAGAGAAAAACTGGGGGAAAGCTTTTCCTTATTCCTGGATATGGATTCAATCCAACAGCTTTTCATCTTCCAAAACTTCTTTAAGTTGTTCTTTGGCTCATATCCCTTTTTCATTTTTTTCTTTTCGTGGTTTTCTCATCGGTCTTTATGTTCATGGTAAATTCTATTCTTTTACCACAATGAATCGTAGCCGAATTAATATCAAACAGGATCATTTTGATATTAACATACAAGTGGAGAATTCAAAATATATTTTATATATGAAAACAAGAACAGGTCCAAGCACTTTCATTTTGCTTAATGGCCCAAGAGACGGGAAGATGATTCCCCTCGTCCAGGAAAATCTTCAAGGGAAAGTGACCACTACCCTCCTGCAAAAAAAACCTAATAAAATTATTTTTCAGGAGGAAGGTTTGCGTGCCGGTATTGAATATGGTGGCGAACAAATGCTGGTTTTAGATAATGATTGATAGCAGCTATTCCCATTAAAAAAGATGAATAAGCCGTTCAATGGTTAATGGCGCCGAACCCTCATAGTGATTATTTACATTGACCGTCAATTGAACTTCCCTGGACAGCAGATCGTTTATCATAAATTTCAATTGGTTAAGCTCTTTATCTTTTGGCTCCCGCAATTGATTCCATGCACCCTGACTCTTTTTCTCCATCCCTTTTCTATCGCTCCCGATTAATCTTATCAGCGAAAATCCCTGAACCAGAAGCCTGAATTTTTCATACAAATTAAAAATGGAAGGCATATAATAACCCTGTAAAAAAACGTGGCTCAAGTGGCATGTTTGTAAAAAACGGAAATATTTTTCATTTAAATAATTGGGATTCCGGATTTCCAGGCAGTAATTAAAACCTGTAGGGCATTTTCCAAAAAATGTAGAAAATTGTTCTTGAAAAATCGTTTGATTTGGCATTTTCTGCCTGTTCAAATATTCAAATTGAAAAATGAATGCTCCAATATGTTTTCTCATGGGGTGCAACAATTTTAAGAATTCTAAAAACACATCATTGGAAAGAAAAAAAGGATTTTTCTTTAAAGGCATTTTTTTATCTTTTCTGTAATGATGGGTTAAGGTTATGGCATTGGGAACCTTTATGCTAAATTTAAATTGATTGGGAATCACTGAAATATATTCGGTAACAACGTCCGGTTTCGGTAAAACTATCCGATTCCCGGGAAATAAAGACCAGAACCATTGGTCAATTTCAACTGTATTGTATTTTCGGGCATATTCAGCCAAATAATTCGAACCCACCTCTTTAGAATAAAGAATACCTTTCCAGGAAGGATATTTCCAACTACATGTTCCTATTTTTACTAATTCTGAAAATTTATTCATAATGATAAAATCTCATTTTTTGCAAACGATAAAGATTTACTCAAAACTTTATTTTTATCCAAACCTCGATATGTCAATAAGGAGAGCTTTCTTCTTTAAATATTCCCCTTTATTGACGTGCACATCCTTTTTATGAAATTATAGAATAAGAAAATTAAAGATATATTTCAGATATTTAACCTTTTCTTTCAAGATAGACAAATAAAATCTTTTATTTTGAAATAAAAACAGTTTTCTTGTTTGGTTTTGGTGCTTTTATGACCATGAATTTTAAAATACCTGCACTTTTATTATACCAACAATGCATAATGCCTTTTGGGCTTTCAATGAGTGTATCTTTGGTTACTTCGGCTTTTTCCTGACCGATTTCAACGATTCCCTTACCTGTCAATACATAAAAAGCAACATCTACTGGCGTTATGTGACGTGTCAAAGATTGACCCGCTTCTAAAGTGATCACTGATATCATCGCTGAATCTTTAGCATACAGATTCCGTGCATCTACATTATGGGCGTTTTTCATGATTTGCGTTTCTGATAATTTTTTAATAATCATTTTTAACCTCCTATATATTTATAATTTAATTACATAACTTAAATTTTACAAACATATCTACATTTTTTAAATGTTTGAAATCAAAAAAATAAAATAATTCATAGACTTTATCGTCCTCGCCTATTTCTTTTTTTCACCCTATTTTTCATTCAATAGAAATTGCTTTTCAATCCGGGTAAACAGGGTAAAAACAAGACAAAGCAATCCAAGAAACATAAAAGCTATATCAATTGAATAATCAGCCATCAAACCAACAAAAGGATATAAAATAAAAATAATGGCTTTTTCTAAAATGGAAACTGCTGAAAGAAAAGTGGCACGGTTGCGACTTTCTATCATCTGGTTCAAGTAATCGAGCAATATAGGCATTCTTAGTAATTTTAAACCAATGATCAAAACCACCGCAATAAGCACAAAAAACAAATTTTTGTTTAAAGCTAAGGCAACATAAAGTAAACCGGGGATGAATGCTGAATATAAGAGCAATCGAGATATCCCTAAATATTTTTCCAGTATTTTTAATCTGGATAGTAGAATGGCTGCAAATAGATTACACCCCGAACCAACTAAACCAAAGTAGCTAACATCTACTGCGGTTTGTCGCAACAAAGTTTGATAAAACCAGAACATAAAAAAAGTAATTGCTGAAATTGTGATATAATTCAAGGTGAAAAGATATAATTTTTTGTGGGAAAATATAGTTTTTAAACCATTAATACCCATTTCTAAAAAGCGCTCATCAGATCGAACCCGTTTTGGTTCTCTTACCCACAAAAATACCAGTAACGCTATCATTGAAATAATTCCAGTCAATAAAAAAGGAAACGCTAACACGCCTTTATAATGCCAATGACCAACAATCAGAGAACCAATAGGGAAAGATATTAGTAATGCTATGGTTCCAAAAAGTTCATATCTGGCCAAGTAATATCGCGCTTTTTTTTCTTCATTTATCTCAATAAGCGTATCATACAACAAAGCTTTATCAGCACCTGAAATCATGGTAAATCCTAAAGCTCCTAAAAATTCTGCCAGGTAAAAAATATAATAATTTTGGCTAATACCAAAAAAAAGCATATCAATCCCAAAAAGCATGCATCCTAAACCCACAGAGTATTTTCTACCCCATTTATCAGCAATAATACCTGTAGGTATCTCTAAAATAAAAGTCCAAAAAATAAACCAAGCCTGAAGCAAAAAAATTCGGGTATAGTCAACTTCTATCCAATCGATAAAAAAAGGAATAGTAATAGACCCAAAAAAATTTAAATTCTTTAGAAAATTAGCCAGATATATTTTGTTTATATTCGTATTTTTCATTTATTTGCCTGCATAAATAAAAGTAAGAAACAAGTACATTTAATAATGCTTTAAACTTTAATTCTTCATTATCTCCTTATTATTTTTATATTATTGTACCGAAAATTTTATCATTTTTTATTCCTTATCACTATTTTTTAATGTCCTTGATGCTCTCCGTAAAACCTTTCCTCATATGGGATAGGAATATTTTCTTTTGATTTGAATCCATCAAACTGAAAAGTTTTTTAAAAGCAGTTGGAATTGCATATTGATTTAATTGAGATATGGATACCCATTTTTCTTTACTTGAGTTAAAATTGCCATCGGAAAATGAAGAAAAATGATATAATTTCATTCTCCATATCCGGTGAGTGAATACATGATTTTCTTCTCCAATCAAATCCGGATCTTTGCTTATATTGATTTGATATTTTTTTTTCAGTTCATTTTGAATACTGATACCATTGGAACATCCTTTTATTTTTTCTGTTGAAGGCAAAGCCCACATATTTGCTAAAAGCCCGCGAGGTGAACGTTTTACCAAAAGGATTTTATTCTGCTTGGCCAATAAAGCCATCTCCATAACTATTTTTTTTGGATTTGCTTTCAACCCTAAATTGGGAATGCTTTCCTGTTTATTGAACTTGAAAGCCTTGCAACAACTAAAAACCGGACAACTCCCGCATGCAGCCTTTTGTGGAGTGCAGATTGTGGCACCCAATTCCATAATTGCCTGGTTAAAAACGCTGGCATTATCTCTTGATATAATTTCCAAGGCACGCTTTCTTATTTTCCGTTGAGTTGCAGCGATTTTATGGGTTTCGCCGATAAGAAAAATTCGACTGATAACACGAGAAACATTTCCGTCTATCGCCGGTTGTGGAAGATTAAAAGCAAAGCTGGCAATAGCACCGGCAGTATAAGGACCAATACCCGGCAAATCAAGGAGTTGTTGATAATTTTCAGGTAAATAGCCGTGGAATTTATTCTGAATGATTTGAGCAGTCGTATGAAGATTCATTGCCCTACGATAGTAACCAAGCCCCTCCCAACACTTCATTACCTGCTCAGCTGGTGCATTGGCTAAAACTCCGACTGAAGGAAATCTTTCAATGAATCGAAGGAAATATGGATAGACGGTCTTAACCTGAGTTTGTTGCAGCATGATTTCAGAAATCCAAATGCGATACGGATCTTTTGTCTCTCTCCAAGGCAATGGCCGAAAATTCTCTAGATACCAATCAATTAATTTCTTTTGAAACCAGTTAACCGGAAATTTTTTTGGCAATTTTTCGAATTCCTTCCGTTTGAAAAATGATGACTCTATTTTTTATTCCAATTTTATGTTGCCATCATTATAGCGTAAACCAGAACTTTTTGATACAATTTATACATGACATCGTCACCATGCGATTATACAAAACATTATCTCATATTTAGAAAAAGATAATAGTATTTAAAGGAGCAAACATATGGATATTGATATATTGTCACTGCTTAAAAAACGAAGAAGCATCAGAAAATATAAAGGAGTAAAGGTAGAACAGGAAAAGATTGATCAAATAGTTGAGGCTGCCCTTTTATCTCCCTCATCTCATGCCAACTATCCCTGGCGATTTATCGTGGTTGAAGACAATAATACACTTTCAAAATTATCTTTATCCAAAATACATGGCGCAAATTTTTTATCAGATTCACCACTGGCAATTGTCGTCACTGCCGACCAAAATCAATCGGATGTTTGGATTGAAGATGCATCTATTGCAGCCACCCATATAATGTTGACTGCACATTCATTGGATTTGGGAAGCTGTTGGGTTCAAATACGAAAGAGAATGGCAACAAACACAGAAACCTCTGAAGAATATATCAAGAAGTTACTGAATATACCGGAAAATATAAACGTACTCTCAATAATTGCGATTGGATATCCTGATGAAAAAAAAGAACCAAGAAACAAAAGTCAATTATTATACAAAAGCGTCTTCCATAAAAGGTTTGGAAAGCATTACAAATAATATTCTTTTTTAATTTAATCACTTGAGAACAATAAGGTCAGGAGGAATGAAAATGGCACGCAGATTTCTTTATGATATTATGCAGGAAATCAAAAATAGATGGTCTCCCAAGGCATTTAGTTCTGAAAAAATATCCCATGAAGATATTCAGGCTATTTTAGAAGCTGCTTGTTTTGCACCTTCTTGTTTCAATGAACAACCTTGGCGTTTTTTAGTTGCAACACAAGAAGAGGATTTAAATCTACTCGGTAATTTGTTAACAGAAAAAAACCAGAGATGGGCAAAAAAGGCACCTGCTTTAATTTTGATTCTGGCACACCGCTATTTCAAATATAATGGAAAAGAAAACCGGTGGCATCAATTTGATGCAGGAACTGCCTGGGGCTATTTAAGCCTGGAGGCAGAAAAAAGAGGTTTAATCACCCATGGAATGGGAGGGTTTAAACGAAAGAAGATACGAGAGGTTTTAAATATTAGCGAAGATTATGAAATCATTGCAGTGATAGCTGTTGGGAAAATAGGAAACAAAAATGATCTGGAAGAAGAGTTCAAGAAGGAGGAATTTCCAAATACCCGACGTACTGTTTCAGAAAGTGCTTGGTCATTAAATCATTTTTTAGACGAATAACATCATTTTTTTCTTTTTCAAATTTTAAATTCGCTCATCACTTACCCTAAACGAAATTGAAATATGAGCGAGAGCACAATTAATAGTATATAGCGAAAAAAGTTAAAAATTATCTGTCAACAGTAAATATTCTCCTACGAAATAGGATGAATCACATTGAGAAAAATTTTACAATTGAACTTAATCTTATTTTTTATTTTTTATTTCCTGCAATAGTTCCTCAACATGACCTTCCACTTTCACTTTTTTAAATATCCTTAGGATCTCTCCTTTTTGATCGATTAGAAAAGTAGTCCTTTCAATTCCCATATATTCACGACCATACATTTTCTTCTTTTTCCAAACATCAAATAACTCACATACTTTTCCTTCTTCATCACTAAGAAGAATAAAAGGCAAATGATACTTACTGATAAAACCAATATGTGATTTCAAACTGTCTTTGCTAATACCCAGAACAACTGTATTGATTGTCATGATCTCTTCATAATTATCTCTAAAACTAATTGCTTCAAGGGTGCATCCTTTCGTATTATCTTTGGGATAAAAGTATAAAATGACATTTTTACCACGATAATCTGATAGTGCTACCTTGTTACCCTCGCTATCAGGAAGAGAGAACTCGGGAGCACTCATCCCTTCTTTTAACTCCATTTTTTACCTCCTTTATTTATAAGACGACTTCAATAGATCGATCTATGCAAATAGCATTACTTGTCACCAGACAATCATAAGCTTTTATGTGAACGCCATTTACATGAGCGAGCCTCAATGCTTTACTGAAAGCAGGATCCATTCTTTCATTTGGTGAAAAATAATTAATTCCTTTCATTTGAATGACGAAAATAATGTTGGCTTCATAGCCCTCTTTTAGTGCATCGATTAATCCCAATACATGTCGAGTTCCTCTAACAGTTGGAGCATCCGGAAAAAAAGCCACCCCTTTTTTTTCAAGGGTAACACCTTTTACCTCGATAAAACCCTTCTTATGGCTTCGTCGGTAAAACATATCAAGGCGGGAATCCCGGTAATTTATTTCACGTTTTAAATCACTTATACCTTCTTTGATATTTATGATCTTCCTTTTTAAAGATGAATAAACTAAATCATTTGGGATTTGAGAGTCAATATTAATCAATTGGGGGCCCTTCCAGGCACTTATCAGAGAAAATTCCGTTCTTCTTTTGCTGTGCCTTCTTGCTTTCTCTAAAAAGACCTTGGTTCCGGGAATCAATATTTCCCTGCATCTGCCTGTATTTTTTACATGAACTTCGTGTTTCTCTTTGTTTATCCAAACATTGGCAATAAATCGATTAGGCCGATCAATGAATATACCGGGAACAACCTCTCTATACTTCAAAACTACTCCTCTTTTATAGTCTATTATTTAACATAATCATCGATAGGATTGTTCTCATCAAGCAATAAAAATATTTCCCCAAACATGATTGTTTTTTTATTTACGTTTAGCTAATTGATAATCCTCAATATTTTTACAAAGAAATATCTGTTGTTATTGGTATTCGATATATCCTCTCATCTTTGATTCTCTCAAGTTTATAACCCAATCTTGAGAGCAATAAAATAACTAATCAGGGTGACCATAATAGATAAAAACATTCCCCAGAGAATATCCACCACTGTAAGCAAAAAAGGCCATTCTTTCAGCGTTGCTAAATTTGTCAGGTCATAAGTTGAATAAGTAAACAAGCCAAATAATGCGGCAAGCCAAATTGCATTAAGCCAGCTCTTCTTCTCAAGCGAGGGAGATATAGCAAAAATGACCAGACCAGCAACAAATAATAGGTAAAAGACGATAGCTGCAAACCAGTTTACGTTTGATTTCATTAAAAAACCAATTTGTTCACGATAAAATTTTTTAGCTATCAATCCAAGCCACAATAAATCTATGGCAAGGAAAACCGGCAATGTGATAAGATATATTTTTATAAACATTATTTTCCCCATATAAAAAAATTAATTTTCATTTGCCTTCAATATGGAAATTCCAAAAATTTCTACCATTAAAATACCTTTATCTGATGGACTTCGAAAGAAATAACAACTCATTGCTCTTAAAAAACATTTCATACCAGCAGATTTTTTTGCAAAAAGCTGTTAGAAATGGTTGCTTTAATATAATTTCCACTCACTATCTATTTTTTCAACACGAAAAGTCTTTTCTCCGCTTCCTTCTTGAATTAATTCATCAGTGTTAATTGTGAAAGTTAAAAACCCATCTACTGTTGCAAAATTTCCACTAATCACGATACTTTTTACATAAAAAGAATAATCCAAAGAAACATCTTCTGCGGGTAAATTAAATTGTGTCAATTCGTTTTCTATTGTATTTACACTATTATAGGGAACTGAATTGTCAATGCAATAACTTCTTGCTTTATCCCAGTCTTGCTTGTTAATAGCATAGTAATATCTATTAATGAGGTAAGTGATTTGTGCTTCATCAGATAATGGAATACATCCAGAAAATAGAGTCATAAGAATAATAAAGAAAGCACAACAAGTAATTAAAAGTTTTTTTCTCATAAAAACCTCCTTTTTGATTTAACAGAATCGTTTTAAAAATCTTGATATTGCCTTCAGTAAAGTGAAGCGATTAATAACAACCACGTCATTAATCGCATTTTAATCCATCAATGATTAAATATTATTCTTAAACATAAAATCAAAAAACGCTAAAATTGAACTATGATTAAACTAATCATTCCATTGAAGCCATATCTTTCTTAATATTCGTCTAAATGATTGAATTCTGCATTTTCAATCCAGGTTTCCGGACGGGATACAAATTCAACCAGGTTTTCAATTAAGAACATATGCTTTTTTTCCTCCTCGGCAAGTCTGAGCAGTAGATTTTTCTTTTCTTCATCTTCAACCTTTTTGCTCATTTCTAAATAATTCTGATAACTTTTTTCCTCAATTTCCTGTGCTTTACGGTAAAAATCAACCTGAGATTGACTAAAATCAAAGAGAGGCTTTCCCTCTTTTATTTTCATAAAAATATTTTTAGAATTCCGTAGGATATCTGTCTCTGCACATTTCGGGCAATTATCGGCATTCATCATCTCTTCAATAATATGAAAATGCTTATTTTCTTCATCTGCCAACATCTTTAGAATTGACTGCAAACCTGCATCATCTGTTTTTTCCATCAATTCTTTATAATATGCTTCACTATCCTTTTCCAATTTCATGGCATATTGATAAATATTCATTCATTTTCCTCCTATTTTAAATATTTATATCCATAGGTTTAAACGGGATGACCATAAAGAAATAAAATTTATAACGCTTTAACTCTGATAAAAATGATTATTCGCATGGCAAAGGGCAAAGAAACTTTATAATTATTTTAAGAAAAAAGATCTATCTAATAATTGTATAGTTATATTTTATATGTGAGATGTAGATATGTCAATGAACGGTAAATATAATTAACAAACTGATGTTCCCAAGAACATTGATTTTATAAAAAATCATTCCTGTTAAGTTATAGTCAATCATATTGTATTATGATTCAAATCCCGGAATATTTTTAAATTTTTCTTAATTTTTCACACGTTTCAAAAACTGCTAAAAATAACTCATTTGTTACCGATTTCTTTATCATCTAAACATGGAAAATATTTTCCCGCTTAAGTAAAAAACACAAGTTTTTTAACTGAATAAACAATTTTAATAAAACCCACTACATTGCTTCCTTCGTTTGATTAATCGTATGATATAATAATAAAAATGTAAAAAAAGGAGAGGCAAAAATGGATAATATTTTACAATGGGGAATCCAATGTATTTTAATAATCCAAAGATTAGACTCTCCAGTACTTCATTTTCTTTTTCGAGTAATTACCTCCCTGGGCGATGAACCATTTTACTTGATTTTCTTTCCCTTCTTGCTCTGGTGTATCGATTTTTACCTGGGGATAAAAGTCGGTATTATTTTTTTACTATCCGTATCTATCAATAGCGGACTCAAAGAGATGTTTCAGCAGCCCCGTCCTTTTGTCCTTTTACCGGAAATCCAAAAAATCAGTGCCTCGGGATTTGGCTTTCCCAGTGGCCATGCCCAATCATCTATGGTCGTCTGGGGAAGTATTACTTACCTTAAAAAGCAGATCTGGATTCGAAACCTTTCAATTCTATTCATTCTATCTATTGGATTTTCACGTATTTATTTAGGCGTCCATTTTCCTACTGATATTTTGGGAGGTTGGATATTTGGTGGTCTTATTCTTGGTGTAAGTTACTTAATATTCCTTCACGTTAAAATCAATTACTTAAAGAAAAATACTCTATTGAAACTGATCATTGTCACAATAGTTCCACTTATTTTATTACCATTCCAATTATCTCAGGACATGATGAGCTCACTTGCAAGCTTAACCGGCATAGGTTACGGCTTGATTTTATTCCAGTCATTTATTGTTGAGATTAAACCGGGGAAATGGTTTCAGCGATTCTTCAGTTTTTTGATTGGAATTATCGGGATTGGTATTATATACCTTGGATTAAAATTCATACTACCTTCTGAAAATGAATCTTTTTATCAATTTGGTCGTTTTTTGCGTTATCTTGTATTAGGTGTATGGATTTCTTTTGGAGCGCCGTGGTTATTTATCCGCTTGGGCATAGCATGCCAAAACAGGAAGCAAAATAAAAAAGTGGAAGGACATGCTTTATGAGAGTGTCATGCCTTTCCACTTATCATTTCGAACCAGATGAAAATATTCTTTTCATCTGGTATTCATTTTTACTTTACCGAAAAATATTCTTCTATATTAATTGCCAATCTTAGACATTGATTGCTTCAGAATCAGCATTCATTTTATCCATAATGTGCAAATGAAATTTATATGCTTTTGGTAGATGTATTCCAAGAGCTTCATGAGTCACTTCTTCTATTGTTTCGACAAAGACAAAATGCATTTCGTTTTTGACTTCTTTTGGAACTTCGTAAAGGTCTTTTTTGTTTTCCAGTGGAAGTATTATTTTTTTTATTCCGGAGCGGTGGGCCGCAATTACTTTTTCTTTAATTCCCCCAACTGGAAGCACTGCCCCCCTTAGTGAAATCTCACCTGTCATGGCTGTTTTAGAATCCACAGGTATTCCCGTAAAAAGCGAAGCAATGGATGTAAATATAGTCACTCCGGCTGATGGTCCGTCTTTAGGGATAGATCCTTGCGGCACATGAACATGAAGATCGTGCTTATCGAAATCCAAGTCTTTAAAGTTTAAAACCAATCTCGATCGTATCAAGCTTTGCGATATTTTGGCAGATTCTTTCATGACATCTCCCAACTGTCCAGTTAGCATCAAGTTTCCTTTTCCAGGCATAAAAGCACTTTCAATGAACAAAATATCGCCACCTACCGGTGTCCATGCTAATCCTGTAACCACTCCGGGAGAATTTGAATCTTTCACTTTATCACAGATGGCAACTTCTGGACCTAATATGTCGAACAACATAGATTTTTTAACATGATAAGGAAGTTCAACTTCTTCCACAACAATCTTCTCCGTCGCATGTCTGGCAATTGCGGATAATTGTTTTTTTATACCCCGCACCCCAGCTTCACGGGTGTATTTATTAATAATTGCTTTCAATACATCATCTTCAATCTGTAATTGATCTTTCTTCAATCCATGAGCTTTTATCACCTCACCAATCAAATGATTTTTAGCAATATAAAATTTTTCAGTCGTCGTGTAGCTGTTAATCTGAATAATTTCCATTCTATCTCTAAGGGGTCCAGGTATATCCTTTAGAGAATTTGCTGTCCCAATAAAAAATACATCCGACAAATCATAAGGAACTTCCAAATAATGATCCGAAAAAGAATGGTTCTGTTCAGGATCCAATACTTCCAGCAAGGCACTCGCAGGGTCACCCATATGAGATGATAAAAGTTTGTCTACTTCATCCAAAATAAAGACAGGATTGCTGGTTCCAGCTTTTTTAATTCCCTGAATAATTCTTCCTGGAAGAGCTCCGACATAGGTTCGCCTATGGCCTCTTATTTCTGCTTCATCTCTAACTCCTCCCAGACTTATTCTGACATATTTCCTGTTCAGTGCTTTTGCAATACTTTTCCCCAAGCTGGTTTTCCCGGTTCCTGGAGGCCCGACAAGCAAAAGGATTGAACCCTGTTTATTGTTCTGTAATTTCATGACCGTTAAATGCTGGATAATTCTCTCCTTTACTTTTTCCAACCCGTAATGATCGCTTTTCAGGATATTTTTTGCTTCTTTGATATTTACTTCATTGATGTCCTTTGCATTCCATGGAAGTGTCGTTAGTAATTCCAAATAATTTTTAATTACACCGGCATCCATGCTTTGTGGATTTTGTTCTTGTAATTTATCATATTCTTCTCGAGCAATATCTTTGATATCTTCCGGCATTTTGGATCCGTTGATTAAATCTAAATAATCTTTTTTCTTCCTTTTAGAATTTTTTCCTTTATTTAACTCTTTTTGTATTGCTTTTAATTGTTCGCGAAGCATTTTTTCTCGATATTGCTTATTAACTTCACCATTCAACTTGGCATTCATCTCCATTTGAAATTCAATATTTTCTTTTTGCTGAATTAGAATATCCAAAAATTTTAAACTTTTTTCCCTTCTGGATCTAATCTCCAGCAATTCTTGTTTCTCATACACAGGGATATTGATAAATCGCATTAGATAGCCAATGATTTTTTCCAAATCATTGATTTTTTGTATTTGTTGAATATATCCTTCGGCTCCAATAAATTTGTTACTAATTTCAGCAGTCAACTTTTTGATATATTCAAGCATTTGGTCCTGAGAACGCTTATCCAAGTCCTCGATATCCGGTAAATATTTAAACTTTCCTACATAATAACCATTTTCTTGAATTAAACTTTTTACCTCTACCCTGTCCAATACTTCCACACTTAAATCATGTGTTCCTTTAACCCCTATCACTTTTTTAATTCTCACAAGATTTCCAATATGATGCAAATCTTTTTCTTGGTAAGTCTCGTAGTTGCTTCCGTCTCTTAGTAGAAGCATGATAGCATAATTATCATCTTGCTTAATTTTTTCATATATTTTTTCACCAAGTGTTTCATTGGTTTTGATCGTGCTATTCATTCCTTTAAATAAAACATCTCCCGACATCACAACGATAGCTAAATCATTTTTTATATTATCATTCATCATCTACACCTCTCTTTTATTTCGAAAATGTTCCATATTTCAATTTTTTCCTAGACTATTTGCACTCCAGTCAATATTTCCCTCTTTAATTAAATTTAAATTGTATTCTACGGTTTACTAAGTTTTTATTTTTTAACCAATTAAAGTATTTAATCAAACAAAAAATCATCAATAGTTAGTTTGGTTTTACCTAACATCAATCTTAAAAAAAATAGTGCTTCAATCTATTTTGGCCAACAATTCTATCAATTGGTTAATGTCTTTATCGTCTAAGCATTTTTTGATTCTTTTGAAAAAATCTTCATTCGCAAGCTGCTCAATTCTGGCAATTGCTTTTCCTCTCTCGGTGAGGAACAAGTAATAGACTCTCGCATCATGAGCACATTGCTCTTTTTTAACACAATTTAATTTTATAAACTTCTTAACCATTTCGGTGATTGATGGCTTGGAAAGGTTCATCACTTCAGCCAATTGGCTTATGGTCACCTGCTTTAGCTCATCAAATTTTTTTAAATATTCTATCTGCTTCAAGCTCAATTCTGCAACTTTATACTTCTCAATAACACAGAATCGGCATTCTGATTTGATTTGCATAAAACTATTAAATACCGCGAATAAATTACGATATTCTTTCAAAACACCACCTCAATAGTTAGTTAGATATTAACTAACATTTTCTCATTCTTTTTCTTTTTTGTCAATAGGTTATATTTTAAAAAAATCCTTGGATTATGAATGCCAAAAAGAATTAAAATATTCGATTTCCCCTCTATTATTAATTAGATCATCGGATACTTATTTAAACAACCTATTTATTATTGATACACTTTAAATTGATGCAATTACTAAATATTAATGCATTTTAATTATTGAAATCTACCCTCTTATGTTTTCTATTAAATTTTGCTCCCTTTGAAAATATTATATCCGACATCTTTTGAAATTCGAGTGTATTATTTTCAATGGATACACCACCAAAAAATCCTAAAAAAATCGTAATCAGAATTGATATCATTATTTTTCTCACTTTTAATTCTCCCTATAACATTTACATTCCCCTTAATTTATTTACTTGTTAGAAAGAAAGGACACTTCAAATTTTAACGTGAAAATTATTTTATTTAAAAATACAAAAGGAGAGGGTAGTAAGTAATGTAAATCATTTACTGCCCTCTCCTTGAATTAATATTCAAATTTTACTATTTTAGATTTTCGTGACCCTAATAAGTCAACATAAAATCATACTTTCTATTTTATTATTTTTCCGGTTCGGTAGGAAGTGGACCAAATCCAACTTCTTTAAGCCACCATAAAGGATAACCTACGCCTTGGCCTACTTTAGGTACATTAACATATCCGTCGATGTATTTCATGACCAGGAAGTCTGCAAGATCCCACCATTCGGCTACAACATTGTTTGCAGTATTGCTACAATAATCATTTAAGAATTGTGTGGCCAGTTCCGGATCTTGATCGTAAAGCATTTTTGCGGCTTCTTCAATTGCGGGTTGCATTGCAAATAATTTGCCTTCAACTTCTTCCTGTTTTGCCTTGATATCCTTGATCATGTAACTATACTTAAGATCTGCCCAATTGCCTACAAAATTCATTGCCCAGAATGCAGAATCCCGGTCAAAAGCAAGACGGTTGCCGGTGCTGTAAGCTTTTGGCATTTCGGTAACTCCAGCATAGAAAGGAGTAAAGCAACTGGTAGCAGAAACATCAGGAGTAAACCAGAGTACACCACCAATAGGATCAGGTAGCCAGTTTCTTGACTGTATGACTGTCGTGTAATCAGTTCTGAACATTGAAAGCGCTCTTTCCCAGGTACCACCCTCTATGAGTTTCTCGGCACCACCACCACGATAACGGTTAGGTGTGCCAAAAGGACCGGCAGCCATTCCTTTGGTTAAGTCAAATGGTGTTCCTTCATAATGATCACGAAATACGTTAAAGATATCTTTTACTGAAACTTTCTTATCCGGTTTAATAGAGAAAGGATATTCTCTGGTGTAGGAATCATCTACCCAGGGAGTAAACTCATAGGAAGGTGCTAAAAGATCATAGGCTCTCCACTTACGACGCAGACTATAAAGTCTTACAGGATCATAAACACGACTGTATGCCCGGGTAAAATCAAAGGGTCCATCTTCAGGATTCCACCATCCCTGCTCTTTTGCAACATCAAATATATTGTCTGATGCCATATAATAGTCAGGATTGTCTAAATCAATCTCTCTCATGGTAAATTGATTGGCCATGACAGCAATATGATCATCCGGTATTCTCTGGGCAGCCCACACTGCACTATTCTCATTGGGTGTTGCTAGAATATTCCATACCCAAGCTTCATCCCCATCAGTAACAGTATAAGTTTCTCCACTGCCATAGTAACCGTATTCTACACAAAGATCACCCATCAGCTGAACAGCTTCCCTGGCAGTTGTACATCTCTCCATAGCTACCCTTGAAGCTGCAGCAATATCAAACAATGCATCTCCTTCCGGTAGTGGTTCCGCGTAGGTTCTCGCACCACATGTACATTCGCCAATAGCTACCTGATGCTCATTCATTACGCCATATACTGCGTCATAGTAAGCATAAGTATGTTCTACTTCAGGAATGAATCCCAAAGGTTCTGTTGGAACTTCTCCTGCTTTGGGATGATATCCCGGCCCTCTTTCGGTTCCAACGTATCTTGGATAACCAAGAATGTACAGGTAAACTGGGCGCATTTCTCCCGGCTCATGATCTTCTGCAGGTACATAAATTAAGCGGCTATCACAATATCCGCAGTCAGCAGTATGGCTGGTCATGGTAGAACCATCCACAGACGCATCTTTCCCTACGATGATTGTTGTGCAGGCAAAGGCAACACTACTTAATAAAAGTAATGCTAACAAGGATATACTTATAACATAAGTTGTCTTTTTCAAATTCATCTTTTTACTCCTTTAATTTTTTAGTGAAAATGTAAAAATATTCATATTTAAATAAAAATCCTGCTTATAAGCTTCTCCTCCTTTTTCTTTCTTTTTTTTTGGCTCGGAATACAAAACTAATGACTTTTAAACTATCGTTCAATGGATAGGAATTTAATTTATTTTTTTTAGTTACAAAAAGCGGCAAGCAGCAAAAAAACTTGCTGCTTTTTGTAACTCTATTTTGAGGTTAAGGTTTCTCTGTTGGAAGAGGGCCAAATCCGACTTCTTTCAACCACCACAAAGGATAGCCTACACCTTGGCCTACTTTAGGCACATTAACATATCCATCGATGTACTTCATGACTAAAAACTTGCCCAATTCACGCCATTCTTCTACCACAGCTTCCGCATTATTAATCGAATAGTCAGTTAAATATGCTTTAGCTAATTCAGGATCCTGCTCGTGCAAGACTAACGCTGCAGCTTCAATCGCAGGCTGGAAAGCAAATTCTTTGCTTTCTATTTCCTGCTGTTTTTCCTTGATATCTTTAATCATATAACTGAATTTGAGGTCTGCCCAATTGGACACAAAATTAAAGACCCACCAGGCAGAATTTTCGTCATACTCAGAGCGGGTACCGGTAGTAAAGGATTCGGGAAGTTTTGTGGATCCAGCATAGATTGGCATAAAACAGGATGTAAGTGCTATATCGGGTGTGTACCACATGACACTTCCGATGGAATCGGGTAACCATCCTCTGGTTTGAGATATTTGTACATAATCAGCTCTGAACATGGCTATCGCTCTTTCCCAATTGCCATTTTCTATTAATTTTTCAGCCCCACCATTACGATAACGGTTAGGTGTACCAAAAGGTCCGGCAGCCATTCCCTTGCTTAAGTCAAAATCAGTCCCCTGGTAATAATCTCGGGTAATTTCTATGACATCTGCTATAGAAATCTTTTTATCTGGTTTTACAGAGAAAGGATATTCTTTTGTAAACGTATCGTCCACATAAGGTTGGAATCCTTTGGAAGGTGCCAAGAGATCAAAAGCTCTCCATTTACGACGCAAACTATAAAGTCGAACCGGATCATAAGCGCGTCCATATACCCGATTAAAATCTAATTGACCGTCTTCAGGTTTCCACCATCCTTGTTCTTCGGCAAGGTCAAAGATATTTTCCGAATACATGAAATTATCCGGGTCATCAGGGTCTATCTCTCGAATAGTAAACTGATTGGCCATAACCGCAACTTCATCATCCGGAACCCTTTGGGCTACCCATACTGCACTTTTTCCATTTTCATCCGGACTAGCAACCATATCAAAAACCCAAGCTTCTTCTGTATCAATAATAGTTAGAGTCTCACCACCAGCATAATAACCGTATTCTACTCCCAGATCACCCATTAATTGAATAGCTTCTCTGGCAGTCGTACATCTCTCTAAAGCCACTCTGGAAAGTTCTGCAATATCAAATAACGCCTCTCCTTCCGGTAATGCTTTTCCGCTGGTTCTGGCACCACAAGAACATTCACCGATATTTAATTGGTGTTCGTTCATGATTCCATAAACACCATCATAGTATGCATAGGTATGTTCAACCTGAGGAATATAACCAATCGGCTCCACAGCAACTTCGCCAGCCTTAGGAAGATAAGTAGGGCCTCTATCGTAACAACATAATCTGGGATATGGCAGTGTAAATTTATAAACAGCCCGCATGTCCCCTGGCTTGTGATCTGCAGCCGGAACATAGGCAATTCTGGGATCGCAATAACCACAATCATTGGTATGAGAAGTAAATAATGAACCATCGGTTGTGGCATCTTTTCCTGCAATGATTGTTGTACAGGAAAAGGCAACACTGCTAATGAAGAGTAATATTGAGACGGATATCATTATGCTAATAAATATCTTTTTTCCATTCATTCTCTTTTGCTCCTTTTAAATTTTTTATTCACTTTTTACCCTTTAGTCTTCAATGTTAAAGTTATAGATTGATATAAATCGTAACCATTTTTTTATGTGTAAACCTTAAAAAGATGTTTTCAAAAATTTTTGTTAGTTTAGCTTTACATAAAGCGTTCTATGACTGAATAATCGTTTTACATTCTTTTACAAACATATTCCATGAAATTTTCTGGACTCATTTAATGGCTTACAAACAAATTGATTATTTTCATTAAAGGATAATGATATAATACGTGAATGGCCATTAAATCAACATTACAAAATTATAATTATCAAATGCTCATGTTAATATGCCTAAAAGAATCAATTTTAAGTCATTGATAAAAATTAGATAATGGCAACAATCCATTTAAAAGATTGCCGCCATTATTTTTTTTAATTTTCTAACTTTCTATTTTGGACATCCCGCAGGTGGAATGGTGCTTTGTCCCATATCAACTGCTTTTCTCCATTCTTCGTCAGGATAACCGGTATAATCACGTTTGTAAGTGTCATCACCGTAGGTGTATCCATCAGTATAACGTCCTACCAATTGGCTTGCCAATTTCCAGTAAGCATCGGTAACGCGTGTGGCGCAACTATTAGAATAAGTCGTTAAGAATTGTTGTGCTAGAAGAGGATCCTGAGCATAAAGCTCAGTTGCTGTCTTTTCTATCGCCGGTTGTACTGCAAAGAATTCTGCTTCAAATGGATCACGAACCGCTTTGATATCTTCCATCATGTAAGAAAATTTGAGGTCTGCATAATTGGAAACAAAATTAAATGCCCACCAGGCTGATTCACGGCTAAATACATCATAAGCACCGCCGCGCATACCTTTTTTGAAAGAATCAGGTAACTCTGTGATGCCACTGTAGATGGGGAAATAACAGGAGCTGTGTGGTGCATCATAAGCAAACCAGGTCAAACCACCAATCCAGGCAGGCATATCTTTACGGGCAACTACAACGGTAGAATAATTGGTACGGAATAAGGAAACAGCTCTTTCCCAACCGAAACTTCCTTCTGGATTCTGGCTACTTGGTGTTGGATAGCGATTAGGACATCCATAGGGTCCTGCTGCTAAACCTTTGGTTAAATCAAATTCTGTTCCCTGATATTGGTCACGATTGATAGCCATAATATCTTGAGGAGTTACCGGATGGTCAGGTTTCACTGAATAAGGGTAACGTTCCATCCACGGATCAAGATTTAAGGACGGAGCAAGCATGCTTAAAACACGCCACTCACGACGGGCATTGTAAGGAGAGTAATCTTTATAGCCATAAGTAAGATATACCTTAAACTCTTCTCCGCTATCTTTGCTCCACCAACCCATCTTCTCAGCCAATGAATAGATGTTTTCTGAAGCCATAAAATTATCAGTATCTTCCAGGTCAATAGCTCCTATGCGGCTACGATTACAGCAAACAGAGATTTCTCCATCCGGAACTCTTTGAGCTACCCATACTGCACCCGGTCTATCGCTTCCCGGTTTCCATAATGGACCAGGACCGTATATTTCAAAATTCCAGGCTTCATTCGGATCGATAACAGGAATACATTCTCCTCCAATATAGTAACCATATTTTTCTGCCAGTGAGCCCATAATTTGTATGGCTTCCCGTGCGGTTGCTGCACGCTCAAGAGCAATTCTCTGCAATTCAACAATATCAAACCATCCATCGGTATTACGAAGCTCTCTCCTGCCGCTTACTGTTGATTCGCCCATACCAACTTGCATCTCATTCTGGAATGAATAGGATGCATTGGTATATGCATAAGTATGTGCTACTTGAGGAATTTCCCCTGGAGAAACGATTGGAGTTCCTATTTGTGCATAGGGTCCATAGTCTGTATGTTTGAGAACGGGACGCATGGTTCCGGGTTCATAATCTGCAGCCGGTACCATATAAACATGGAAGGTATCTGTTCCCGAATCATCAGTATGAGTGGTCATCGAAGAGCCGTCTGCTGATGCTTTGGGTGAAACTGCTATGGCTGTGCAATCATCGTCTGCATAGACCATTATTCCTGCAAACATCAATGCAACAGCAATCATTACAACAACTGAAGTTATTTTTCTTAAATTCATTTTTTACTCCTTTTAATCATTGTTAAAGCACTTGACTTTAAAACAGTTTTTAGCTAAAGAATCACCTCCTCTGACATGAAAAGGACAAATATGTTCTCCTTTATTCGTAATAGATATTGGCTTTATCTGCCTTTTCCGGATCATGCAGATAATACCCGATGCCCTTTTCCACTACTTCAGCGTATCGAGGAACACTTTCGACCTTAATTGCCCTTTCAGGATTTCTTTTTGAAAATTGGTTAATCAACTCCAAAGCAACCGAACAGTGCTGACCCACCCGTTTATCCATAGGCCATCCGCTCTCGTCATAGGGTACGAAAAGCATCTTTTTCTTAGAAAGGCTTAAGAGAAAAGGATCCTTTCCATCCAGGAGCAGGTCAACGGTTTTCGGGCCGGTCGGCTGGTCCAAAAAAGGAATGGGAGCTTCCACCAAAAATGGCAGGGTGTCTGCATAATCGCCGATTTCCCGATGAGAAAGACCGCGAAAACCGGTTGGTGAAGGTTCAACATGATTGTCAAATCCCTCTTTGGCTTTTACAGTCAGGGAGGCCATGGTGGCAATCTTCATCGATTTGTCCGGGGCAACGATACAGTTGGTTACCGGGAACATGGTCTCGGCACCGTGAATATCCAAGGCCATATCAACCTGCTCTTCCCGCATGATCTGCATGGCTGCATAAGTGACTTTTTCCATTAAGGGTCCCTCAGGTCTACCTGGCCAGGTCCGGTTAGTATTTCGAATATCCAGATAGGAGAGCAGCTGTCTGTCGGGATAGTGCACATAGACATCCGGATCCGGCCATTGATCCAGGGGAGAGGCATCCCGGTTGCCCATTCTGAATTTTTTATCCCCCCATGGAGTAGGGATATTAAAGTATAGCGGGTAGCCGTCCCCTGCCCGGGTATTGCGCCCACCGCTGTTGTTGAATTGGGGAATAACAATAAAGGTTCCCTTGTCTACGATGGCATTTTCTACAAACAGGAAGGCAGTGAGTGCAGCTGCTGGCTCATTGGAGTGGGTATTGGCGATGATGATCATCTTACCCCCTTCTTCCTTACCTTCCATAAAGAATACATTGGTATCTGCGGCAGTCCCTTTGAGGCCTTCACAGTAATCACTAAGTTTCGCCACCTTAGTCACGCCCGGTCCGGCGACCAGAGGCACCATATAATGTCGGTGGTTGTAAAACTGCACACCGGCTATGGTTGTGATAACCAGGACGATTAAAAGAAATATCGATTTTACCTTCCATTCACGAGACATATTCTTTCCCTCCTTTTTCTACTTTATGCGCAAGACCCTCAAAACAAAGGGAACCGCTACGATTAAATAGAGCAGCATATCGTTTTTGCTCTTTTTTTCTCTGACAAAATTCCATATGAGCATACCAATCAGATAAACACTCAATACATAATAAAGCATCATTATTACAGACATAATTCACCTCCTGCTTTAATGCACTAGAAAGGCCAATTGGCCACTGAAAACAACCATCAGAATTCCCACTACGGTAATGACTACCCAGGGGACCCATGTGCTCTTTAAAAAACTCCAGTAGGTACCCTTGTATTCGGCAACCATTACGCTCAATCTTCCGATCAAAGCAGTGGGAGGCAGTCCATCGCCCAAAGGCCAAAGCAGACTTAATCCGGCAATGGCAACAGTAGCATGCAGGCCGATGGAATCAAAATACCAAATCAGAGGAATGCCCAGAAGGGCAGCACCTCCATAGGTTAAGACTCCTTCCGATACCGGGATTAAAACAGCTAAAGAAATGAACAAAAGGGTTAGGGGGATGCTGATAACCGAAAAGGATATCAATCCCCGGACACCAGTAGCTGTCAAGATCTGCTGCAATATGCCCACGATGATCATAGTGGCAAGCAAAGGAAGCAGACGCTTCACAGTATCTCGGGATAGAACTAAAAGGTTAATCTTTTTGGGACTTACCAAAAGAGCAATAAAGGCTACCAAGGCAAACTCCAAAGGCAATCCCAGAATGGGCATGGAGAAAGGAATAATCCGGGAAGCCATGAGCATAACAAAAAAGATGAGAAAGGGTAAAAGCACCCGCCATCCACTCATCCCTTCGGCCACCTCGGGCATCGCTTTCAATGCCGCTTCCTTGTCCATCTTCCCCTCTCTTTTCCATCCTAAAAATAGGATGGTAAAGGTACCTAAAATCAGAATAGGGATAATCAGTGGAAGTTCAAATCCCACATAGGGGATAGCAGTTCCGGCACAAGTCACCATAGCCCAGATGTTCACCGGCGGTGCTGCGGCACTCAGGCCAGCCAGTATAAAAAGGATCGCAGTGGCTTTTATCTTGGGAATTCCCAGATATCCTAAAGCCAGGGCAACCGGTGCTCCCACGACCAAAAGGGATACGCTGCCGGCGCCGGTTAAAGCCCCCGGGATCAGCAGTATCAGCATCAAGAGAAACAGGGCGATGATACGCTTGTCGTAAAAATTACGAATGATGCTTCTCACAATATAGTTGACACCACCGGATTCCTTGACGATATCCATAAAGATGGTCGCAGTCACAAAGATCAGAACCACATCCAGGTAGGTGAAAGCCCCTTCTACCAGATGGCGGGCTAACTCGCCCAGAGCAGGGGTTTTGATAAACGTACCGGCTACTCCACCTGCAATCGCTGCGGCAAGCATGCTCCATTCAACGGAAAACTTCCATTTGGCCAGAGCATAAGCTGCCACCATAATAATCATAATTATTTCAATTTGTAGAACCATTGTTACAGTCTCCTCTTCCATTTAATGATTGATTAACGTCTAGTGCTAGTCACCTAATTGAAATACCTCTTTCAAGACTTCGATTAGATCCAGGGCATAATCGATTTCCGTCAGCTGGCTTTTGTTCTTTTCGGTAATTTCGGTAAAGCGGCCGTCTTTGTTGCCGTCCTTGGTGACGATGATGTAATCCGCAAAGGGGGCCACGGCATCGATCATGCGCTCATTGTCACTGCCTGCGGCACCTCTGGCCGATAGGCCGCCGAGATGGGTGGCGATAACAAAGATCTTGTTCTCCTTGCAGTAGGCGATAATCTCTTTCAAGCGCTTCTCTTCGGTATCCAGGGTCAGGCCGGAGGCACCCATGCCTTTTAAGCTGGCACCGATGGCGAAGATAATGGTCTTGTAGGGGGTCTCCAGGGGGTATTTCTTCAGATCGGTCAGGACATCTACATGGAAACCGGGACCGGATTTTTCCCCGGCCAGGCCGACACCGGCTGCCACCA
>Ga0272442_10001651_pt1 | contig 33329 bp, 24 predicted proteins | sample SSMForm2O_FD_200262 | JGI IMG/M metagenome (GOLD analysis project Ga0272442, IMG submission 200262) | Marine sediment archaeal communities from Little Sippewissett salt marsh, Falmouth, MA, United States - SSM-Form-2O | ecosystem: Environmental > Aquatic > Marine > Wetlands > Sediment ... | reverse complement strand
CAGAAAGAGCTGCGACAAAAAACAAGATAATTTGAGCACGACCAGATACGGTCAGCAGTGAAGGTGACAGGTCGAAGGTGCAGGTGCCGCGGAAGGCGGAGTCACTATTGAGAGCGTGAGAATATCTTACCTTCACTTTCACCTGGCACTTTCACTGGCGGCCGGTCTTCTTTGGTTGCGGCCACCGGCCGCCTTGTATGGTTTGGCACGGCTCGCGTAATCCGTAAGCAGAAACGCCCAGCCGCCCCCTCCGCCTCTGGATTGGCGAGCCGGAGAGTGCGAGTAAGAACGGCGAGCCGGTGGGACATCCCTCTCGCGAATCCTGCTCGCACTCTCTGGCGCGCTGGTCCTCGCGGAGCGGAAGGTTCGCCCTCCAGTTCTTTCGGATTCTGCTTGTAATCCGGCGCGTCCCCGTGTTTCGCTTTGCACGCATGTTCAAGCATGGCTTTGGATAGCGGCGGGCCTCTGCCGCATCCGGGGCAGAAGAAACAAAGGGAAACGCAGATGGCAAAGATCGTATTGATAGGTGCAGGTGGATTCGGTTGGACGCGCAAGCTGGTGTCGGATGCTCTGACGTACCCGGCGCTAAAGAACGGAACAATCGCGCTGGTGGATATCCACAAGGGGCGGCTCAACACGGCCGTGCGCCTGTGCAAGAAGCTGATTGCCGCCGCGGGAACGAAAACAAAGCTTGAGGCGAGCACCGAACGCTGTGACGTGCTCAAGAACGCGGACGCGGTCATCATAACCATCCTGTGCGGCACTACGAAGATATGGCAGCACGACATACTCATCCCGAAGAAATACGGTGTGGACATAAACGTGGGCGACACGCGCGGCGTAAGCGGCATATTCCGCGCGCTACGTACGATTCCAACGATGATCGATATCTGCCGCGATGTGGAAAGACTGGCGCCCCGTGCGATCGTACTCAATTACACGAACCCGATGGCGTTGGTGTGCCACGCGGTTCAGCGTCAGACCGGCGCAACGGTAACCGGGCTTTGCCACAGCGTGCAGGGAACGTCGGCAATGCTCGCCCACTGGTGCGGTGTTAAACCCGAAAAGCTCTCATACATGTGTGCGGGTCTGAACCACCTGTCCTGGTTCCTGAAGCTGGAGCACAGGAAGAAGGACCTATACCCGGAACTGCGCAAGGTGGTGTCAACGGACAAGAAGATCTATAACATAGAGCAGGTGCGCAACGAGATGTTCCTGGCCCTTGGCTACTATGTCACCGAGTCGAGCGGCCACAACTCCGAGTACAACCCTTGGTTCCGAAAACGGCCCGACCTGATCCGAAAGTACTGTAAGACGGGTACAGGCTGGAATCCGGGGCAGCACGCCTACATCCTGAAGGAGTACCAGCGCAAAGAGAAGACCTGGCGCAAGTCGCAGCGGGATTGGTTGAGCAGCAAGGAACCGATCAGAATCACGCGCAGTCACGAGTATGCTACCCGGATCATTAACGCCTGGCTTGGCGAGGAGATATTCCAGTTCAACGGGAACGTTCCCAACAGCGGCATCATCTCGAACCTGCCGGACTACTGCGTCGAGGTGCCGGTGCTATGCAGCCGTCACCAGCTGCAGCCGATGCAGGTCGGCGATCTGCCGCACCAGGTGATGCCGCTTACGGCCAACCATGCATATAGCGAAATGATGGCGGTGGACGCGTGTCTCACGGGCGACCCGGAGCTGGTCTACCAGTCTATCGTGAACGATCCGCTCACCGCTGCTGTACTGTCGCTCGCGGAGATCCGCAGGATGGTTGCGGAGATGCTGCGCAAGAATAAGCCGTACCTGCCGCATTTCAAGAGCGTGAAACCTTCTTACCTTTGACTTCGCACGTAATATTGCTTACAACCACGGGGTGAAAGTTCTTGCCCGGTTCCTGCTGAGATTCGCGATCGGCGTCGTTGCCTTCGTGCTTTTCCTCATGTTTCTCAGCTGGCTTGCGGCGCCGACTCTCGGCACGAAGCCACCGGACCCACCGCCCGCGGATGAGCTGGCGGCCATGATCAAGTCCCGGAACGGCCGGCCGGAGCGCGATATCCCGAAACGTCCGCGGATCCAGAAGAATGTCGACTACGGGGAGGGCGAGAACGCCCAGTGGTGGCCCAAGCACGAATCGCCGATCCTGGTGTTGGAGCGCGGCCCTGACGGACGGGCCACGAAACGGATAACAGTTGACGGCACGCCGCTGCCGCCCGTTCACGAGAGGACGGGTTCAGAGCCCCTCGTTCTTGTGGGCGTCGAGGACCAGGGCCGAACCACGCCGATCGACCCGGCAACCCGCTATGGCGGAACACAGGTTATTTCCGGCGACATAAAGGTGCTGAATAACCACGGATCCGCGTGCAACCTGGTCAGGTGGTCGCCACAGGGCGACCCGGTTGTGCCGCATGTGGCCAAGGCCTACGAGATAGGCCTGCCTGATGATGTCAAGGCCCTGTGGCTTCCCGGGATGTCGGATGAGGCGAAGGCGGCATGGGCCGAGCCCAGGAACAAATATGCGGCTTTCGTGTTCCACCTTCGCAACGGCATGAAGTGGTCCGACGGCAAGCCGTACTCCGCGGTGGATATGGCCTACTGGTGGTGGCACGAGACAAACAACGCGCTTCTTGGCGTCCTGCGCCCGTTCATGAGATGCGCCGGCATTCCCGGACGGGTTTGGCTGTTCGAGATCGACAGGGAGACGGGGCAGGAGCGTCCGTTCTACGCGAAGCTCGGGGTGCCCATCCCCGAAGCCGTCGAGCACATCGTGGTGAGCACGGGCGGACCGGTCGATCGCAAGCTCGCCGTGATCCGCGTGAACACTATGGGCCCCGAGCCGCGGGAGGGGGTCCTCGTCAATCCGTACCGATTCATGGTGACTTTCACCAGGCCGAAACTGGATTCGGAAGTGGCCAACTTCGATCACCTGGCGCCCCCTCGCCTGAGCGATGAGCTGCCGAACCCGAACGGACTGTTCATCCGGCGGCTGGCCACGCCGTGGGCCGCGACCATCGGTCTCTCGCCCGCGCACTACCTGTGGCGTTTCAACCCGAGCCCGGGCGTTGGCGACCCGGTGACAATGGAGGCGGAACGGAAACGCCGGAAGATCGACAGCGACGTGATGCTTTACGAGATGCTGAAGGACGCGCACAACCCGGAGTGTCCGCGCATCTGGCCGTGGATTAACCGGGAACACAAGGTTGAGCCGCCGCACAACGCCTGCCGGAACCCGTATTTCTGGGCGGTGGACGAGTGGGGCAACCAGCTGCCTTACCTCGACCGGATACACTACATGCAGAAGACTCGGGACATGCTGATAAACAGCATCGAGGCCGGTGAGTTCCCTGTCATCGGGGCATCGGTGCGCGAACACATGTACGAGCAGATCATGTCCCAGTACAAGGCGGGCGGTTATCGCGTGCTTCACTGGTACCGGGCCGATCGAAGCCTCAACACAATCTGTTTCAACCTGTTCAAGCGCGTCGACCCGAAGCGGCCGGAGACCAAATGGAAGCGGGAAACGCTCAGGGACCTGCGGTTCCGCAGGGCCATGTCGCTCGCGATCGACCGTCAGCCGGTGTGTGATGCCGAGTTCTATGGCCTCACCGAGCCGGCCCAGTGCGCGCCGGGGCCATCTTCGCGCTTCTACTACGAGCACGAAGCCCCGATGGATCCGGACGATCCGTATCTCCGGGAGGCCTACAGGTCGTACATCGCCTACGATCCGAAGCGCGCGAACGAGCTGCTCGACGAAATGGGCCTGACCAAGCGCGATGTCACCGGGTTTCGCACGTTCCCCGACGGTACGACTATGACCTTCTTCGTTGACACCTACAAGGGGGCGTCGATGGGGCCGCTGCGCCTTATGTGCAGGTATTGGGAGGCGGTTGGGGTACGCGTGATCCCCAAGATCCAGGCCGGAGCGCTTTACTGGACGCGGAAGGATGGGCTGCAGCACGACATGACCATGTTCCCGGGCGAGGTTGAATACGAGGCGATTCTCCAGCCGCGCATGTTCGTGCCGACGACGGATGAGTCGAACTACGCGATACCGTTTGCCAGGTGGTACGCGAAGGGCGGACTTCAAGGGAAGGTGGACATGAGCAAGGTGAAGGGGGACGGAATCGCGGAGCCGCCCACGGACCCGGCCGCGCCCCTGTACCCGCTGCGCCGCGCGATGGAGATATACGACGAGATCCAGAGCACGGGCGATCCACGCGAACAGGAACGGCTGTTCGTCAAGATACAGGACATCGCCGCACGGAACCTGTGGTGTATTGCTCCCTGCACAACTCCGCCGGTACCCATACTTGTCCGGCATGACTTCCACAACGTTCCGCCGCTGGGCGTCACATCGTTCACGCTCTACGGCAACAGGGCGATAGAAACGTACTACATGGACAAGCCGACCGGGCCGAAGCCCGGTATGTCCGAGAGAGAACGCAAGGTTGCGGACGAGCGCCTTGAAACCTGGGAGGACTACCGGCGTAAGGTGGAGCCGGAGATCCGGCAGAGCATATCGGTAATGATTCCAGTGACCCCCATCGAAAGCAAGGGCGCGGGCGGGCAGACCGCGGCGAAGGCAGGCAGGAAGGTCGGCCGGCTTGTCCGTTGGCTGCTGACAGGCATGCTCGCGCTTTTCGTGGCCATGGGATGTGTGCGTCATCCGTACATGGTGCGGCGCCTGATTATCATGATTCCCACCCTGTTTGTCATCTCGGTCATAGTGTTCACGACCATCCAGCTGCCGCCCGGCGACTTCCTGACGTCGATGATCATCAAGCACCGATCCGCGGGGGAGGAAGCCGACCTGGCCAAGGTGGAGACGATGCGGAAGATGTTCCACCTGGACAAGCCGATGGTCGTTCGGTACGCGCGCTGGTTGGGGCTGAAATGGTTTACCACGTTCAAGCAGGAAGACACCGGGATGCTGCAGGGCAACCTCGGCCGACGCATGCTCGACGGCCGGCTCGTAACCGATATTGTCGGCGATCGCATACTCATGACTTTCCTCATATCGCTGGGTACGATCCTCGTCACGTGGGCGATAGCCATACCGCTGGGGATGTATTCGGCCATGCGGCAGTACTCGCCCGGGGACTACGTACTGACGCTATTCGGCTTCATCGGGATGTGTATCCCCTCGTTCCTCTTCGCCATACTGATCCAGGCCATGTGTCTCAAGGCGTTCGACATGGATATCTCCGGGCTACTGTCCGCCGAGTACAGTGCGCAGAAGGCCTGGGACTGGCCCAAGGTGCTCGACCTGCTGAAACACATATGGGTTCCCATCGTGATCCTCACGCTGACCGGAACGGCCGGGATGATCAGGGTCATGCGCGGCAACCTTCTGGATGAGCTCAAGAAGCCTTACGTGATCGCGGCGCGGGCAAGGGGCGTCAGGCCGATAAGGCTGCTCCTGAAATACCCCCTCAGGCTGGCGCTCAACCCTTTCATTTCGGGCATCGGCGGGATTCTGCCCAGGCTGATATCTGGCGGGACGATCGTTGCGGTGGTTCTGAGCCTGCCGACCGTTGGCCAGCTGCTGCTCAACGCGCTGATGGACCAGGAGATGTACATAGGCGGATCCATGTTGCTGATCCTGAGCCTCCTGGGTGTTATCGGAATACTCATCAGCGACCTCCTGTTGCTCTGGCTGGATCCGAGGATACGTTACGAGAAGGGAACACGCTAAGTGGCCGGCGACGAGACCAAAGGCACCGCTGCGGAGATGTCGGCGGCGACGCTGTCACAGTGGCAGCTCGTCCGACGCGCCTTTGCGCGGCACAAAGTGGCCATGGCGTCGGTCTTTGTGCTCGTTATCCTGTACCTTCTCGCCATATTCGCCGAGTTCTTTGCTCCCTACAGAAGCGATTACTATGACCTGCCCCGCGTATACAGCCCGCCACAGGTCCCCAGGCTGAGCCTCAAGCACGGATTCCACACGTACGCGCCGGTGAAACATATCCATCCGATCACACAGCAGGTTGACTACACGCTCGACCGGAACAACGTAGTGTCACTGGGTTTCTTCGTGAAAGGCACGCCGTACAAGCTCTGGGGCATGATACCGGGTGACCGCCACTTCTTTGGTGTGAGTAACCCGGACGGCCTGCCGTTGTCCGGTCTTCCAACGTTTTACCTGCTGGGCGCCGACAAGTACGGCAGGGATATCTACAGCCGCATCGTTTACGGGTCCAGGATATCGCTCTCGATAGGCCTGGTTGCCATCGTGGTGACGTTCATCCTCGGGGCAACGATCGGCGGCATTTCCGGTTACATGGGCGGCTCCGTGGATGTCTTGATCCAAAGGGTCATAGAGATCATGAACTCGCTGCCGCGGCTGCCGCTCTGGATGGCGCTCGGCGCCGCGGTCCCCCCGGACTGGTCGCCGCTGAAGATGTACTTTGCCATGACGATCCTGCTCGCGTTCCTCGGCTGGACCGGGCTGGCGCGGGTGGTGCGCGGCAAGTTGCTGTCCCTGCGGGAAGAGGACTACGCAGTGGCCGCGAAGCTGCTGGGCGCCGGGCACGGGCGCATAATCTTCCGGCACCTGCTGCCGGGGTTCACGAGTCACATAATCGTATGCCTGACCCTGGCAATCCCGGGCATGGTGCTCGGCGAGACGAGCCTCAGCTTCCTTGGGCTTGGCCTCCGGGAGCCGGTGGTTAGTTGGGGGGTACTGCTGCAGGACTGTGTTAACAAACAGGTTGTCGTGGATTATCCCTGGATGCTGATGCCTGCGGTGTTCCTGATCCTCCTGGTGCTCAGCTGCAATTTCGTCGGGGATGGCCTCAGGGATGCGGCAGACCCGTACTCGAGCAACTAACAGCCTATGAATGCGGAAACAGAGAAACAGCCGAAAGTGCAACCGGAACAGAGCTCCGATGCGCTCCTGGAAGTGCGAAACCTGAAGACGTATTTCTATACGGAGGAGGGAGAAGTTCGGGCGGTCGATGACGCTACCTTCTCCGTGAAGCGCGGCAAGATACTGGCCATAGTAGGTGAGAGCGGCTGTGGGAAGACTGTTACGGCCTATTCGATCCTGCGATTGATCCAGGAGCCGGGCAAAATCGTGGGCGGGCAGATTCTGCTCAACGTAGGCGGCGAGACGATCAACGTGGCGAAGCTGAACGAAAGGTCGGACAAGCTCTTCGATGTGCGCGGCGGCCTGGTGAGCATGATCTTCCAGGAACCGATGACTGCCCTGAGTCCCGTGCACACGATCGGCAACCAGCTCTGCGAGGCGATTCTGCTGCACCAGGACGTCACGAAGAAGCAGGCCGAGGCCACGGCGGCGGATATGCTTTCGAAGGTCGGCATCCCCGGGGCTCGCGAACGGCTTTCGAACTATCCCCACGAGTTGAGCGGCGGCATGCGGCAACGCGCGATGATTGCCATGGCGCTGGTCTGCAAGCCAGAGTTGCTCATCGCGGACGAGCCCACCACTGCGCTGGACGTTACGATCCAGGCCCAGATTCTCGAGTTGATCAGGGATCTCCAGAGAGAGACGGGGTTCGCGGTTATCCTCATAACGCATGACCTTGGAGTGGTAGCGCAGACGGCGGACGACGTTGCGGTGATGTATCTCGGCCGGATCGTGGAGGAAGCGCCGATCAGGGATCTGATGAAGGACCCGCGGCATCCCTACACGCAGGGCCTGCTCTTGTCGCTCCCGAGCCTGAGCAAGGAGCACGAGAAGCTGCCCTCAATTGAGGGGAGCGTGCCAAGCTTGACCGAGCTCCCCCCCGGTTGCCCGTTCCACCCGCGGTGTCCGCATTGCGAGAAGGGCCGCTGCGATGTCGGCGGGCCGCCGGAAATGCAGGATCTGGGCAACGGCAGACGAGCGGCCTGCCTGCGTGTGAACGAGATCTCGGCGACAGCCGCCGAGGGGAATGGGCGAAAGTCGGCACTTGCCCCTTCCTCCTCCGCCGCGCTGTTGAGCGTGCGGCGGCTCTGCAAGTTCTTTCCGGTGCACAGCAAGGGGTTCCTGCAGAAGAAGATCGGTGACGTCAAGGCGGTGAACGACGTCAGCTTCGACATTCTGCCCGGCGAGACGCTTGGCCTGGTGGGGGAGAGTGGGTGCGGGAAGACGACACTGGCACGGACGATCCTCAGGGCGCTCGACCCTACGAGCGGCGAGGTGCTCTTCCGTACAAACGGCAGCACGGTTGACCTGGTTACGGTTGCGGACAAGGAGCTGACGGATCTTCGCAAAAGGATGCAGATGATCTTCCAGGACCCGTTCGCATCGCTCAATCCGAGGATGACGGTGGCGTCCACGGTCGGTGAGCCACTCGTGATACATGGCCTCGCAAAAGGTCGGGAGCTGAAGGACCGCGTGGCCGAGATGCTCAAGATGGTCGGCCTGAAGCCGGAGCACATGAACAGGTATCCGCACGCGTTCAGCGGCGGTCAGCGACAACGCATAGGCATCGCGCGCGCTCTGGTGATGCGCCCCGCGTTCGTGGTGGCGGATGAAGCCGTCTCGGCGCTCGACGTGTCGGTCCAGGCCCAGGTCATCAACCTGCTTGCTGATCTCCAGGAGGAGCTGAAACTGACTTACATATTCGTCGCGCACGACCTGAGCGTAGTCCAGCACATTTCGGACAGGGTTGCCGTGATGTACGCAGGGAAGATAGTGGAGCTGGCCGATACCAAGTCGATTTTCAATACGCCGCAACACCCCTACACCGAGGCGTTGATGGCCGCTGTGCCGCACCCGGACCCCGATATTTGGATGGAGTTCAAGCTCGGCGGCGAGGTGGCGGATCCGGCCAACCTTCCGTCCGGGTGCAGCTTTCATCCGCGCTGTCCGCTGCGGATGGACAAGTGTGACAAGGAGCGGCCGGAGTTGAAGAAAGTGGATGGCTGCCACGTCGCCTGCCATCTGAGGGGATAGATGCCTGCGAAGATGAAGTGCTGCCACGAGATCAACTTCGAGCGGCCGGACCGTGCCGTGGAGATGGCGCAGGAAAAGGGCGTCAGCGTGGCGCAGCCGGCGCTTGCCCATGTCCTGAGCCAGGGCCTGGACATGTACGCGCTCGTCGGCGCCGCTTCGCGCGAGGAGTGCGAGACAAACGTGGAAGCGCTCGGCATCAAATTGAACCGGTACGATCTCGAGTGGCTCGAATCGGGCAGGAACTAGCGGAATTCTATCGAATTCCGCTACAGGCATCAGATGGCTGCGGAACAGCACACGTTCGGTATACTGGCGTTTGCCGGGCTTGGCAGCCTGGCGGCGGCCGAGCTCTCCCGTTGCCGGCCCGCCGGGTTCCACGTCGTGCGGCTTGCGGACCACGACCTGGTGCTTTGTGAAACAGGACAAGGACAGGCAGGTGCGCCGGAAACAGATAGCCGCATGCATCAACGAAGCTGTCGGTTCACGGTTCAGGAAGTGGAAGCGGTCGGATCCAGCGGCGGTCGAGCTGTGGGGATTCTACGCGAGAGAAACGCTGCACCTGGGTGTGCGGCTGTCGGACGAGAAGATGCGTTACCGGGGACAGGAACCACCGGAACGCCGGGGCGCCCTGCGGCCGACGGTTGCCGCCGCGCTGGTATACCTGGCCGATCCGGCGGACGGCGAGCTGATCGTCGATCCCATGTGCGGCAGCGGATCGATATTGCGTGAGGGTGTCGCTTTCAACAAGCACGCGCGCTACGTCGGGGGGGACATCGCGGGCGACGCGGCTGCCGAGTCGGCGGTATCCCTGGCGGGGAAGGGGGTCGATGTCCGCGAGTGGGACGCCAGAGATCTGCCGCTGGAGCCCGCAACGGTGGACTGTTTCATCTGCAACCTGCCGTTCGGCAGGCAATATTCGACGCCGGTGGCCAACGAGGCCCTCTACCCGGCGCTGCTGTCGAATTGGACTGAAAAACTGAAGCAGGGCGGTCGAATGGTGCTGCTCACCGCCGATTCGGCGGCCGTTGAGCGGGCCCTGGACACATGCGGACCGGCGTGGCGCACCGAACACAAAGTCAAGGTGCTGGGCACGTGGGCAAATATCTACACCGTGCAGGTGGCCTAGCAGTTCCTGCATTCGGCCGGGCCTGGAGGCCGAGCCCCAGCGGTAGGGTTCGCACTCCGGGCCGACCGCTCAACATGCGCCATTAGAGGCTTGGATTGTTTCGCCGGAAACGCTAGCATAGTCTCTCTTTTTGTGTAGTCCTCGGGAGCCGGTGATGAAGCGAAAATACGTTTGTGCAGTCTGTGGGTACGTTTACGACCCCAGGAGAGGCCGCCCCGAAGACGGCATCAAGCGCGGCACGAGCTTCAGCCGCCTGCCGGATAACTGGGTGTGTCCAGAGTGCGGCGCTGCCAAGGAGAAGTTTTCCGTCTCCAAGTAGCAGTGGCGGCCAATTGTCCCATGGAGAGCGGCGGGCTCCGCCGCATCCGGCGGAACGTTCGTCTACCTGAACCGCTTCATCGGTGGCGGGAGATCGCGTGCAGGTCGTTTCAGCAGCGCCAGGACGAGCTCTATCATGTTGTTTACGTCCTTCATGTGAGCAATGCCCACGGTTGAGTGGAGGTTCCTGACGGGTATCGTAATGGTGGTCGCGGGGATTGCCTCCCTCGAGAGGAACATCTTGGTTGCGTCGGTGGTGCCTTCCTCCTCGACCCGGAGCTGCAGAGGTATTTTCTTTATCTTGGCGACCGCGGCTATCCAGTCGTTTGTTTCCTTGTTCGTGATGATGTCGGCATCCTTGACGAGGATGGTTGGGCCCTTCCCCATTTCCACGCCTTTCGTCGTGAACTCGTCCGAGTCCTCGGCGTTTATCGTGTCCACGGCCAGCCCCCAGTCGGGGTCCAGTTCGTAGGTTGAGATCTGTGCGCCGTAGAGCCCTATCTCCTCCTGCACGGTGAAAACAAAGAAGATGTCCCGCGGTGCCTTGTTTAATCTGCGCGCAACTTCGATGAGCGCGAAACAGCCCAGCCGATCGTCGAGTGCCTTGCCCGAGATGATGTTGTCGTTGCCGAGAGTCTTGAAGTGGTGCCTGGCGATCACGTAGCAACCGATATCGATCCCTTTTCTTTCGAGAGCCACCTTGGACAGGCCCGTATCGATATAGAGGTCCTCGAGATCGGGCATTTCGTCTATTTCGTGGTCCTCGTGAAGCTCGGCGAACGTGATGATGCCGAAGCAGGCAAGGGTGCCTCTCTTGCGGTAGATCCTGACCGACTGGCCGATCAGTGTCACAGGCTCAATGCCGCCGACGGTCGAGAACTTGATGTGGCCCTCGCTGTCGATCTTCTTCACCATCAGCCCGATTTCGTCCATGTGCGCCGCGACCATCACCCTGTTGCCCTTGCCCTTCTTGCGGGCGATGAGATTTCCGAGCCGGTCGACCCGCATCTCGTCCACGTATCCCTTCAGTTCTTCCTGTATGATCTTCCGAACACGCGCCTCGTCGCCGCTCGGGCCGTGAGCCTCGGTCAGCGTTTTGAGAAGTCTCATAACCTGTGTTTCCCTGGCGGTCCTTCTCGATGCTATTGCCATTGTTGCCTCCTCTTGGGAGCCGCGCGCGGGGAAAGACATCTGTCCCCGGCGCGCAGCGATGCTGGATGCTTGATGCTTGATGCTGGATGTGAGACCTTCCCCCATCCAGTATCCAGTGACCAGAAACCAGCAACTCGTTTTGTGTTTACTGTGTGTTCGGGATGTTCAGCTGTTGGGACCCACCTATCCTGGTATGGACGGTCAATCATGCGCCGGGCAGATCGGGGAATACCTCCGCCACGGCGGGGCATGTGATCTTGCCGTCTTCCATGTTGAGAGCCGCGGCCATGCCGGGGCTTTGTTCCGTGAAAGCCTTTGGTCCCAGCCGGGCCAGGTCACGGCAGTAGGGAAGCGTCGAATTGCACAGCGCCTGGCTGCTTGTACGTCCCACGGCGCCGGGCATGTTGGCGACGCAGTAGTGAACGACCCCGTCAACCACGTAGATCGGATCGCTGTGCGTGGTCGGCTTGCTGGTCTCGCAGCACCCGCCCTGGTCTATGCACACGTCGACTATTGCCGATCCGTTTTTCATCTTGCCCAGGAGCGCGTGCGTGATGAGCTTGGGCGCCTTGGCGCCGGGGATGAGTACGGCGCCGACTATGAGGTCGGCCTCTGCCGCGTACTTCTCGACGGCATGCGGGTCGCAGTAGATTGTAGTGACATTGGGCGGCATTATCTCGTCGAGATACCGCAGCCGGTCCAGGCTGATATCCATGATCACGACGTTTGCCCCGAGCCCGGCCGCCACGCGTGCCGCGCTCGTGCCGACCACGCCGCCGCCGAGCACCAGCACGCTCGCGGGCTCCACGCCGGCCACGCCGCCCAGGAGTATTCCTCGGCCCATGCTCATGGGCCGCTCGAGACACTTGGCGCCTTCCTGGATCGACATCTTTCCCGCCACTTCGCTCATGGGGGTGAGGAGCGGCAGACGGCCGCGTTCGTCCGTCAGGGTCTCGTAGGCCACGGCCAGGATACCGCTGTTGAGACACCCCTCGGTCAGCGCTCGCGAGCTGGCGAAGTGAAAATAGCAGAATACGATCTGTCCTTTCCTGAGAAGCTCTATCTCCTCGGGCTGAGGCTCCTTGACACCGACAAGCATTTCTGACTGGGCGAATATATCGTCGCGGCTGTCCACCAGCTGCGCCCCCGCCGCGGTGTAGGCATCGTTCTCGTATCCGCTGCCGATTCCGGCGTCCTTCTGGACAAGTACCGTATGCCCATCCTCCACGAGCAGCTGTGCTCCGACGGGCAGGAGGGCCACCCTGTATTCATCCGACTTTATCTCGCTGGGAACACCTATGATCATACTGTTCTCCCATCATTCCTTCATTCAATTCTTGACAGTGCCTTTCCCGTAGTCACCCCGCAGCTTCCGCCGCATCACCTTGTTCGATGCGGTACGCGGCAGAGAGTCCACAATTATCACATCGTGAATCTTGAACAGTGGATTCAGGTGCTGCTTGATCTCGGCCTGCATCTCGGTCTTCAGCGCTTCGACATTCGAGCCGGCGTCCGGTCCGGCCACGGCGTAGATCACCAGCAGGGCGGGGCCGCCGCCCTCGCCGGTGACTGCTATTGCCGCTGTTTCGTTCACGTCCTCGAGCACGTTGAGCGTGCGCTCGATCTCGGCCGAGCTGACCTTTATGCCGCCCAGGTTCATGGTGTCGTCGGCGCGGCCGTGGGCGCAGAAGTAACCGCCCCCGAGACGCTCGATCTGGTCGCCGTGCCGGCGAAGCGTGACACCGCCGGGCCCGGCCGGTGTATCCGCGAAGTAGACCTCGTGATGGTTGCGGTTGAGCAGCTCGTTCGAGAGCCCCATGGACGGCGGGACAAGGAACACCTCGCCGTTGTCGGCCTCGCCGCCTTCGTCGTCGATGAGCACGAGGTCGAGACCCAGTGCCGGGGTCGAGAAAGTCGCCGGCGACGAGGGTTGGACAACGGTGCCGGTTATGTAACCGCCGCCGATTTCTGTTCCGCCGCAGTACTCGATCACCGGCTTGTAGCCGGCCCTGGCCATCAGCCACAGCATGTCGTCGGCGTTCGAGCACTCTCCGGTGGAACTGAAAGCCCTTATCGCGCTCCAGTCCAGTCCCTCCGTGCTGTTGCCGTTCCGCCAGGCCTTGACGAGGCTGGGCACCACGCCGAGCATGTTCACCTTTGCGTCCTGCACGAATTCCGCAAAGCCACGCCCCGTGGGAGCGCCGTAGTAGAGCGCGATGGTAGCGCGGTTCACGAGGCCGGCGTATATGAGCCAGGGCCCCATCATCCAGCCGAGGTTCGTGGGCCAGGCGATCACGTCGCCCGGCCTGATGTCGTGGTGGAGGTGGCCGTCCACCGCCGCCTTTATGGGTGTTGTCTGCGTCCACGGGATGGTCTTGGGGGCTCCGGTGGTACCCGACGAGAAGAGTATGTTCGTGCAATCGTCCGGCGCGCACGGCACGGTCTCGAATCGGTCATTCGCCTCCATGAAGTCGTTCCAGGCGACGTCACCGTCCCGCAACTCGGCGAACCCGGCGCCGCTGGGGACGACTATGGCTGGCGGGCCGCCGGCTTCGACGACTTTCTCGTAGAGAAGCAGCTTCTTGCCGCCTCGCACGAGGAAATCCTGCGTGAATATCCCGCTCGCGTGCGAGAGCTGCAGGCGCTTCTCGATCTCCGCGGGCGCGAAGCTGTCGGCGATGGAGACGACGATACATCCTGCCTTCACGATGCCGAGGTAGATGATAACCGATTCCGCCGTCATCGGCATGTAGCATGCCAGCGCGTCACCGGGCCCGTAATCCATCATGGCGAGCCCGTTCGCCACGCGGTTCGAAAGCCGATCGAGCTCGCCGTAACTGATCGTGGCCGGCTCGCCGTCCTCGGCCCGGTAGAGAATGGCCGTTGCGTCCGGGTCGGCCGCGAAACAGCTTTCCGCGATGTTGAGCCGCGCGCCGCTCAACCAGGCAGGGCGTTCCACGCCGGCGGACAGGTCAACGATCGCCGAGTAGGGCATCATCAACCGGATGCCGAGACGCGCGACCATCGTGTCCCAGAACTCGGGACGGTTCTCGATGGACCAGCGGTGCAGGTCCGCGTACGAGTCGATGCCCATGTCCGCCATCAGCGCCGCGATGTTCGTTGACCGGACTGATTCGTTCGTTGGTGTCCATGCCGGGCGCGGCCCGAGCGCGGGATCCCAGTCGGCAAATACGAGGTCATACAGCAGGTGGTGCACGCCAAAGGGATGGGCCGGCGTAAGCACCGACTTCGACACCTCGGTCCAACACTCCTGCGCCGGAGACGCCGCCAGGAGTGAAGTGACCTGTTCAGCCATGGCCTCAGCATCAGCCGCGTTCAGTCCATGTGCCTCAAGCTGTTCTTTTGTGACACTCTTCACAACCATTCACCATTCACCATTCACTCTCCGGCGGCGCCCAGCGCCTCTCTCGCCGCTGCCACCGCCTGTGCCAGGTCCTCCCGGGTATGTCTGTAGCAGACGTAACCGTGGTGGTACGGCTGCATGAAGACTCCCCGCCGTACAAGTTGCGTGTAGAACGCGGTGCGCCTTTTCCTGTACAGCTTGGCCTCGTCTTTCTTGAAGGTGATGAAGAACATTGGGGGAATCCCGGTCAGCTCGGCGCCGACAGCGGTGTTGGATACGGCGTCGCGGAGACTGTTCATGAGCCGGCGCCCCTTGTCCCAGACCGCGGCCAGAACGTTGTCACGTTCGAGAATCTCGACGGTCTTCAGCGCGGCCACGTATCCGTCGCTGTTCGGGAAGAACGTCGAGGAGACGAACACCTCTTTCTCGGCCTTCTTCATTATGTCCGCGCGTCCGCAGACCGCGCTGATGGCATAGCCGTTTGCCATTGCCTTTCCGAAACAGCCGAGATCGGGCGTTACTCCGTAGTATTCCTGCGCGCCTCCCATCGAGATGCGGAAACCCGTGCGGACCTCGTCGAAAACCAGGACCACCCCGTGCTTGTCCGCCAGCGCGCGCACGCCTTCGAGGAAGCCGGGCTTCGGCTCCTGCATCGGGGCGGCCAGCGGGTGGCCGAAAGGGGTGAGCGTGATGGCCGCGGTGTCGTTCCCGTGTTCCGCCAGCAGCTTCTCGAGGCCGGCGAGGTCGTTGTAGTGAAACTCGCGAACGTCCTCGTATAGCTTCTCCGGGATGCCGCCCTTGACTTCCACGCACCAGTCGTGCCAGCCGTGGTAGCCGCAGCGCAGCACGCCGGTTCGACCGGTGTGGGCCCGGGCGAGACGCACGGCCAGGGTCATCGCGTCCGAGCCGGTCTTGACGAAGATCGACATTTCGGCGCAGGGGATCAGTTCGCGAAGCTTCGCCGCAAGCGCGTTCTGATGCGACTGGGTCAGCGAGAAGCAGAAGCCCTTGTCCCGCACCTGGGCGATTACAGCGTCATCGATTTCTTCTTCGCGGTAACCCAGGATCACGGGACCGTAGGCGCAGAGGAAGTCGATGTACTCGTTCCCGTCGACATCCGTGACCCTCCCGCCCTTGCCGCTGTCGAAGAAGATCGGGTATTCGCCCTCTACGAAGTTGTAGGGACGGCGGATCCCCAGGGTGCCGCCGGGAATCAACCCCTTCGCCTGCTCGAACAGCTCGAGGCTCTTCTCAAGCTTAAGTGGTCCTACTTCTGCCATCAACCATCAGCCATTAACCATTAACCATCTCTCTCAACACACATCGCGATTCCCATCCCGCCGCCAATACACAGCGTGGCCAGGCCTTTCGAAGCATTGCGGCGTTTCATTTCGTGGACCAGCGACACGAGGATTCGCGCGCCGCTGGCGCCCAGCGGGTGGCCGAGCGCAATAGCGCCACCGTTGACGTTGACGATATCCTCGTTCCAGCCCAGTTCCCTGCCGACCGCGATGGTCTGTACGGCGAATGCTTCGTTTGCCTCTATCAGCTCGACATCCGCGAGCTTCCAGCCGGCTGCCGCGAGAACCTTGTGCACGGCGTCCACCGGGCCCATGCCCATCGTGGCGGGCTCGGTTCCGTGCCACGCGTAGGAGACGATTTGGGCCATGGGCTTGAGCTCCAAAGCTTCGCATGCCGGCGGCCCGGCGACGAGCAACGCGGCCGCCTGGTCGTTGATCCCTGACGAGTTGGCGGCGGTGACCGTGCCGTCTTCCTTGAACGCCGGCGGCAGATGCGACACTGATTCCGGGGTAACGCCCTTGCGCGGATACTCGTCGGCCGCGAACTCCAGCGGGTCCCCTTTCTTGCCCGGAACAGTTACGGGGACGATCTCTGCGTCGAAGCGGCCTTCCGCGATGGCCTGTTCCGCGCGGTTCTGGGACCGCGCGGCGAAGGCGTCCTGCTCCTTGCGCGATATACCGTACTTCGCGGCGATGTTCTCCGCGGTGAGGCCCATGTGCACGTTTTCGAAAGCGTCGGACAGTCCGTCACGGATCATGGAATCAACCAACTCGCCGTGCCCCATCCTGTAGCCGGCCCGGGCCTTCGACAGCAGGTAGGGGGCCGAGGACATGTTCTCCGTCCCGCCGGCGATCACTACCCCGGCGTCGCCGCAGCAGATTCCCTGCGCGGCGAGTGCCACTGCACGCAGGCCGGAACCGCAGACCATGTTGAGCGTGAATGCCGTCTTCTCCTTTGGGATCCCGGCGGCCATCGCCGCCTGGCGCGCGATGTTCTGGCCCAGCCCGGCGGACAACACATTGCCGAGGATTACCTCGTCCACGCTCGCAACGTCCACTCCCGTGCGATCGAGGAGGGCCGCGACTACGGTCCGCCCGAGCTCCACGGCGCTCACGCCGGCAAGGGCGCCGCCGAGCTTGCCCACCGGCGTCCGGACACCGTCAACTATCAGTACTTCTCGCATCCCATTGCCTCACTGCTCGATCCCAGTGCTGGTGACAGTCTTGTCAGCACTGATATCCGTGTGTGAGTATGTGGGTATGTGGCTATTGGTGGCTCTTACTCCCACACTCACAAACTCCCAAACTCCCACACTCACACACTCCTTTCCACCAGCTGCTTTGCCACGTACGTCGCCACATGCTCCGCGTATGTCCCGCGCCCGAATCCGGCGTCGAATCCCGACTCCTGCGCCAGGCCGTGTGTGATGTGCGGCCCGCCGACGATCATGATAAACCTGTCGCGCACGCCGCGCGACTCCACTACCCCGAGCAAGTCAGCCATGTTGTCAACGTGTACATCCTTCTGCGTCACAACCTGCGATACCAGGATGGCGTCGGCGTTGACCTCCTGCGAGTAATCGATCAGCCGCTCGTTTTCGACCTGTGCCCCGAGGTTGTGGGCTTCCACCATCGGGTAGCGTTCGAGCCCGTAGTGATGGTTGTAGCCTTTCATGTTCATTATCGCATCGATACCGACGGTATGCGCATCGGAGCCGGTGCATGCTCCGACAATGACGATCGGGCGGCCCAGACGCTCCTTGATGAACTTGTTGACCTCGTCGAACCCCATCAGCTCGGGCACTGCGCCTTCCTCGACCTCGATCTGGTCTGGGTCTATGGACACCTGTGTCCACCCGTAAGCTATGAACATGGTGAAGCCTTCCGACAGTGCCGCGGCGTGGACGACTTCGCAGTGCACGAAACCCAGCTTGAGGACGAGCTGCTTGGCGGCCTCGCGCGCCGTGGCGGAATCGGTCATGGGCAGCGTGAACGAGAGCTGCATCGCCCCGTCATCAAGAGTGTCGCCGTATGGTCGCACTTCCATGGTGTCAAGAATGGAGTATTGGAGTGTTGGAGTACTGTACGGAGGCGGGACCGAGTCCTACCCCATTGCTCCATTACTCCATTACTCCATTACTCCAGTCCTACTTCTCAGCATTTCCTCCACCGGATTCCAGTAATCGCCGGCTTTTTTCACCACGCCTTCGAGCCCCTTGCCGCCGTCTTTCGGTCGCTTGACCTCGGCGAACCGGCCCTGCTCGATAGCGTCGAAGAGGCCGGTGCCGGCCACTTCTTCGAGGAAGGTGATGGTTCGGTCGAGCACCTCACGAGCGCGGTTAACCATTATTCCGTCCTTCCTGAACTCGATGTCGTCCTTCAGATCCTTGATGGCGTTCATCACGTACTTCGCGTTTTCCACCGCGAGGTGCCGGTCCTGTATGTGCGGTGTGTGCACGCCCTCGCTCAGCATGCCGAGCAGGTGGATGGATTGGCCTGTGGCCGCGGAGGCGAAGTTGAACATCGCGTCCATGACGTAGCCGCGGAAAATGTCACCGGTCATGAACTTGGTTGGAGGCATGTACTTGAGCGGGCATTCCGGGAATATCTCGCGGGCCATTTGTGCCTGCGCCATCTCGTAAAGGAAACAGTTGGGGATGGACGGGTCGATTTCGAAAGCGTGACCCAGTCCCATGAGACGGGGCGCCAGCCCGGCGTTGCAGGCGAAGCGCTCGTTGATGAACTGCGACGCGAGGACGGTGTATGCCTTCTCGTAGGCGTCGGAAGTGGTCAGGTAGTTGTCCTCGCCGGTGTTGATGATTATGTCGGCGAAAGCGTTGATCATGCGCGAGAAATGCTGGTCAACGAAGGTGCGGTACATGTTTATGTCGCGGAACAGTATTCCGTACATGGAGTCGTTCAGCATCATGTCGAGCCGTTCCATGGCGCCCATGACGGCGATTTCGGGCATGCAGAGGCCCGACGCGTAGTTCACGAGGCGAACGTAGCGCTTCTCCTGCTCGATAACCTCGTCGAGCGCGGCGCGCATGATGCGGAAATTCTCCTGGGTGGCGTAAGTTCCGCCGAACCCCTCGGTGGTGGCGCCGTAGGGCACGTAGTCGAGCAGGCTCTGGATCGTGCTGCGTATCACCGCTACGGCGTCGGCGCCCTGCTTCGCGGCGGCGGTTGCCTGTTTCACGTCCTCGTAGATGTTGCCGGTGGCCACGATAAGGTAGAGCATGGGCCACTTCTCGTTCTCCCTGTGCTTGGCGAGGGCGGCGTTGCGGCTGGAGACGTGACCGGTAACGCGCGCGGCGAACGCGTCGACGAGCTCGGCGGCCCGCTTCTCGACCTCGGCCCGGTCCGGCGGCTCGATAGTGGCGAGGTCGAAGCCGGCGGTGATCTGGGTGTTGAGTTCGTCCACCTCCAAGCCCCCGGCGACGAGAGCGCCGACGTAGCGCCGGGCGGTTCCCGACTGGAGCTCGTTCTTGAGTGACTCCACGGCTATGTTCGGAACCGGCACGCCGTCGGAGTTGACACCGTCGGCGCCCAGGGCGCGGAGCGTTGCCCTCTCGACCGTAACAGTGGTGTGCCGGTCGATATAGTCCTGGACCGGTGCTGCTATGGCCGCGGCCAGCTCGCGTGCCCGCGTGATCTTGTCCTGTGGAAGCCCAAGCTTCGCCTTCATCTTTATCTCACGCACTCACTCACATACTCGCACACTCTTTGCTACTCCGCCTCTTCGTGTCTCAGGGTGCGCCGCAGGTCCTTGGGTTCAAGTGTCAGTTTCTCGCCGAGGAGTAGTCTCGCCACGCCGTCAAGCGGGCCGTACTTCTGTTCCTTGCATAGCTCGCACCAGCAGCTCGAGTAGATGTTCTCGGGCTGACTGTACGTCGTGATTACGCCCTCGTAATTGCGGAGTATCACGCGCTTGTCCGACTGCGAGAGGATATACTTCGGGCCGACCGGGATCTTGCCCGCGCCGCCCGGTGCGTCCACCACGAAGGTCGGCACCGCGAGCCCGCTGGTGTGGCCGCGCAGGTTCTCCATGATCTCCATGCCTTTTGCGATCGACGTCCGGAAGTGGGAAATCCCCCGGGTCATGTCGCACTGGTAGATGTAGTACGGTCGCACGCGGATCATGAGGAGTTCGTGGACGAGCTTCTTCATGATACGGGGGCAGTCGTTCACGTCGCGGAGGAGGACGCTCTGGTTGGCCACGGGGATACCGGCGTCCGCCAGGCGTTCGCACGCCTGCTTCGCTTCGAGCGTTATCTCCTTGTAGTGGTTGAAGTGGGTATTGACGTAGATGGGGTGGTACTTGCGAACCATGGCGACGAGCTCGTCCGTGATTCGTTGCGGGCATACGACGGGGGTGCGCGTGCCGATACGGATGATCTCGACGTGGTCGATGCTGCGCAGCTCCCTCAGTATTGGCTCCAGCCGGTCTTCAGCCAGGGTCAGCGGATCGCCGCCGGAGAGGACGATGTCGCGCACCTCCTTGTGACGGCGGATGTAGTCGTATCCCTGCTGGAGATGCTCGGACGGCAGGTGGTCGTCCTCGAACCCCACGAACCTTCGCCTGGTACAGTGACGGCAATACATGGAGCATATGTTGGTGATAAGGAACAGGACGCGGTCGGGATACCTGTGAGTCAGGCCCGGGACGGAGGAATCCACGTCCTCGCTCAATGGATCGTCCATATCGTCCCTGTCGTCGTGGAGCTCATCGATCCTGGGGACGGCCTGGAGCCGGACGGAGCAGAGCTTGTACTGCCGGTCCATCAGCGAGGCGTAGTAGGGGGTGATGGACATGCGGAACTTGGTAAGGGTCTGGTCCAGGTGCTCCTTCTCGTCCTTGTCGAGGTGAATTACCTTCGCGAGGGTCCTAACGTCCCTGATCGCGTTCCGCATTTGCCAGCGCCAGTCGTTCCAGTCGGCGGGCGTTACCTTCTCGAACAACGGCACGTTCGTGTAATCAACGCTCTTGTATGTCTTCATCTGAGACGCAGCACCCCAACACTCCAACACTCCATCACTCCGCTTCTCACACGTACACCTTCTCGTAAAGCTCCCTGATCGCCTTGGATTCCCTCAAGATGTTCAGCGTTATCTCCGCGTGGTCCTTCGCGTACCCGTTGCCGATTATCATGTTCACGTCCTTGCCCACGCCTTCCGCCCCCAGGGCGGCCTTGGTGAAAGAGGTAGCCATGCTGAAGAAATATATCGTGCCTTCGTCGCGGCACATCAGGATGGAGGCCATTTCGGTGTCGGGTATGTTGACGCAGTTGATGACCAGGTCGGCCATTCCGCCGTCGGTGAGGCGCGATATTTCGTCATGGCACTGCAGCGCGTCGGTGGCGTTGATCCTGAGAACGGCGCTGCAGAGATCGAGCGACTCGAGCCTCTTGCACCTGTCTTCCGAGTGGCCGAGCCCGATGACCTTGTCGGTGCGCCTGGCGGCTTCGTAGGCGCACAGTATGCCGGACTTCCCGGTTGCGCCGAGAATCACCACGGTGTCGCCGGGATTCACGAGACGTGCCGTCTGGGCGGGCGCGCCGGCGACGTCGAGAGCCGCGAGGGCGAGGGTGGGGGGCATGTCGTCCGGCAGCTTCGCGTAGATCCCGCTCTCGAACAGGATGGCCTGCCCCTTCACGACGACCTGGTCCACGTTTTTGCGAACGTCCACTATCTCGTCGACGTGGAGCGGGGTGAGCGAAAGCGACACGAGACTCGCTATCCTGTCGCCGGGGGCGAGGTCGCGTCCCTTGAGCGCGCTGCCGATCTGCGCCACGGTTCCTACGAACATGCCGCCCGAGCCGGTGACCGGGTTATGCTGTTTTCCGCGGTCGGCGACGGTCTGGAGTATGATCTTCTTGATTTTCTCGACATCGCCCGAAGTCTGCTGCTTGATCTGGGTGAAGCTGGCGGAATCGACGTTGAGGACATCAACGTCCAACAGCATCTCGTTATCCCAGATTCGGGTCATGTCGTTGTCGAGCCGCTGCGCCGGCTGCGGCAGCACGCCCTCGGGGTCGAGCACGCGGTGCACACCAAACGGACTCCCGCCTTCTCGTTCTTCTGGCATTTCGGACCCTCTTTGCCGCCGGGGGACCGGCGGCTCCAGCGCTGGAGACGCCCGTCCTCGGGCGTTATCCCAATGTCAACATCTGCCTCACGTCATCCGGGGTTGCGATCTCACGGCCCGCGTCGGCTGCCACCCTGGCCGCCTGTTCCACCAGCTGTGCATTGCTCTCTGCGAGCTGCCCTTTAGCATACCATACGTTATCTTCAAGTCCAACGCGGATGAAGCCGCCGGCTGCGGCGGATGCGCGGGCCGCCCGCAGGGCCACGCGGCCGCCAATGGCTATGACGGTCCAGAAGCTGCCGGGGGGGAGGCGCCTCACCATGAATTCAAGGGTGTCCTCGCCGTATCTGACGGCGCCCGGCACGTTCAGGACTATTCCATAGTGGAAGGGCGGGGCAACCAGGCCCTCTTCGATGAGCGTCGCGGCCGCATCCACGTGGGAGAGGTCGAAGCACTCGAGCGTTGGCCGCACCCCGCGCTTCTTCATGGTGGCGGCGCATTCGCGCATCATGGGGAGGGTATTTACTATGTACTCGTCGGCGAAATTGACGGTGCCGCAGTCGAGCGAGGCCATTTCGGGGTCGAGCTGCAGCGGCTGCATGCGTTCCTCCAGGCTCATGCCCACTGCACCGCCGGTGGTGACCTCGATCACGATGTCGCATTTCGCGCGGATAAGGTCGATGGCCCGGCGGAAAGTATCGAGATCCTGGGTGGGATTCCCCTCGGCATCCCGGACGTGGAGATGGAGAATCGCTGCACCGGCTTCGCGAGCTTCAGAAGCGGAACCTGCGATCTCGGCGGGTGTGATGGGCAGGTTGGGGTTTTGCTCGCGCGTTGTCTCAGCGCCCGTCACCGCGCAAGTGATAACCAGTTTGGCCATTGCGGCTCATTCCCCTGTTGGGCCAGATAATAGTGCAGTTTAGCCTGTAGCTCAAGGACCATCTGGTCAGATCCCGCGTTCGCGCGTTCGTGTCCGCCATGGTCTTGGCGACGGCGGAACACGCGGGACCGGTCGATGGTGCCGCGGCACCTACTGGTTGTTGGGTCTGACGCCCATTACCAACACGAGCAACGCGACAGCCGTCAGCACGACGGATATGCCGAACGGCAGGTTGTAGCCGAGAGGCGTGCTCTGGCTGAGCCAGCCGCCGGCCATCGAGAAGATGAGCACGAACGGCGCTGGTATTGTGCCGGACAGAGCGATGTAGGATGCACGGCGTTCGGGTGGTGCGATGGTATAGACGAAGTTCCGCATGCTGATGATCCAGGCAATCTGGCTGACGGCGGACAGAATGAAAACCGCATACATCGTGCGCCAGCTCGTAGCCATCATGGCGGCAAGCGTGGCGGCGATGTAGAGAAGGGCGGAAATTGCCAGCACCAGCCTGTGGCCGTACCTGTCTGCGACCACACCCAGAATAGGGGAGGCCACGGTCAGAGAGATCGTGGCCGCCAATACAAAATTCCCGGCCATGGCATCCGAGAGACTGAATGTTCTCACGGCGTGCGCCATGAAGAGCCCGAGCCCCATGACGAAGCTGTAGAACAGCACCTGGTAGAGCAGGAAATAGCAGAGGCGCCGATCGCGCCGCAGCAGGTCCGCCAGCGATGTGAAATACGAGCGCAGATCGGACGGGCGTGGAGCCACGGGGGCGAGAGGTTCCCTGGTCATGGCAAAGAAACCGAAGGACATCCAGAAGATCACGGAGGCAACCAGGAAAAGGGCGGCGTAGTTGACAGGATAGGCAAAACGGCTGCTCTCCATGATGTATTTGACAATGAAGCCGCCGAGGATACCCAGGCCGCCCCCGATCATCATGTTCAGGCCCATCATGAAACCGCGCAGATGTTCGGGTATCACTTTTGCGATCAGATCGCCCCAGGCCGGGTGTGACAGGCCCAGGCCCACGTTACCGGCCAGGAAGAGCAGCATGAAGAGAGCGAGAAGCACGCCGGGACTACTCTCGGCAAGCATGAGCGTGAGCGGTATCAGCAGCAGCCAAGGTAGCCGCTGCACGGTACCCATGACGAGTATCCACGGCTTGAGGTGTCTCTTGCCCTCGACGAAGAAGGGAACAGCCACCTGGGGAAGTCGCATGCCCACCAGCTGGACCGCCGGGAGCAGCGCGACAAGGAAATCTGACGCCCCCAGGCGCAACATGAATGCAGGCAGGACTATGGCTGCGGAAAGCACGTGGATACCGAAGAAATAGAGGCCGACATCGAGGATGCTGACGACCAGGTTGAACCGGTATCCGTTGGCCAGATACTCCTCGTAGTCGGATTTGACGCGCTCTTCGTCCATTTCAGGATGATATCAATGCAAAACCGGGTCCTCTACTCAAATTGTGCGCAAATTGTGCGCATAGAGGTCCTTCCTTCAGGCTTGGGAAGACCTGATACGGGAGGGATTCCCAGGAGAAGATCAGAATTCCAGCGAATTCCGCTACGGTAGGACCTCTGTAGCGGAATTGCCCGACAATTCCGAGTTCCACCGGGGACTGGCATGGTATTTGCAGGAATACTCGGCATGAGCACAAACCCGGACATCATGATTGAGAATTTCGTGACGGCGAACCCGGGATTGCGCGGGGCCGCACGGTTGCGCGCAACGGGTTGCGCGCAGGTGATGGACGGGGTTGAGGGCTTGGGCAGGAAGCCAGATCGCAACCCGCTTTCAATGGGGCAGTGGATTCCTCTGAACGCGCTGGAAGAAGACAGTAGCGGGCGCCTCGTTTTGAGAAGGCGCCGATAATTTCGTGGATCCGTCTTCCGAGGGGAATCCTTAGGGGGAGGGGGGGCTCGACCCCGGGATTCCCCTTCGGATTGACGGAGACCACAAAGGCTCTCCTGAGGACCATGCCGGCCGGACGTGCTTTCCCGGCGGCACCAGCTCACGTTCATTATTGAGCGTGAGCTATATGCCCAGATCGGAATTCCAGCGAATTCCGGCACGGTAGCACCTCTGTAGCGGAATTGCTCTGCAATTCCGACTCCTACAGGATCTTCTCGGTGATGGTCCTTGTTTTCAGGCCGCCCTTGCCGACAGTCGTGACGGCCACGGGCAACCGGCCTTTCTTCCAGTCCGCGAGCGGAAGCAGTGGCCACCGGCCGGTGGCCAGCGGGGCGACGTTCGGCCGTTTTCCGCCGCCCGCGGCACGGACCAGGCGGGCGGTGCTCATTGTGAGGCCGAATATCGCCGTATTGCGCGGGTACCAGACGAGGTTGTTAGTGAGGGACGTTTCCGTGAAGCAGTTCGCCTTCTCCGCACCGGGGCCGTTTCCGAACACCTGCTGGGCCCAGTATCTCTCGCTGTTCTCGAGCATGTCGAGCCCGAGATAGCCGGCCGCGCAATCGCGCCAGACGTTCATGGAGACCCACATGTTCTTCTTGTCCATGCTCGAATGACCGCATCCGTACCGTGTCATGCTCTCCCGTGTCGCGTTCTCCGCGTCGCTGCGCAGCCTGTCCGCGCTCAGGCCGGGCGGCAGGTCGTCAATCATCAACAGGTAGAGCAGACCGTTGGTGGTGTAGAGGCTGTAGGCGTCCCAACCGGGCAGGATCTTGTAGGGCAGGGGTCTCCGGGTCCAACAGTCAATCAGTCCCTTCGCCGACTTATCAAGGCATACACCCCAATGATCGCCCAGCCAGTGCCTGTTCAGTGCGCTGACGGCCTTCTTGACCGCCGTCCTGCATTCCCGGGCCCATTTCGTCTCGCCGACGGCCTCGAACATGCGGCGCGCGGCGTGGAGTGCGGCGAGCCGCTTGATTCCGAGGTACGTGTTGTCCCTTCCGTACTGTACTGCGGGGGTGGCATCGTCGATTGTATTGGCGACGCCCCTGTCGGGGAAGGCGGTGCCCGTGGAGTCGGTCCACAGCAGGTATTCCGCCAGCTCCTTGTTCAGTTCGTTGTATGTCTCGTAAAGGTTCTCCCGTTTCCACCATTTGCCGTGGGCATAGAGCATGAGGAGCCAGTTGGAGTTTTCTTCGACCGGCATCATGTGGTGGTAGCTCATCCCGTTTGCCGTCCACATCGAGCCCATGTCGTGCTGCATGATCCTGCCGGGGAAGTTAAACTCCTCTTTGCCCACCCCGAACCGTTCGTCGTCGGATACGATCGCGCGCCGCGCACGGTCGTCATCCGCGTTGTTCGCGTGGTGCGACCACTCCTCGAAGAGTATCTCCATAAGCTGTGGCCAGCACGCGAAGTAGAACATGGCCTCGTTGTAGGCCACGTCTACGGTCGAGAGGTGGCCGCAGGAGCCCTCCGCCACTCCGAACCACGTTGTCTTCCCGGGACCCACCGCCCAGCAGGTGTTCATCAGGTAGCTTTGGAAGCTGAGGGCCGACAGGTCCTGCACGGCGTTGGGCAGCGAGCTTTCCGACCAGATGTGGTCGAAGGCTTCAGACTTGCGGCACAGGCGTGTGCGGTTAGCGGCGACATACTTCGCAACGGCGTCCGCGTCCGGCCACATCGTCGCATATTTCATCTGGAGCGCTTCGCCAAACCGCTCGAAGAGTGCATCGCCGCAGTAGCTTACCATGGCGGCGGTTAGCTCGAGTGCTTCATCGTCGGCCAGGGAATAGCCTGCCTCCAACATGCGGTCTTTCACCCGCCACTTGCCGCTGAGCGGCACGATCAAGTCGGTTGCCCGGCCGGTGGTGGGCACGCAGCGCGTGGCGGCGGATATCTCGCGGGTCGCACCGCCTTCGCCCGTTGTCACCTTGGCGCCGACGTCGACCTTGTACTCGAGCCGCAGGCCCTTGCCGTGCTTGCCTATCTTCGCCCGAGGTATCTTCAGGCCGAATCGCAGCCTGCCGCGGCGTACGGTGCCCTTCGGGATATGCGTCCAGCGGATGAGGTTCGTGGCTTCGAGGCGGAACTTCACCAGGTAGGCCGGAACGAGGCTCGTGCGCTCGTCCTGCGGCCAGAAGGGCGATACGAATTGCACCGTGAGTTTCGTGCCGTGGTCGGAGCTGTAGGCCTCGTAGATGAGCGACGTCATCGTCTGCACCTGGTCCACGATCCGGAACCGGTCACCCTCGGTTGTGAACGGCAGCGTGCAGTAGTTGCCCTTGCGGTCCTCCTGGCCGATCACCATCTGGCCCACGACCTGCCGCATCAGGCCAAGCGCACCGTACTCTACCTGTTTGCGGTGCGGATCGAAGATTATGCTGTAGTGGCTGCCGAGCCGACCCAGGCAGGTTCCCATTAGTGGCATGAGTGGTTCTCCTTTCGACGCCGTGGGACACGGACAGAACGGACACAACAGACAGAACGGATAGGACGGCGGAGGGCTATCTCTTCCTTTGCCAGAACTCCCCGTCGTGTTCCCAGCCTTCGTCGTCGATCTCCATGGATTTTGTCTTCCAGCCTGCTTCGATCCTTTTCGTGAGATCGTCAAAGCCCTTGTTCCAGGTGAGGCCGTCGGGAACCGTCACGTTCATGCTGCCTGCCGCGTTCGCGTAGCGTATGCATGCCTCGATGGTGTTTTCCCAGACGAACGCCGAAAGGAATCCGGCAATCGCCGAGTCGCCGGAGCCAAGCGCTCCCACGAAGCTCTCCTCCTCGTAGACGGGGTGCCACATCTCGCGGTCGGCCCAGTTGTCCAGGTCGCGCGGCTCGGCGGCGCCGAACTTGTCGAGGCGGGCCTTGTCGCCCGTTCGTACGTACAGGCCGCGGTTGCCGCACTTGATCATCGCGATACCGGCGCCGAGCTTGATCAGCTCGTCACCCATCCACGCGATTTCCGCGACGCTCATCTTGTCTAGGATCGTTTCTTTCGGCCCCAGGCTGTCGCGCTTGGCCAGGAACTCGTCCATGTTGAGAAAGCAGAACAGCTCCTCGGCGCTGGGCACCATGATGTCGCAGAGCGGCACCCATTCCTCCATGATCTTGCGCCAGTTCGCATCGCCGGCGGCGCTGTCGAGGTCCGGCAACGCGAGGTCGAGCGCGACGGTTGTGCCGAGCTCGCGCGTGTGCGCAAGTATCTTTGTCAGCTCGGCGCCGTCGTCCTGGTACAGCTTCTTCATCCAGGGCGGATAGCCGAAGAGCATGAGCTTCGCCCGTTTGACCAGGCCGAAGTCCATATCATCGAACCCGAAAGTGTCGTTTGCACCGCAATGGTGCAGGTAGGACCGGTCAATGCCGGGTATACAGATGGCGATGGTATAGGATGTCGATTCGCCGGGGACGACCCGGATCCCCTCGAAATGGCCCTCGTTTTCTTCGTACCAGCGCAGGACCATCTTGCCGAAGTCGTCGTCGCCGATCTTGCCGATCAGCTCCGTATTGACCCCGAGACGCCTGATGGACACGCCCGCGTTCGTCACCGGACCGCCGCCGACCACGACGCACTTCCCCATGTCTATCATCTTGCCCGGGATCACGACCTCGGTGATGCTGTTCGCATCCTCCTCGAGCGTGAATGCCGGGATAATATCGAGACACGTATGCCCCGCCGAAACTATTTCCAGATCTTTCTCCAAAACCAGTCTCCTCTCTGTAGAACGGCATTCCAATACCGTTCACTCCGTCAGTTGTGCAGATACGCGGCTTTGGAAAGCCGCGCTACTTCTCCTCGAACAATATCTTCGCCACCTCGGCATAAGATTCCGGCGACGAACTGTAGTTTATTATCACCGTCCCGTACTCCGGCTGGACCGTGAACGGGAAAGGACTGTTGGTTACGACCACGACCGGCTTGCCCCAGCCGTGGATCTCCTTCACGAATTCATTCCCGTATCCCACGCGGCGGTTGTAGTAGTTCGTCACTATGAACATGTCCGCCTGGTCTTTCCGGGCCCGCACGCGCTCCCTGTCCTCGTCAACGTAGTGCAGCGTGCACTCCACGACGCCCACGTTGTCGGAGTGCTCGAGGCACTTGTCCCAGAGCAGGCTCGGGTGGACCTGCTGCGTGTTCGTGAACTCGTGCAGCGGGTTCACCTGTTCCACGAGCATGACGAATTTGTCCTTCGGCAGCGGGAGCAGTCCCGCCTCGTCGCGGATGACCTTGATGGACCGGTTGCCGGACTCGATGGAGATCCTCTCCACTTTCGGATCTCGGATGCCTTCGCTTGCCTTCGACTCATCCCTGATGGTGTGGGCCTCGTCAAAGAATCCGTAGTCGTACTTCACGTTCAGGGAACGGCGGACGGCGTCATTGATTCGCTCCTCGGCGATTGTACCGTCCCTTACGGCGTTCACGAGGGCGGGGAACGCTTCGTCGATTACGCCGCCCTCGTCGCGGAACAGTATCTGGTCGCCGCCGGCGTTGATGGCGATTATGCAGGCTTCAGGCACGTCGAACCGTTCGATGATCCCGCCCATGGTGATCTCGTCGAGCAGAACCACACCTTCGAACCCGAGTTCCTCCTTCAGAATGCCGGTCGTGATGGTCTTTGAGAGCGTTGCCGGGTAGTCCGGGTCGATCTGCGGGTAGAGCGTGTGTGCGGTCATCACCGAGGGCACGCCCGCCGCGATCATCTTGCGATAAGGCTCGAGATGTATCTCCGACAGCTCGTGCTTCGAGATGTCTATGACCGGTAGACCGCGATGCGAATCCGAGACACTCGCGCCCCTGCCGGGGAAGTGCTTGGCGCTGCAGATCATGCCTGAGTCCTTGTAGGCCTGGAACGCGCGCAATGCCATGTCGCAGACCACGGCGGGATCGCTCGACCAGCTTCTCGTCCCGATTTCCGGGTTCATCTCGTTTGTGTTCACATCGACACACATCGAGTAGATCCAGTCGAACCCGAGCGGCAGCGTCTGCCTGGCGATGGCCCACGGTACGTCGTAGGCGAATTGGGGGTCGCCGATGCCGGTGATGCCCCAGTAGCTGGGCATAAACCGGTACCCGTCGCGGTAGTACTCCGCGCTCTGGTCGCCTTCGTCATCGAAGGAAATATAGAGCGGAATCCCGTGGTTGCTGTCGATAGAGGCCTGCTTCACCTCGTTGATGACGCGGCAGTACTCCTCGTTGGTGGCGTAAGGGCAGGGGATATTGGTCAGGAAATCACGGTTGGTGCCCTTCATTGTGCGGATCATGCGTGTCTTCGCGTATTCGACGTTCGTGCCGCCGGGATCGTGGATTGCCGTCCTGATCCGCCATTTCAGGCCGCCGGCCAGGCCTGCCGGGTAGTATTCCTTTATCTTCCTGATGGTTTCGGGCGAGATGATCGTGCTGACGAAGCCGAGTACGAGGGTCTGGCCCACCTTCTGCTCGAGGCTCATCTTGCCAAGCAGATCATCCACGAATTCCTGCTTTCTTGTGTCCATGCGGCGCGCTCTCCTTGTGGTTACAGACCGGGAATCATATCCTCTGGCTGCATCAACAGGCAAGCCAAGATCGCCGCCGGAGTTCGGCCTCCAGGCGGAAGTATGTCGCGCAGCCTGAGCTGCTTGGGAAGAGCGAACTGAAGTTTGCTTGAGGCTTCCGGCCAAAGCCGGTATTCTGACGGAGATGAAATACGCCATAGCCATCTGGGGATTTTGCTGGGATACGCCCGAGCTGCCGGGCGCGATGCGGGGATTCGCGGAATACGGGTTTGACACCATTTCGTTTCATCCGGACCAGTTGCTCGGCGCCTCCGCGGAGGACAAGGCAGCCCTGACCGGTGTTCTGGAAGAGCTGGATCTCGCCGCAACGGTTCACGGCTCCTGCAAGATGGGCAGGGAGGCCATGGAGTCGCTGGTCGGCCTTTTCGGGCCGCGGCTCGCCGCCTTCACGATGGACGCTGCCAAGACCAAGAGCTCGCTCGGCAACACTTTCGATGCGCGGCAGAACGCCCGTGCGCTCAGGGATATCCAGGAGCTGACCGACGGCATGGATACGGCGCTGGCAGTGGAGGACTTCCCCCTGGACGGCGCCGCATGGGATTTCTTCAGGGAGGATCTCGGTGATGTCTATGAGCATGCGCGCACCGGGATTCTCGTCGATGTCGGCCATCTGCATATCAGGCTCAGTACCGAGTACTACGCGGGCAAAACGGTCCAGGACTACTTCTCCGATCTGCCCGTTTCTCCCGTTGAGCTCCACCTGCACGACAACGACGGTGTTAGAGACCTGCACGCGCCGTTCGGGACCGGCACGCTTCCTTTCGAGGAAGCGGCATCGGCTGTCCGTTCAATCGGCTTCGACGGCATCTCAACCGTTGAGGTCTGCCCGAAACTGCACGGCGCTGAGAAGGAGGCGTCCAAGCTCCTGGCGCGCGAGGCGCTTGATTCGTGGCGCGGCTACCTGGCCGATGCCAAGCCCTGATCGGATGAGTGCCTACTTCTCGCCGGCAATAGCCTCTGCGATGTTCAGGGCATGGTCTTTGATTTTCCGGTAGGACTGCAGCATATCGACGAATGAGAGGCTCTTGAGCGGGGACAGGCGTTGTTTCTCGACCCGACCGAGATGGGTGTGCCGGTAGTCTTTCATCACATGCGTTATCGTGTCCCCCTGGCTGTGCGCCTTTGTGAGAATATCGCGATTGTTGTCTCTCAGTGCTTCATTAATCATCTTTACGTAGTCGGCAACGCGATTGTGGAGATCGAGAATTTCCCTCTTGCCGTCGGGCGATAGCTTGATATCGGCGCGCCGCAGCTTCAGCATGAGCTTCAGGATGCCTACCGCGTAGTCGCTTATGGATTCGTACTCATCCGCGATCCTCATCTGCTTCCGGACTTCATCCGTCACATTGTGGGGCACACTGCCCGTAAGGATGCTGCTCACGAACTCGGTGATTTCTTTCTGGACGACGTCCAGGACCTGTTCCCTGTTGAAGACGTGTTTCTCCCTTTCCGGGTCGCTTTCCTCGCTGACAATGGCGTCGCGGATCCAGGCCAGCATTTTGACTACGTGTTCGCCCATTCTCAGGACTTCGTCATGCGAGCGCTGGATGGCGATCACCGGTGTCTCCAGCATGCGGACGTCGAACGATGTCAAATGCGGCGCTTCCTTGTGTGGCTTGTCCTTGATGAGGATTGTCACCACCTTGGCCAACAGTGGTATGAGCGGAAGGAATATCAGCGTGTTCACGATATTGAACGCGGAATGCGCTATCGCGATTCCCTGGCGCATATAGCGGAAGCTTGTCTCTCCTGCCACTATGACTTCAGTTCCGGGGTTCACGCCCATGGCCCATTCGACTCCTTGAACATACATATGGAAGATGGGGAGCACCCAGATAACACCCAGAACGTTGAATATGGTATGCGACAGTGCTGTTCTTTTGGCGTTCGTGCCGGTGCCTATTGATGCCAGCAGTGCGGTTACCGTAGTGCCGATGTTTTGTCCCACCACAAGCGCGACGGCCGTCGGGAACCCGATAATCCCGTTGTCCGCCAGGCCGATAGTGATACCTATCGTGGCTGACGATGACTGGACTACTGCGGTGACCACGCAGCCCACGAGGGCGCATTTCAGGACCCCGAGATAGCTGTGGGCCTGGAACCGGCTGAACCACTCCAGGAATTCCGGCATGTCGCGAAGCGGCTTGAAGCCATTCGACATGAGCTGAAGTCCAAAGAAGATCATGCCCACACCCATGAGCACCATGGCCGTGTAGCGGATCCGGTCCTTTCTGGAGAACAGGTAGGTGAGGGCCGCAACCCCAAGGAGCGGCAACCCCCACTTGCCTATTTTGAGCACAAGTATCCACGCGGTAACCGTTGTGCCGATATTGGCTCCGATTATGACGCCGATTGCCTGGACCAGGGTCATGAACCCGCTGTTAACGAGGCCGACTGCCATGACCGTGGTAACCGAGCTGGATTGGATGATGCTGGTGATGAAGATACCCACGGAACAGGCGATGAACCTGTTGTTCGTGACTCCGGCGATCAGTTTCCGAAGCCTGTCCCCGGCGATTGCCTGCATGCCTTCCGACATGTGCTTCATGCCAAGAAGGAATATCCCAAGGCCACCCACCACCGGACACGCTATTTGGCAGCAGAAACCAAAATTCATAAGGTTTTGATAACGTTCAAATGTTGATGCCTGCTTGAGAAATCAGTGTCCGCTCCGTAGGTTGTTGTTGAAGACCACAACCGATCGAAACGATCAAAAAGGAGCGGACGGGACCATGAAAGTACAGAT
>Ga0272442_10001650_pt1 | contig 33351 bp, 25 predicted proteins | sample SSMForm2O_FD_200262 | JGI IMG/M metagenome (GOLD analysis project Ga0272442, IMG submission 200262) | Marine sediment archaeal communities from Little Sippewissett salt marsh, Falmouth, MA, United States - SSM-Form-2O | ecosystem: Environmental > Aquatic > Marine > Wetlands > Sediment ... | reverse complement strand
CTGGAGGCTCGAAACAATGTCGGGACCCAGTTTTTTCAAAACTTTCTCGGTGTGCATCTGGAGAATCTCCCCGTTGCCCGGTATATTAAGAGGGTCTGCCCATAAATTCGCCTGGGGGACACCGGGATGTGTGCTGTCTTTGTAGCGTTTGGTTTCTTTGATTGTTTTTGTTTTCATATACAAACCGGTTTCGATGTCAACAATTCGATATGAAATGGCAATGTTTACGTTTTTCCGGTGATGTTCAACGGTGTACGGTGCATAGAAGGTTCTCATTTCCGGGATCATCGGCCTGTCCGGTTGAAGCATAGCAGCCGACATCCCATAGACAATAGCACCCATGGCATTAGTTGGTTTTCCCATTTTTTGTCGCCAGTTGGGATCATAGTTGGGATTGGGTACCATGACTTGCTTGCTGTATGCTGCAGACCGCTGTGTTCGGGTAACAGCAGAATCAACATTGAATAAGGAAACACTCCCCATAACGGCCATGTCGACACCGAACAGTTGTCCCACTTTTTTTGTCGTTTCCTCTGAAACCATTCCTGACTGACTGAGTGCCATTTCATCCACCAGGGTTTTTAAGTTTTCCCGTTCCAGAATTCTGACGTCAGGGGTGAGTTGCTGCGAGAGGTATGAAATAAGTTCACCGGTTATGCGGACACCGGCACCTGCAATTGCCTGAGGACTCTTAAAATCGAAAATTGCCAATGATTTTTGTACGCGTGCAAGAATTTGTTCCTCAAGTTTCTGCATTGCAAAATCACTTTCGTAATCGTTTGGATTCATTTTGATGGCTTGATCATACCAGAACCAGGCTGCCCCTATGTTTCCTTTCTTTTTTAAACTGTCGGCCGTCATCTTTACTTTTCGCATCAGCTCAAGATACAGTGCGGTATCACCGTAAAAATACTTCTCTGCTTTTTTGTAGTCTTCAAGTGCCTTCAGTAATAAGCCGCTCCTGAGTTCTGTGTGAATAGTACGTTCGTAGAGATCCTTAACGTTTTTGAGGAGTTTCGTAATTTGTACCCGTAATTGCTGGTCATCAGGGTCGAGGGTTAATGCCTGTTCATATAGCTCAAGGGCGGTATCCCACTCCCTGGAACGAACTGAAATCCTGGCTTTCTCAAGATACTGTTGCTTCAGTTCCGCGTTTTCTGCTCGCTGGAGAAGCTTCCTGGCGGGAGCATAAGCAGGTTCCAGCTTTAAAGCCTGCCATAAGAGTTTTATGGCACCATCGAATTTCCGTGATTGGAATGTCACCAATGCCCGCTTGTAATACGCCTTGCTCCCCGTGTCTTTGACTTCCGTCAGGAGTTCATTCGTATTTTTATAGCCGCTATATCGTGTCTGTATTTCTGAGAGGGCGTCGAAGGCCTCCTCCCATTTCCGGGCCCTCATGTTTCGCTGTGCCTGTTGATAGAGTTTTTCCAGTTGCGTGAGAAGAACTTTTCGTTCAGAAGCGATCCGGTTGGAAAAACGTTTGATCATCTGGTGGGAGGGATCCAATACCTGTGCTTTGGCCAGGAGGGTTTCTGCGTCTTGGAATGCTTTTTTATTCGTTGGCGAAGCACCGGTAAGAATGTCTTGACTCTCAGTAATATACTGCCTGATAAGCTTATCTTTTACGTCGGCCAGAGCTTCGGTGTATTTTTTTTCGTCCGGGTTCGCTGCGACGGCTTTCTCGAGATAGACACGTGCTTGTTCGTACTGCTGCTTCTGCAGTAAGTCGATACCGGATTTATATTCCTTTTGTCCGGCACAACCGATGATCAACATGAGGGCCATCGCTACCAGAAGCGTTGGACGAATGATATGACTCATGGTCCCATTCTCCTTATTTCTCGATGGAAACATATGCATGCAATACTTCCTGTCATGACGACAAATCGTTGCGAGGTCAAAAACGGAACGATTTTAACCCTTGAAGCGTTCCTTGGAATGTCTGGATATGACGGTCAACGGGTCACACCATGATTCGTCTCATTCGAACATCGGTGGGAGATCCCGACATGCTCAGGAGTGCAATTTCCTTTCAATAAAATGTCTATTGCATTCAACAGAGAGTTGTAGCCATAGTAGAGGGCAGGGCTATACCCGGATGTCAGATCACCTCTCTACGGGTGATGGGATCATTAACCCCTTGAGCGATTGTTTTATTCCTATTTCTTCTTGTAAAAAGACATCAAGAATTCTTCTTCCGTTGGGGAAAGATTGAATTCACGGCATGCTTCCTCAATCAGCTTGGCACCGGGTCTGCCCTCCTCATCTTCAAGTCTACCGGAGATCCATTTTATCGCCCGCTGCATTTTTTCACCCTTCGGCATTTGAACTGTGGTCATACTGTTCTCCTTTCGTCTATGCAGTTTTCATATATTAAGTGTTATAATACCGTATGCATGTCATATTATCCATACCGTTTTTACAATTTTAAGTTTATGGGAATCATTTGTCATTCAACTTTCCGCATTTGTATCCCCGAAACAGATCAAAAATTGGTGTTTGAGAATGTTTCCGTTTATATTGATCCGACAAGGAACGTGTGCAACAGACAGCAGGTTGTCATAACATAACACCAGGTGCCTGTTTTAATGGCGACGGCCTTTCGTTCCGAAACGTGACATGAGTGTATAGACAAGTCCCGGAACATGTCGTTGCAAAAAGACCGCGACAACGGCATGGAATGTGATTATCTTTTCACGTTTGCGCCTGAGAAGTGACCGTGCGATTTGACGGGCTGCTTTCCCGGCGGGTAGGCGCAACCACTGAGGAATGCGATCCTTTGCTTCGGGTTGATACACGCCCTGCCTGTTAACTTGACGAAGCTCTGTTTCAATGAAACCGGGAACGATGAAAACGACGCCGACACCGTGGGGCCGCAATTCGTGCCGGAGAGAATCGGCAAGTCCGTGTATGGCAAATTTGCTCATTGTGTATGAGGAAAGCCGTGACTGTCCAATATAGCTGTTGACAGACCCAACGATTGCCAGACATCCTCTGGATATTATCAAGCATTGACGGGTGGCCTGAATTGTCCGCAAGACACCGAATACATTTGTTTCAAATTGGCGGCGATGGTCGTCCATGGTCAAATTGTCAAATCGTCCTGCCACACCAAATCCTGCGTTGGCAACAACATAATCGATACGGCTGAACTTTTCAACTGCCTGCATTACCGCCTGCTCAAGATTGCCGTCTCGGGTTACATCGCATCCAATTGCCAGGGCTCGTTGACCCATTGCTTCAATTTCTGCGGCGATTGACTCCAGTCGATCTTGGCGACGAGCTGTCAGTACGACATCCCCTCCTTGCTGTGCGACTTCACGAGCCAGGGCCTTACCGATACCCGATGAGGCTCCAGTTATGAACGTTACGGTTCCCGAAAAACTTCCCATTCAAAGATCCTTTCATCTGGTAAGCCACGGTTTGTCAATCGAAGGTGAACTACCTCCGATATTGATTTGATGATAGAGACATGTCATCACCGACGGTAATCGTCCGTTGTGTAACATTTGGTTGACGAGATGGTCAAGTTGAATTTAACCCGGAGCCTGCGGTTGGTAACTGCTGCAACATCCGGATTTAACAGGGGTGAGAATGGAAGATCACGGGTATGATTTATCGAGGTATGTGGTTTGATAGGCAAGGAATAGTAACGAGGGATTGAGCAATAGCACCCTCGTTATTATTCCTGCGAAGGAGATGTGGTTACCATTTGAAATCATTCTTCTACGATAGTAAAGCTGAAACTTTCCAGAACATTTTCAGATTGATCGAGTACAACGACATTCCACGCACCGATTTCGTAGGGCTGTATGATTTTTGAGCTGTAGGTACGCCAGAGGGGTGAATTGACGGCCAGGGTTACCCGGGCACACTCGGTATCCCCGTAGAACCAGACATGAGTAACTTCAGTCGGATCTATGGCACCCACAATTTTGGTATAGCAGTAAAGTTTCTCCACAGAGGCAGGGAAACTGGTGCCGGGTTCAACAGCAGTATGATCGACAACATCTTTGCAGATAGTCCCGTCTTCCACTGAGAGGGTTCCAGCATCCTCTTCAAGGGTGCTTACATCTTCTTTCGGTGCCGTCATATCTTCTTTGAGAATGGTAGCATTTTCTTTGGGTGTCGTCGTGTTTTCCTTGAGAGTGGCTGCATCCTTTTTGATGGTGGTCGTATCCCCGGCATGAGCGGTAAACACTGTGGATACACAGAATGTTGTGATAATGATGATACACAGGTAACGATACAATTTTGTCATGTGCTTCCTCCTTATGGTTATTACCCTGCCGGTAGTGACAGGGCGGATATAAGATTCCGGCGGCATAAATGCCTTGACACCGGTTCCATAACTGTACACGGTTTTTACTTGTTAACTATTATATTTCCGGTTCAGTAATAATTTTTATGACACCCTTGCGATGCAGTTCTACAAACGTTTTGTCGTTCTTGAGTGCATAATTGAGCGTAATGGTCCGTGATACATAGGCCTCTGCAGCAATGACAATAAAGAGGCCAATAAAATATGACAAACAATGCCAGTAGAGGCCTGTGAACAAAGATAGAGTAATTACACCGATAATTGTTACCGGAAAAGAATATATAAGAACAAAAAAACGGAATAATTTCACCAAAGGACTATCCGAAATTTTTGAATATGTCCGTAGCGAAAGACCCGGATTGACGCTTATTGATATATGACCGTTTTTATAATTTTGTACTACTCGTGAATGTAAAAAATGCATGTCATCACCTGTTGTCGAATCATGTTCCCCGGATAAATTGTTTCCGTCCATCCGCTTTATCCATATGGTGTGCCGGGTAACGGGCTATAAGTGGTCCATTCTTCTTCTGCGGATGTCATCACGTTACGGACGATCAAGACCCGGAGTAATTTGCTATATGAAATAGCGGATTTTTCCTTCAGCCGCTGGGATAAAAATCTTTAATCGGTATTCGTTTCCATGCCGGTTTTCAATTGCAGCTTCTGTTCGTGCGCCACCGGTGTTCTGTCTCCTGAGAAGCTCACCATGATCCTGATCAGATGGTTTTGTTTTGTGAGTGTATTGATTTTCCATGTCGTTGCCTCTCTCTAAATTTAGCCAGTAATTATAATCATATAGAATATTCGTGCTGTTTACCATGTAGTCACAATGCTGTTATCGGTAAATGCCTGGCAGGAGAAACAGAAGATACAGACTTATAATGGTAAAGAGAATCCCATAAAATATCTTGGTCACGTGCTCCACTTTTTCCTGCGGCATATGTTTATTGCGAGCCAGTATCCTGAAATAATAAGGTATTAACCGGTATTCCGTCACGCTTCGCATAAATTCCCATGAATCGAAAAGAAGGTTTCTTCCCATAGCGATATACGAAAAGGATGCCAGAAATATAACATTATGATATTATTTGATTATTAGTGAGGCGAGGGGGTAGAAAAACAGATGGGATTTCCTGCATGACAATTACCGGGGGCGGTGAAAGTCCCGAGTTCATACAGTGATGTGCCCTGTATGAATTTTCACGCCACACTGTATGGCATTCCATACACTTTGGGTACCCCACGGGGTCGAAAGCTACTTTTTTTTAAAATCCGCTGGTTTGAGATCATATTTTTTGAGGAGGTTGTAAAAATCGGCTCGATATTTTCCTGCCATCTGAGCGGCTTGACTCACATTACCATGCGTTATTTCCATGAGATGGACCAAGTAGCTCTTTTCGAAGTTGGCTTTTGCCTCTTTCAGGGGCTTCCTCTCATCGGATGTTATTTCATGTTGGAGTTGCAGCAAATCCTCTGTAATCATATCGTCCTGAGTCATGGCAACAGCGTATTCTATCGAGTTTTTCAGCTGTCGTACGTTCCCGGGCCAATCCCGCAGCATCAATATCTGTAAAGCCTGAGGTGTCACCCCTTTTATTTTTTTGTTCATTTCACGAGAAAAAATCTTTAAAAAGTGTTCCACCAGGAGGGGAATATCTTCTTTCCGTTCTCTCAGCGACGGGAGATGAATCGGTATGACGTGAATTCGGTAAAAGAGATCTTCACGAAAGTTTCCATTTTTTACCTCCTCCTCGAGATCTTTATTGGTAGCAACAATAAGTCTTATATCCACTTCGACAGGTTCTTTGCCGCCAACGGGATAAAACCTTCGTTCCTGAAGGACCCGCAGCAGTTTCGCCTGGATTGAGAGCGGCATATCTCCGATCTCATCAAGAAAGACGGTGCCCTCGTTGGCCCGGGTAAACAACCCACCCCGTGTTTTGATAGCACCGGTGAAAGCTCCTTTTTCGTGTCCGAAAAGCTCACTTTCCAGAAGGCTTTCCGGGAGGGCGGCGCAGTTTATATCGACAAAGGATTTTTCCCTTCGATTACTGACAAAGTGGATTGCTTTGGCGATGAGTTCTTTACCGGTACCGCTGTCTCCGTTTATATAGACTGTTGATTCGGTTTTTGATATACGGAGAACCTGTTCGAGAACCTCCTGCATTTTACCGCTTCGTGCGATGATATTTGAAAAGTCATATTTATCGGTTAATATATCTTTCAGCCTGCTGATTTCAGCCGTAAGCTTTCGTTTCTCAAGGGCCTTTTCTATCTGCAGCAGCAGTTCTCGCGCGTCAAAGGGTTTGGTTAGATAGCTGTATGCTCCTTTTCTCATGGCTTCCACGGCGCTCTCGATTGTTCCATATGCCGTAAGAATGATCACGGGCATTTCCGGATTGACCATATGAAGTTTTTCCATGAGTGTGATCCCGTCGGTCTCGGCCAGCTGTAAGTCCACAATGGCAATATCATAGACGTTCGTGTGAACGTATTTGATTGCATTCTCTTCATCCAACGCCGTATCAACCGCGTAGTCTGCTGATTCCAGACGGATTTTCATCAATTCTAAGAGATTCCTATCGTCGTCGACGACAAGTATATTTCCTATGTTCATAATGTTTCCTATCGAGTCACTTCTTTTCTTTTTTCTTCGATTTCAATATCAACCTGTTTTGCCTTTTCTATTGCATCAAGTACTTCTATCCATGTTTTTGCCTGTTCCCGCAAAGTGCTTTGAGGGAATTCCTTGACAAGTCTTTTGAAATAGAGAAGGGACGTATTATAATCTTTGTTGGCATTTCTATAATCTGCAAATATCAGTGCTATATGAAAGAGAGCCTGGTCACCGGGCGAAGTGTTGGGGAATTTTGAAAGAACATGCTGGCTTTCCGCAATGGCTCCTTTGAAATCTCCGAGGTTGAGGAGGTCCTTTCCCTTTTTGGTCGCACTTTCTTCTTTTGTCCTGACTTTTGTCCTTATAATTATTGATTTAACCGGTTCGTTTTTTTTCTGTTCCAGATCTTTGAGAACCCTGATCCATATTTTTGATCTTTCTTGCAATTTGCTTTCCGGGAAATCTTTGATGAGTTTTTGAAAATAGTAGCGAGCCTGTTTGTAATTTCTGTCGGGATAGTGATAATGGACATATACAATTCCCAGATAAAACAAAGCACTGTCCCCCGGTGTCTTCTCGGGGACAAGTGACAATGCCGTGTTAAATTCTTGAACCGATCCTCGAAGATCTTTTTCTTCAAATTGTTTCTTGCCACGGTGTACGTGGTCATAAGCTTGGAGACGTTTCCCCATGCTTGACATTGTTGTACATCCAAAGCAGAGCACTGTAGTTAACACGGCAATGCAAAGGTAAACGTACTTCCAACTCCGAGTGTGCTTTGTACCCACACCTTACCTCCATGTGCTGTTATGGTATGTTTGACTATGGCCAGGCCCAATCCGGTACCTTTTTTCTGATCAGAGCCGGGGAGCTCTACCTGCCGATATTTATCAAAGATTATTTCAAAATCTTCTTCGGGTATACCGGGACCTGTATCTGATATTGAAGCTTCAATCCACCCATCCTTTTGCTTAACCGATACTCCAATCATGCCGCCATTGGGAGTGAATTTTATGGCATTACCCAGTAAATTTCTCAGGACGCGAGTTATCATCTCGCTGTCCATTTTAACAAGGGGTAATTCATCGCTGAAATTACTTTTGAATTTTATACCTTTTACCTTGACGATAGGAGAAATCTCGATAAGGGATCTTTTTATCAACGGTATCAGATCACCGGGTTCGAAATTAAATATCATCATTCCCGCTTCCATTTTAGACAGATCCAAAATAGAATTCGCAAGATTAATCAGCCGTTTATCTTCTTCTGCGATAATCGTTAACAGTTTTTCCTGTCGTTCGGTAATTTTTCCCCCGATCCCCTCGAGCAGCAGGTTTGTACCCTCCTGAATGGAAGCCAGAGGTGTCCGCAATTCATGCGACATAACAGATAAAAAATCAGATTTCATTTTATCGACCTTTTTCAGGCGCATACACATAACATTGAATGCATCGGCCAATTCATTCATTTCAGGGAGGGATGAATGCTGGAGAGAAATATCAAAATTGCCTTTTGCAATTTCATGGGTTTTTTTCTTCATGATCAAAAGAGGCCGTGTAATGTTGCCCGTTATGATTATGGAAATTACTACCCCGGCGAGGAGAGTTGCCACAATAATGACCAACGCTACCGAATAAGAGTCTGTTACCGCTATATCTAACTGTTTAATCTTGTCGTACGTGTCACGACGACTGAATTCCTCGAGTTTTTTCAAACCGTTAAAAACTTTATTGATTACATCTTCTTTTCCCAGGTTATACTTTTTTGTGTCGTAGGGTTTTTTGTTTTTTATGTTTCGGGACTCTCCCAACACCAATGATTGGTAACTGTTGTGAAATCGCTCAACCCGCTTGAGAATTTGCTGCACCTTGGGAGATATGTTTGCAGAGAGAGCACTCTGAAGATCTTTCTTGAAATCCGCGGTAGCAAGGAGAAAACGGTCATGGAGAGAGTCATCCTCCAAAACGATATATTTCTTTTCATATCGCATTTGCGAAAGCAATGAATCGGTTAATTTTTTCTGTAGATCCAATATACGATTATCAATTTCCAGTACTGAACGAGTTACTTCATTTACTTTGCCCAATTGATACAGTTCATAGATACTCGAAAAGACAACCATGGAGAGAATGATGATATAACCGATAGCCAATCTCGAGAAAATAGTTAGTTTCATAATCCACAAAGATTTTGACTTTTTTGTTTCATTATTAATTGCCTAACACATGGAAGAAATGGAATCCACTTTTTTCTATCAGGTAAGGCAGGGGGTAACAATCTTTTACTCTTTTATAATCCTTTACAAAAATTAATATAGTATACCACAGTCGTTGATAAAAAAGGATATTGCAAGAGCAAAAAACAGTAAATATTGTCGTCAATATCAAATATCACAAAGCCTTTTACAAAAAATGTATGTTTGAAATATGCACGAGATGTGTGTTATCCGTTTTTGGTAAAAATAGACAATACTGTGAATAATCATATGAAGGGGGGAATTCAATTATGAGAAAATATCGATTCGGTTCCTTCATGTCGAATGTTGTCATATCGGCTGCACATTCTATGGTCCGCTTCTACCTTCGATTTGTCAGACTGATAATCATCAATGAAGATGAACCGGTAAACTGCGTGGAAAACGGCGGCAAAATCATTGTTGCTTTGTGGCACCAGCGTTTTTTCGGTGTTGTTCGGTATGCTGAAAGATTCAGCAAGTACAAGCCATCTGCGATTGTCAGTAGAAGCCGGGACGGGGAAATTATTTCGCGGGTAATAATTCGCCTCGGCTATCGTCCCATCCGAGGTTCGAGTTCTCGTGGCGGTAAGGAGGCGCTTGCCGCTATTGTAGAAGACCTGAATCAAAATTTGTGTGCCATTCATGCAGTTGACGGGCCGCAGGGGCCGAAAGGCGTTGTAAAACCGGGATTGATACGAATGGCCCAGTTGTCACGTGCAACAATTTTCCCCTTATACATTTCTGTTGAGCGCGCCTGGATACTCGGCAGTTGGGATCGGTTTTTAATTCCGAAACCACTCAGCAGAGTTCTTGTTCGGTGGGGTGATCCGATCGTAATACCCGATACGATAGAAACGGAACAATTTGAGATAATCCGTTTACATGTTGAAAATACCATGATTGAAGGTCATGCCCGGGACGATCTTGACTGGAAATGGGAAAAACCTTTATAAGGACACAGTTGAAGAATAAACGCTCTCAGTTTTTTTATTTACCTACGGAAAAGATACGATTCGTTACTCTCCATCCTCAACGCATACGTAGAAATACGCTATAATAAAATGTGGTTCTTCTCCCATTTAGTCGCAGAAAAGGATTCAAGGATTCATATGTTCAAGTCTATGAATTTTGGGATATTATTTACAGATATCCTTTTATTATGGTACACGTATCCACGCATAATCGATATGATTTATAAGATACATTCAAATTCTTGCACATTCCCGGTATTTCACTCGAATCCCTGGCCCGGACCGATTAACCTTATTATAGTGTCGATACACTATCATCATTATGAAGCTGAGCCTGTGCTGTAAATAATTGCCGCATCGCACCAGGGCGGGCCTTGAACCCTTGGCCCCTTGAATCCTGAAAAAGACAGCAACTTTTTCGGAGATGAACCTAAAATGTTAAATATAAGTCTCAAAATATAATCGTTTTTGATTTGACATTCTACTTATTTTACTCTCGTCACGCGCGTTTGCTGAATCGCTTGGTGTAGAAGATATATTCAATCCGGGACATACTATCGATGCAGGTGTCAGATACTTCAGGAAGCCCCTGAATCGATTTAACGGAAATAGAAAACTGGTCCTTGCAGTGAATAATGCCGGAAGCAAATATGTCAGGCATTATGAAGGGGTTTCGCCCTTTAAGGCAATACGATAGTATGTTGAGAAAGTTTTCGAGTATTATGAGTATTATAAAGAAGCAATAGCACTAGGGATAAGCAAGGCATAATTGAACTCGGTTTGATGAAAACCACGAAAAATACCCCGTCTTTAAACGGGGTATTTTACTCACGATGGTACGATGCCCTGAAAGTAATCACTGATCATTGTTGCAGTCTTCTTAGGTAGTTCCATAGGAATGAGATGCCCGGCATCCTTTATGATTTTAAGAGATCCCTGTGGTACCTTTGAAACGACATCAGCAAGATCGATGAAGTGTCGATTTTCACTTTTCTCTCCCTCCAGAATGAGCGCGGGACATGTTACCTTCGGGAGGAGCGGCCACGGGTCATACTGCATTCCCCCCATAAACAGGGCAGCTTCGTGCTGCGGAGAGCACGCCAATTGAAGGGTCCCCGTATCAGTTCTTACCATCCCGTATCGTACATACAATTTCAGTACTTCCTCGTTCCAGCTTTTAAAGAGTGCCTTTGATTTCACATATGCCATGGCTTCTGCTTCGCTGTGCCATGTGTTTGTTCGTTTGATTGCTTTCGATGCCAAGGGATGGTCATTCACCGACATCTGTGCCAGGTAGAGCGGACGGGGCAAAAAAATGGGCTCTATCAGCACCATAGCTTTCGACTGCACCCCATACAAAGCGGTCACCATCGTCGAAATTGTTGCACCCATGGAGTGTCCCACCAAGAATGGATTTTCTACATTAAGCCGCTTACAAAACAGGGACACGTCTTCTGCCAGTAACAGCCAGTTGATTCCGCCTTGTGTTGGATCGTCGTCGCGATGGTCACTGAAGAATGGGACGATAACCCGATAGAATGGGCTCAGCATCCGCGCGACGGGGTGCCATAACCACGGCAAGAAGCCCGTTGCATGCAGAAAGATTATGGTGGGGCCGTTTCCGTCATATAAAAGATATGACAGATCTGCATAACCAATATTCTGAGTGCGTATGTGTGGTTTCATTCCTGAACTGTCGTTTCGATCCGTCGAGAACATATACGTCTTATTTCGCCTTGAGGAAAAGAGAGCATCTCGTCTTACGTTTGGTTGATTTTGTAAAAGCGAATACGGTATCTTGAATCCATAGTGCTCCGATACGTGAGCTTATGGAAGGAAAATCATGAATTGTCAATAATGAAATTGTAACCGTTATGTTCTTATTGACGACAGACTGTTGCGTGACTGAGGATTATATTCTGGTAGTAAACGGTCGGTTATTCTGCGGTCTGGAGGATATGATGGGATCATGACCGGTTGTTTCATCAACTGTCCAGAACCGCTCTTATTTTTTGAGACAACTTTATTGTATTAAACGGCTTCTGAATGAAACCGTTACATCCTCGATTCAAGATCTCTGTCGCCTGGCCGTCTTTACTGTATCCACTCGAGAGAAGAACTCTAATAGTAGGGTCGATAACCTTCAGCCTGTCGTAGGTTTCTCCTCCACTCATGTGAGGCATAATCATATCCAGTATGATCATATCAATGTTATTGAGGTCTTGATTAACCGTGTCCAGAGCTTCTTCGCCGCTGGAAGCAATGATAACATTGTATCCGAGAGTTTCGAGTATTTGTTGACCGACATCACGGACCATATGTTCATCGTCGACAAAAAGGATCGTCTCTTTTCCGTTCAATATTTCTGCTGAGGGTGTATCATCTGCAGCTACTTTCTTTTCCGATGCGGGAAGATGTATGGTAAACGTTGTTCCCTTTCCTTTCTTACTGGAAACGTTGATGATACCACCATGATTCCGGATAATCCCGTAAGCAGTGGCCATCCCCAGACCTGTTCCCCGTCCCATTTCTTTTGTCGTAAAAAAGGGATCAAAAATCCTTTGCTGAGTTTCCTTATCCATCCCGATCCCGGCATCGGTAATGGATATTTTTACGAAGTTTCCCGATTCAACAAGGTGTGCCATGGCATCGTCGTTACCAAGAATGACATTCTCTGTTTCAAGTTTGAGTTCGCCTCCTTCCGGCATGGCCTGCCATGCGTTGATATAGATATTCAGGAGCACCTGTTCAATCTGACTCTGATCAACTTCTACGGACCAGACAGCTTTATCGTATCGTGTACGAAGAGTGATCTCTTTTTTGGTACGGCCAAACATCCCGGAAGTCTTGTCCACAAGATCATTGATATTAATAGGCTTTACTTCGTATTTTCCCTTCCGTGCAAATCCTAAAAGTTGCCTGGTTAAATCGGCTCCACTGTGCACCAGTTTTTCAATATGTTGTAAGCGGTCGTGATGAGGGTGATTTGGGTCGGTTTTCAAGAGCATCAAGTCAGCATTTCCCTGAATACCCATGAGGAGGTTATTAAAATCATGGGCAATGCCACCGGCAAGCGTTCCGATAGATTCCATTTTCTGTGCCTGTAAGAGTTGTTCCTCAAGATGATTACGCTCGGTAATGTCTTGAACCATTCCTACGATGACCCGTTCTTTCCCAATGGTCATGACTTCGGTATAAATCTCTACGGTAACGTGAGATCCATCTTTCCTGTTCAGTGTGAACAAATCAGGTCCCGTTGCTCGTCCGAGGCTATTTAACGTCAATAATTTGGCGATTTTGCCAATATCTTGCGGGGCCATCAGTTTTAATTCAAGAAAACTTTTGCCTGTCAACTCGTCACTTTTATAGCCTATCAGTTCCTCTGCTTTTCTGTTCCCGTAAAGGAGTTTTCCCTTGAAATTACTGTAATAAATGGCGATAGGAGATTTCTCAATCAGGATTCTGTATCTTTCTTCGGATCGCTTGAGGTCTTCTTCAGCCTGTATGCGCTGAGAGATGTCCCGTGAAACAAAGAGCAACTCATTTTCAATGATGTTAACGGTGCTCTGAAGGACGTGCCAGTTTCCCGATTTATCTCGAACCCGGTATTCAATAGTTTCATATATGTCCAGTTCTGTTGAGCTAAAGAAACTTTTCGTTTTTGAATGTAAGTATTTTTTCAACAGCGGAAGCAATTTTTTCTTATCATGGGGGTGGACGACCTGAAAGCTGGATGTGCCGATCAATTCTTCCGGGTCATACCCCATAATCGTCTTGTGTGAAGGGCTGGCATAGGTATAAACCGGCTTAAGGCTGAACGTGGTTATCGCGATCAAATCACTCGTACTTTCAGTCATCAAGCGATATTTATTTTCAGATTGTCGCAGTGCTTCCTAGGTATGCTTGAGTTTCACTGATTCTTTCTCGAACTCGGCAACCTTTTGCTGCAACTCTTCATACGTTGGTTTTTTTGCCATTAACAGTATCCGTATGATCTACCGTATTTATGACGACGGGAAGCTCATCATGGTCATTCGTTTCCCGGCTGTGATTCTTTGTAAATGATCATTGATGCTTCGTGAATATGAAATGCAATGCTTTTTGGATTTGTCGATGCCGTCATCATTTTCAAAAGAAACTAACTAATTTGCTGCAATAAAAATGCCATTTCACTATTTTTGCTTCATTTGGTAATGTGTCGTTAATCGGTTGAACGATGGTTAGCGATGAGTTATGCTTTGAATCTTGTTTGGAGGTCTGATATGGTAATCGCTATTATCGAATAAATGCCTGAGCAATTTGATAGCGGGATGTACAATACATAGCAGGAATTATATGTGACATGAAAGATACAAAACAAAAGCTTGTAACAATCGGTGGAGGAAGCGGGCAGTTTGCACTTCTTTCAGGTTTGAGAGACCTGGAGAGTATAGATATAACGGCAATTGTTTCAATGGTTGACAGCGGCGGGAGTACAGGCAGGCTGCGCGATGAGTTGGGAATTTTGCCGCCCGGTGATGTGCTGAAGTGTGTCCTCGCTCTTTCTCCGCAACGCGATATAATCCGGACAATTTTATTGAAGCGATTTGCCGGTGACAGCCGTCTGAAAGGACACAATGCAGGTAATATGCTCCTTACGATGCTTGCTGAATATACCGGCAGCTTTTCCACCGGTGTTGAGTCACTTGCTGAAATTCTTGATGCCCGGGGTACGATTTTACCGGTTACCGTGGATAGAGCTACCCTCGTGGCGGAACTGACTGACGGCCGGCGAATATACGGGCAACGGGCGATCGATATACCCCGGGAAACACAGCGGGAGAAGATTCGAGATATTTATCTCGTACCTCACTTTGGTGACACAATTTCCGTGCACCCTCCGGTCATCAGCGCGATTACACGTGCGGACCATATAATTATCGGTCCCGGCGACTTGTATACGAGCATTATACCGAATCTTCTCGTTCAGGATGTGAAAGAAGCATTCAAGAAAACGAGTGCGAAAGTATATTATGTTGTTAATATCATGACAAAATTCGGCGAAACACACAATTTTACGGGATATGATTTCGTTCGGAAGATCGAGGAACACATTGGGCGGCGAGTCGACGGAATAATCTATAATAACAAAAAACCGGAGAAGGGAATCCTTGATCACTATCGTAAACAAAAAGCGGAGTTTGTCGAAATTGACGAGAATGGTACATTGGGGGAAAGTCGAAAAATCCATATGTCCGACTTGTTAAGTATTGCCGGTAGTATTGTACGGCATGATTCGAAAAAGCTGGCATTGTTAATCAAGGATATAATTTTTTCATAAATATAAAAGGTTCTTCTCCAATTTAGTTGCAGAAAAGGATTCGAGGATTCAAGGATTCAGGGCCTGTCCTGGTGCGACTTAAACGGTTATTGAACACTCATGTAAAAAGAGAATCATGAACCTTATATTGCGGCCGCCGTTAAGGTAATCGGTCTGGGCCAAGGGTTCACGTGTTTGTTGTTTTGGATTGTTTTTAGGGAAATCCTTTTATTATGGTACTCGTATCCACACATAATCGATATGATTTATAAGATACATTCAAATTTTTGCACATTCCCGGTATTTCACTCGAATCACTGGCCCAGACCGATTAACCTTATTGTATCGTCTATAAGCTATTATCATTATGAAGCTGAGCCTATGTTGCAAGTCATTACCGCATCGCACCAGGGCGGGCCTTGAACCCTGAAAGAGACAGCAACTTTTTCGGAGATGAACCATATAAAAAAATAGAGATTAACAACTACTGTACAATAGTTTCAATCGATATGAAGATAATCCTCCGTACGTTCATCGGGCAGGATCTGACCCGTTCCCGAGATGGAGCGGGATAAAGCGTTCACGTTGGTTACCCACACCTTGAACTTCCGTCTTGAACAACACATCAGGAGGCTGTCCGAAAATACTTTTCTGCTGCGGCTTCGGCGTGAGACGTCGGCGTGAACTCAGTCGAACACTCAGTCGAACGAGTGGCTGCACATTCCACGTTCTGCGTGAGCAAGACCAACGCCTCCTCACCGTAGGCAAAGCTATGATTCCGGTGCTTCTGGCCTTGCCGCCTTGCCCGAGAAATTTTCGCTTGCCCTCTCGACGAAGCTATTTTCGGACAGCCTCCAGGCTTTTTTTGTTTTTTGTAAAAAAGTTCTTTTTATAGTAATATGTTACACTATTATGGATCGTGGTAATATAATTACGTTCATGAGTTTGAGAAAGGAGGAAAGCAGATGATACGGGATCTTGTTAGAAGAAACAGGAGTTATCGGCGATTCGATGAAGATGCTCCCGTAAGTCTTGAGACATTGCGAGAACTGGTCGACCTTGCCCGGCTCAGTGCATCGGCAGGAAACAAACAACCTCTTAAGTATATCCTTTCATGTGATGCCGAGAAGAATGCTGTAATTTTTTCCACTCTTGCATGGGCAGGCTATTTCCCCGACTGGCCCGGTCCATCGGATGGCGAAAGACCTTCGGCGTACATTGTTGTTTTAAAAGACACTGAAATTGGCGATCCCTTCGGATGTGACCATGGCATTGCTGCCCAGAGTATTCTTCTCGGCGCAACGGAGAAGGAATTGGGCGGTTGTATTATCGCTTCGGTCAATCGTGAAAGACTGCGCGACATACTTAACATTCATTCCCGCTATGAGATCGTGTTCGTTATTGCTCTTGGCAACCCGAAAGAGATTGTAGTCATTGAAACGGTCGATTCTTCAGGAGGCATAGAGTACTGGAGGGACAGTGAACGTGTGCATCATGTTCCAAAGCGGCCGCTTGATGAAATCATTGTTGGATAAACTCGCAACGTATTAATAATGCGTATCCCGATGGAAGAAGAGAAAAACACGGTATTATTCCTGTCATAGCGAGTAGCGTGTTGATGGATGACTCTAATGTCTGTCCCATATCGTCTCATCATAACATGCGATCATTTGAGAAGTGAAAAAAGTCCTTTCCGCGTTGTGTATGCTTTTCTTATCGCTTATTCCTTGACACAGCATCTTTCCTTTATATATTGTAAGCGCGTCCGTCAATTCCGGGAATATAAGTCGTAAGCGACACCATATAGAGTATAGAAGGGAACGTACCTTATCAATGAGTTCATTCGAATCGGTAAAAACTGATCTTCTTCAAATCACCAGGAAATTTTCATCTCTCCTTGATAGGGCAAAATCAATTCCCGGTTTATCAACATTTTCATTCGATGGTTGGGAGAAAGCGGGTCGAACTATTGAAGAACAGATCAACGAAGATATGTTGCGGGTTGCTGTTGTCGGAGCCATCAAGTCGGGCAAGAGCACGTTTGTCAATGCTTTTTTAGAGGGGGATTATCTTAAACGTGGAGCCGGAGTTGTTACCTCGATCGTAACAAGAGTGCGAAAAGGCCCCATATTAAAAGCAAATCTTATCTTCAAAACATGGGAAGAGGTGAATTCTGAAATCGAGCGGGCACTGGTTCTCTTTCCATCACTTGATTGGAGCTCAAGTGATGGACAATTTGACATACGGCGGGAACGTAACCGAACGGAATTATCGAGGGCACTGAGTACCCTCCGCCCGGATCAAATTATTTTACAAGACACCCGTGATGTTAACGCGGTCTTACTCGCTTCTTACTTAAAAGGATTTGATCGGGTAAAAGAGGTGATTTCAGGCGAGTCTACAACCCACCAATTCGAGGGACCGGACTTTGCCAGGCACATGGATTATGTAAGTGATGATTCACTTGCCGTTTACCTCCGTGACTTGGAACTGCAGATTCCCGCCCGTCAAAACCTGAATGATAATATTGAAATCGCGGATTGCCAGGGAAGTGACTCCCCCAATCCATTACATCTCGCAATGATTCAAGATTATCTCCTGAAGACTCATTTAATAATCTACCTTTTGAGCAGCAGGACAGGAATACGACAGGCAGATATAAAATTTCTGTCTATGATCAAAAGAATGGGACTAATGGAGAATATATTTTTTGTTGTGAATTGCGATTTCAATGAACATGAAGATCTTAATGATCTGCAAACTCTCAACAGAAAGATACAAGAGGATATAGCCGTCATTAAGCCCGAGGCCGATTTGTTCACCTTTTCAAGCCTGTTTGACCTTTTCAGAGCATTGAAATCCGATATTTCCGAAAAAGATAAACAGCGGATGGAACAGTGGGAAAAAGAAACGGAGATTCGGGAATTCTCTGATCGGGAAAGAAAACGGTTTGAGAACGAATTCTACAAGAAGCTAACCCGGGATCGCTTTACCCTTCTCCTGAAGAACCACTTGGAGAGACTGAAAATTATGACGAGCGGGCTTCAGGACTGGGTAAACCTCAACATGGATCTTCTTTCGAAAGATGCCGCCGATGCACAGCATATTGTTGAAAAAATTGAATATGAGCAGAAGCAGTTGCACCAGGTAAAATCAATGATACGAGACACGCTTGACGGAGCGGCTCAAAAAACGAAGCGGGAACTTGAAACAGATATCAACCGGTTTTTGGATGCACGCTTTGGAGATCTGGTCAAGGACATTCAGGAATTCGTCAGAAGTTATCAAGCCGATGTGAGAAACAGCGAAGATGATCTTGATGGTATGGGATTTTCGGCGACCCTTTATATGGTGTTTCAGGAGTTTAAACATTCTCTCGATCGTTATATGACCGAAACGGTCAATCCCCGGATGATCCAATTTATTCGACACGATGAGAAAAAGATAAACGATCTTTTGACCACCATTGCCGCGTCATATGATACGTTGGTCCAGGACACCTTTCAGAGATATGAAGAGACATTACGAAACGTGGGCGTTCAGTTGTCATCACAGTCTTCGAAGAGCGACTTCTCTTTTAACGTCGATACAATTAAACGGGTGTCGGGCCTTAGCATGCCTCCCCTCATTTCATCACTTCAATACACCACGAGAATTCGCACGGACGCTATTGTGCGTCTTGGTTTTTATAATTTCATTAAAGTTATGAAAAAGTTGTTTAAGAGACCGATTCAGAATGACAAAGAAGGAGAAATCCTTGCATTACGTGACGGTATAAAGAGAATTAAACGCGAGACGGAGCGGTCTCTTGTTTTTCATTTAGGAGACTACCGGGAAAATCTTAAGTTCCAGTATATCTTTAAACTTGTTGATGTGGCTTCGAATAACCTTCATGATATATTACTCGACCGTTTTCAAATCTTTACATCGGATATATCAGAGATGATGGAATTAATCGGTAAACAGCACGAGGTTAAGGAAAAGGCTATAGAAGCACTTGCCGATATGGATTCATCGCTCCCGGACATTGCATATAAACTTGATCAGTTGAAGGGGGAAATGGATTTCTAACCCCGCACATCGAGTCCTTATATATAATACTGAACAGTTGGGTATCGGCATTACTCTTACGTGTAAAAAAGGGGAAAGTGTTATCAGTTGATGTCAAGAACTACCATCATACCAATTGCCAGCGGGAAGGGCGGGGTCGGAAAAAGTTTTCTGACGGCCAATCTCGGTGTTGTTCTGGCAGAGATGGGACACACAACCGTTGTGGTGGACATGGATCTGGGAGGGTCCAACCTGCATTTTTTTCTGGGACTCGCCAATCGGTTTCCCGGGATCGGGGATTTTCTCAAGGCACGAAGTGCCAAGCTCGAAGGTCTCTTGGTTTCAACCGAAACCCCGAACTTGATGTTTCTCCCCGGCGATGGATTGAGTCCATTTATGGCCAATATACCTTACGCCCAGAAAATCCGCCTTATTTCCCATATCGTCAGACTGCCTGCCGAATATATTCTGCTGGATCTTGGTGCCGGAACATCATTCAATACACTGGATTTCTTCAGATTATCTCCGCATGGCTTTGTTGTTACCACCCCACAGTATCCCGCGATCATGAACATGATGGTCTTTCTGAAGAATCTTATCCTGCGCGTTATTGAAGGAAGCATTAATAAGAATCAATATATGTGCGATATGCTGCACTCTTTTTTAAGTCAACCAATGACGGCTGAGCGAACAACCATTGAGGAACTCAGATCAAGGATTGATACTGTCGACGGTGAGATCGGAAGAACAATTGCAGCACTGTGCCACAAATATCGACCCCGGGTTGTGTTCAATATGGGTGAGCATCCCGACGAGATTAAAGTTGCCGCCCAGATCAATAAGAGTCTGGAAGAAAACCTTTCCATCAACGCAGACTATTTCGGTTTTATCTTTAGCGATATCGCCATCGGCCAGTCGGTAAAAAAACGTACCGTTTTCATGACGTCGTATCGGGACAGCATGGCTGCCGAAAATATCAAACAAATTGCCGATCGTATTGTAAAATACTGGGACAGCAACGTTCCCAACAGTGCACAGCTATTGTTGAATAAGACACGACAGGTTTACGACAGTCACCGTTAGTTAACAGGAATATTATTAAGTGTGTTTATTCCCGTAAACCTGTCACTGGATAAAAATATCCGCGTGCTTGTTCTTCTTTCTCAGATCAACCACAACTGATTGAATCATGCCGTCTTGCATGATGTAGAGCATGTCATACGTATGGAATTTAAAAAATTTTAATTGATAAGTATTCACTTTTTTGATATTTCACAGTGGTGAAAGGGCGGTAATTGTTGAGTGATGAGAAGTCAATCATCCGCCGACTATCTGATTATACAACACACCATTTCTGAATGTTTCACGATTTCAGTTAATTGATAGAACAGTATATTGTTCATAGACAATTACCCTAATAAATTTTCTGTCCGATAATTAATCAAGTTATTATAGTAGTGAGGTCTGAGTGAAAACGATCTCGTCTTGAGTGAATGTTTCTTCCGGGATTGAACAGGCGTTCGAGTTATTTTGTGTTCCGAAGTGTTGAGCGGTGAATTCATGGTCAGTAAACCGACGTATGACGAGTTGAAGCAAAAAGTTGCCGAACTCAAGAAAGAAGTCTCGAGACTCACAGACGTTGAGGAGTCACTGCGCGAACGGGACGAACAACTTACCGCTATGAGGCAGGAATTGGAAGCAACGAATCATCAATTTGAGGCCGTCGTCCAACGTACTAACCAGATGGCCATTGAAACTGAAATCGCGAGTATCGAACTCAACCAGATATTCAATACGGCTGCCGATGGAATGTGGGTCATTGATAACGCATTTAACGTACAACGGATCAACGACACGTTTTTAGACGTATTAGGCAAAAGTCAGGAAGAGGTGATTGGCAATAAGTGCTATGATTTATTGTCAAATTCTATTTGCAAAGGTTCCGATTGCGCTCTGAACCGCCTCCGTGACGGGCTTAATCGTTTCGAATGTGACATCGAGCACACAAATGGAGGCGGGACGGCAACGCCGATGATTCTCACGGCAACGCCCTTTCTGGGTCTTGATGGTAGGTTGATAGGAATTGTAGGTTCTTTAAAAGATATTACCGAGCGAAAACAGGCAGAAGAGGCGCTTCAAAAGGCGAACAAAGAACTGGAACGACTTGCAGCCGTCGATGGTCTGACACAGATAGCCAATCGGCGTCGGTTTGATGAATACCTGAATCGGGAGTGGAAACGAGAGAAACGAGATAAAAAATGGTTGTCACTGATTTTGTGTGATATTGACGTATTCAAGCTATACAATGATCACTACGGACACCTGTCCGGTGATGACTGTCTCAAGGCCGTGGCTCAATCGATTGAAACGAACGTTAAACGTCCTGCCGATCTGGTAGCACGATACGGAGGGGAAGAGTTCGCCGTTATTCTTCCCGATACGGATGCTGAGGGAGCCCTTCATGTGGCTGAAACCATCCGGGAGGGAGTGAAAAATCTTAATATTTCCCATGAAAAATCTTCCGTGTGTTCATATGTTACACTGAGTCTCGGTGTGTCCAGTGTTGTTCCGAACTCGGAATCATTGCCCGAGGTACTCGTTAAAAGTGCAGACGATGCATTATATGAAGCTAAAAAGAACGGGCGGGATCGTGTTGTCCTGAAAACGGATGATTTATAATATGCCTGAGGCACATTTTCGTTGCTATAGAAATCCTGCCTTGAAATCTACAGAAAATTAATCGGGTCGACGTCTACCGTGACAGTTGAATCTGTTGTTTTCGTATTTGCAAGGATATCTCTTGTCAATCGATGGAGTGTCGAGACGTTTTTTCCCATCAAGAGCATATGCCATCGATACCTTCCTTTGATTTTGGCAAGGGGAGCCTCTGCCGGACCCATAATTTTCACCTTATTATCCATGTTTCCATTACAACAAAGCTCTTGGGCGATTGACGCTACTTTCGAGGCGCATCTCATGGCACTTTCCCTGCGAAGGCTTGATATTTGAAAGTTGACCATACGTGAAAAGGGAGGATACTGTAGTTCTCGCCGGATAGAAATCTCATCTGTGTAAAAACCGAGACAATCATGTTCTCGGGCACGCTGTATGGGATAGTGGTCGGGGTTGAAGGTCTGAACGATGACACGTCCCGGAGTATCACCCCTGCCTCCTCGTCCCGAGACTTGGGTGAGAACCTGAAAGGTTCGTTCGGCCGCCCTGAAATCGGGAATGTTCAGTGATGTGTCTGCTGATAACACACCGACGAGCGTGACATTGGGATAATCATGTCCCTTGGTAATCATCTGTGTACCGATGAGTATGTCGATATCCCCCCTGTCCAGCTTTTTCAGGATTCGCACATACGATCCTTTCTTTTGTGTCGTGTCGCTATCCATTCGTTCGACCCTTGCTTCGGGGAACAGCAATTTGATTTCCCCTTCCACTTTTTCCGTACCCACCCCATAACTGTTAATGCGATGTCCACGGCATTCAGGACAGATGGGGGGTGCCTTTATTGTATAGTTGCAATAGTGACAGCGAAGGGTACCGTCATCAATGTGGTGGGTCATCGATACGGAACAATTCAAGCATTTAAAGATATAACCACAGTCGAGACAGTATAAAAATGTTGTATACCCCCGTCTGTTCAGAAAGAGGAGGGTTTGCTTGCCTGAGTGTAACGTTTCCTCCAAGGCTTTTTTCAAAGACCGGGATACAATCGGGACACTTCCTGCGTCGGTTCTTTCTTCTTTCATGTCGATAATGTCGACATGGGGGAGTGGACGATTGTCTATGCGCTTAGTTAAACGCAGGTGCCTGAAATTCCGTTCGTGCGTATTGTAATAAGTTTGGATTCCCGGCGTTGCCGAGCCAAGGATAACAGTTATGGAATTCAGCATTGCCCTCACAAGAGCAAGATTCCGAGCATTATAGGTTATCCGATCATCTTGTTTGTATGATGTGTCGTGTTCTTCGTCAACGATAATAAGCCGTAAATTGCATACAGGCGCAAATATGGCTGATCTGACACCGATGACGATCTTTGCTTCACCTTTCTGAATCCTTCTCCACTCATCATACTTTTCACTTTGTGAAATTCCACTGTGGAGGACGGCAATGTCCTTATCGTCGAATTTTTCCCTTACCCTGCTCAACAATTGTGGCGTCAGACCAATTTCGGGGACCAGAAGGATAATGCTTCCATTCAATTTCAAAACTTCTTCGATGGCGCTGAAATATACTTCTGTTTTGCCGCTTCCGGTGACTCCGTGGAGGAGATACGGCATGTACGTTCCGGAAGATATTCCCTGAATAATGTCATCGAGTGCGGTCGTTTGTTCGTCTGTCAGTGTTTTTGCCTTACTGGTTGTGCCGATCGATGAAATCTCTGTCGGTTTTCTGTAAATTTCTCGTGAAGAACTCTTGACGACACCCTTTTTCTCCAGGGTCCTGGTTGTTGAAGGGGCGTGCTTGAAGGTGTGGCGAAGAAGAGACAGGGAAGACTCACCTCGCTCTTTCAAAAAATCAACAATCTCTCGCTGTTTTTCTGTAAGTTTTACCTCGAGTGGGCAATCATTGGTCAGACTGAAACATTTTTCCCTTTTTGTTGTGACACCCGGTTTTTTCAGTCTGTCTTCCACGGTGATGAGATTCAGTCCCTGTAAAATCTTTATATCAGCATAAATATTGTTTTTTTTGATAGCTTTTTTCAGTGTTCTGATTGAAAGGCCCGATGGGTATGTGCCAATGATCTCAATAAGTTTCTGTTGGGACAGGGTCAGTTTTCTTTCTGCTTTATCATTTCCGAGAGAGAGCCACGAGTTACTTTCCACGTCAATGCCACTCGGGAGGATGGATTTGAGTGATTTTCCCAGGGGATGCATATAATAGTCCGACATCCAACGGTAGAAAAGAAGATCTTTTTCGCTGAACAGGGGATCGTGGTCAAGTATTTCAAGAATATCTTTGGTGTCGTCCCATTCTGCGCTGTCTGCCACCTCCAGAATGTATCCGGTCATTTTTCTTTTTCCAAACGGTACAAGAACACGTTTACCCACCAGAACATCATTTTCAAGTTCTTCAGGGACCGAGTATGTAAACACTTTTTCCGAGGGTATATTGACAGCGACTCTGAGGAACATTATGTTATTCTTTCACATTCAGAAAATTCATCAAAGGGCGATAGGGATTTACGTTAGAGGGTAATTCAAAAAAGCTTTCAGATAATGCGTCATTGGGAAAGGCATCTTCCAATGTACATATTATCCATAATGTGTCATTTCTGTAATATTCTATCCGCGTGGGAAGCCAAAAGCGCTTCTTAACGTGGGTATATCCCATATATTCGGCACGGAGGACTGTCAGCTTCTCTCCCGATGTAATGTGACCGACGAATCTGAGAGGGAACCCCCTTTTCTTATCAATCCATAGGTGACTGCCCGGTATCTTTTCATTTCTGTTCCCGATAACAAAGATTATCTCTTTATCAATTCTGTCGAATGTTACAACTGATGTATCGACTCCCAAAAAACTGAGAATATCGAGAAGCTTCTCAGTGGAAGTTTGAAAGAATATAAAAGGAAATACCGTATCAATCCTTCTGTCATCAATGTATGCGTCATGGCTTACCACAGCCAGAGACTGTCTACCGTTTTGAATAATAATATCTTCTCCTTCGGAAAAATGTCTCTGAGATCTAAAGAATCCCCCCTCTTTAAAGTAAAGCTCTTCAGGTATTTCTATTATATTCTCATCATGGACATCGTTAAAAATGGTGGTCTTTATGAGTACTTTCAATGATGTAAGGTGACGATTCAACTTTACAGTCTTTCGCAGAATCTGATCTGCTGTGGGCCTGTATGCCAAGCCCCGATAGGCGGTACCCAAGACCAGCACGACACTCATCACGGTTATTATTATCTTTTTCATTCTTGAGCCCATCACTCTCGTTTTGATATTCGGAAACACGATAACAAACCCCCGTTTCCTTTTCAAGAGAAATGGAGTTTCTCGAGTTGCACTATAAAATTAATTCTACGGTGGCTAATGATTGGAAGGGGGTATGAGTCGGTACGTGGAGAGCCTATACTACTATGCGTATAGCATAACAATACGTTGGTGAACAGTGACGTTTGACAAACTATTTTACGGTGCGAATTGATAAACGTTATTCGCCCCGTTGCTTTTCAAGTACTTCTTGCTTTTTTTTGCATTCTATACATTGGGTTGTTACGGGTCGAGCCATCAATCTTTTTTCCGATATCTTGCCGCCGCATATCTCGCAAACTCCGAATGTGCCCTCATCAATGCGAGCTATGGCCTCTCTCAGCTTTTTTATCAATTTTCTTTCCCGGTCTCTGATCCGCAACTCGAAATTTCTGTCTGATTCGAGAGATGCTCTATCGGTGATATCGGGGAGGTTGGTAGACTCGTCCGTCATATCCGAAACCGTCTTTCCCGCCTCATTTAAAAGCTGGTCGATTCTTTGAGCTAACAAATTTCTGAAATATTCAAGTTGATCAGTTTTCATTGGCTCTGTCATCCCACCTTTTTTATTTTAAAGCCCAACTTTCAATACGATGCCACCATATATACAATGATTATTTTTTTGTAAAGAAAAATTTAGGTACTGGTGAAAGCTTTTTTTATTTTTTCAATAATATTTGTTGTTGATATTCCTTTTAGTTCGGGCATGATGACCACCCGACCACCCCATTTTGTTACGGAATCTCGACCGACAACGGTTTCTTCAGTCCAATCTCCCCCTTTAACAAGAATATGTGGTTGCAGATATTCGATAAGAAGCAAAGGAGAGTCTTCGTCGAAGATGGTGACGTAATCCACCGATTCAAGCGAAGCAACAACACAGGCTCTCTCTGCCTGCGGAATAAAAGGTCTCGGTTCACCCTTGAGCGACCGCACAGAGGAGTCACTATTGATTGCAAGAACAAGAATATCTCCCAGTTTTTTCGCATCGCTGAGATATCGTACATGTCCGGCATGGAGGATATCGAAACATCCGTTGGTGAAAACAATCTTTCCCCCTTCTTTTTTATGTTCTTCAATGATTTTCTTCAGATGATCTTTTGATAATATTTTATTCATAGTAATATTCTCGAACTATTGTAGTCAGCCGGTTCTGGCAAGAGTCAAAACTGCTACTTCGGCTGCTTCATATCTAAGTAACATACGCGAACATTCTTTAACGGTACTTCCCGTGGTATAAACATCATCCACCAACAAAATTTTTTCACCCTTGATCTTTTCGGCATTTTTTACCTCAAAAGTTCCCTTTACATTAGCCAGTCGTTCCTTCCTTCTCAACATCGTTTGCGGTTTTCTATGGATGGTTCTCTTCAGGAGAGAAAAATCAAGCGGTATCGAACAGTATCTAGATAGTTCACGTGCAAGTATCAGCGATTGATTAAACCCCCGTTCTTTCAATCTATTTTTATGAAGGGGAACAGGGATGATTAATGAATAGTCTCGAATAGTAAAGCCTCTATATTCATGGTCAGCCATAAGTCTTCCCAATGCCTTGCCTACGGTTACCTTTCCCCGGTATTTAAACAGGCGAATCGCTTCAAGTAATGTTCCGTCATATTTTCCGAGAGATCGTGCCACTGAAAAAAACTGTTCAGATGTGATACATTCTCCGCATAGATGATCTTCACCGTCTCTATCAAGAAAGGACAACCCACAGCATGTACATTGGGGGGATTGAATGAACTGTATCTGTGAAAAACAGTACGGACAGAACGAAAAATATGGATGTTCGTCCATAAAAGTCCCACAAAGTATACACCCGGGAGGGAATATAATGTCAGCAAGACCCGTTATAATGTTTTTCATTTTACATGTCATCATCCAGAGAAGTGAGTTTGTCGACACCTTCATTGACGGACATACTGGGGACATCGGACCATAACCTTTCAATATCGTAAAATTCTCTCGTGGGTTCATAAAAGATATGAATAATTACATCTCCGTAATCCATGAGTATCCAGTTTCCCGTGTTTATCCCTTCAATGCCGAGCGGTTGTATCCCCGACTTTTTGAGTGTTTCTTCAATGGATGCCGCAATTCCTTTGACCTGACGATCGGACGTTCCGCTGCATATAATGAAATAGTCGGTAAAAGATGACAGCTCTTTAACTTTTAAGATGATGAGATTCTTGGCTTTCTTGTCCAGCGCAGCGTTTGTACACTGAAGAACGGTCTCTTTCGTATCTGACTGGCTGATAACGACTATCACCTCCCTTGATGGTTATATGAAGATTATATCACAGTTTCCTTTAATCAATATCACGCAGCTATATCATACAACGGATGAGCATGTATAACAGCTACTGTTTCTTCTTTGCGAAGGGACTTTTTTTAATGATCGTTTCATCTCTACCCGCGCCGACCGAGATGAGAATGACAGGAACGCCGGCAATTTCTTCCAGCCTTTGAATGTATCGTTTTGCATTTTCAGGCAGCTCTTCCGGCTTTCTACATGACGTAATATCTTCTTTCCACCCGTCAAACTCTTCGTATACCGGCTCACATTGATCCAGAATCTTGAGATTTGCTGGAACATGTTCGGTAAATTCTTCCCCGTCTGTTTTGTAACCGACACAAATCTTCAGTTTATCAATTCCGGTAAGGACATCGAGTTTGGTCAGGGCAATGCCCGTTACACCGGAAACTCTTACGGAGTGTCTGACAAGGACCATATCGAGCCATCCGCAGCGACGTTTTCTCCCCGTCGTTGCGCCAAATTCCTTGCCCACCTTCTGGATTTGTACTCCTGTCTCGTCTTGTAATTCCGTAAGAAACGGTCCTTCTCCGACTCGTGTCGTGTACGCTTTGCAAATACCGACCACAGCGTCCACATACGTGGGACCGAAACCGGTTCCGCAACAGGCGCTTCCCGAGATGGTATTTGATGATGTCACGAAAGGAAAGGTGCCGTGATCGATATCGAGATGACAGCCTTGAGCTCCTTCAAAAAGAATATTTTTTCCGTTTTTCATTTCTTTGTCAATGATAATGGAGGTGTTTGCCGCATATCCTCTCAATCGGTCAGCGTATTTTTGGAATTCGGTATATATGACATTACTGTCAACTGGTTCCTCTTTACAGAGTTTTGTCAGATAGAAGTTTTTTTCTTCTACATTCTTGTCTAACTTTTCCCTGAAGACTTCATCTTCAAGAAGATCGCACAGCCTGATGCCGACCCTGGCAATCTTGTCTTCATAGGCAGGTCCGATCCCCCGGCCGGTTGTGCCTATTTTCTCTTTGCCCTTTCTCTTCTCGCGGGCACTGTCCAACCTTTGATGATACGGCATGATAATATGGGCGTATTCACTGACAAACAATTGTGTTTCAGGAGGAAGCAGTCGTCGATTCTTGAGCTCATCAATCTCCTGAATAAGGACACGGGGATTGATAACCATTCCGTTTCCCAGGATGCAGATTTTGTTATTGTGTAGGATACCCGAAGGTATCAGGTGAAGAATAGTTTGTATTCCTTCTACTACCAGAGTGTGACCGGCATTGTTTCCACCTTGAAAACGGGCAATAACGTCCGCTTCCTGTGCGTAAAGATCAACAATTTTGCCCTTTCCCTCATCACCCCACTGGGTGCCGACGACGATGACATTAGCCATAACGTGCCTCCATTACTGTTACATTTCAAGCTGGTTGACCGATATTATATTGGGAAGCTCTTTAAGCATTTTAAGCACCTCCTCGGGGAGCAAACTGTCGGTGCTGATCACGACAAGTGCCTGCCCGTCGACCTGTTCTCGACTCAGATGGAGCCGTGCGATATTGATACTGTTATTTCCGAGAGTCGTTCCAATGTTACCGATAACACCCGGTTTGTCATAATTGTACAGGACAATCATGATACCCTCGGGAATGACATCGAGGATAAACTTATCGATCATAACAATTCGTGGGTCCCGTCTGCCGAAGATAGCCCCTGCCGCAAATATCTCTTCCCGATTCGTTTTGACCGTAAGAGATATCATGCTCTTGTAATCTTTTTCTTCACTGCTCTTCGACTCGATTATCTTTATTCCTCTTTCTCTTGCTATGACCGGAGCATTAATGAAATTAATATTTTCCTTCAGAATCGGTGTAAGAAGGCCCTTGATAAGAGCAACGGTAATCGGGGCTACATCATACTCCAGTATATCGCCGCTGTATTCTATAAGAACCTCTTTTAGCCCTCCCTTGACAAGCTGAGCCTCGAATTTCCCCAATTTTTCGGCCAGGTTCAAATAAGGCCGTATCAATACAAGGACCTCGCCACTGACTGATGGGAAGTTAACGGCATTTTTGATTTCCCCTTTGGTGAGGTAATCAACAATCTGCTGGGCGATGGCTATGGCCACATTTCTCTGGGCCTCGTCAGTTGATGCCCCGAGATGAGGTGTACAGATCACATTCTGCAACAAAAGTAGATCCTTGTTAGACGTCGGCTCTTCTTCAAAGACATCAAGGGCAGCTCCGCCGAGTTTTCCCGACATGAGGGCGTCATAGAGATCTTGTTCATTTACAATTCCTCCCCGTGCACAATTAATGACAAAGGAACCGTCTTTCATCTTGGCAATAGCCTCGGTGTTGATCAGTCCCCTCGTTTCGTTTGTCAAGGGAGTATGCACGGTAATAAAGTCGGAATTTTCCAGGACCTCGTCGAACGAAGCGAGAGTGATTCCCATCTTCTCCGCTGCTTCCGGGGATATAAACGGATCGTAGGCGATAACATCCATCCGCAAACCCTGTGCCCTGTTGGCGACGATCGCTCCGACTCTTCCGATACCGATAATACCAAGGGTTTTGTTATAAACTTCCGCCCCCATGAATTGTTTCTTTTCCCACTTTCCCGATTTCATGGAAATCGTTGCCTGGGGTATTCTCCGGGCCAGGGAGAGCATCATCGATATTGTGTGTTCCGCCGTGGTTATCGTATTACCCCCGGGCGTATTCATCACTACGATACCTTGTTTGCTTGACGATGTCACATCGACATTATCGAGTCCTATCCCTGCTCTTCCGATTACCGTGAGTTTGTCAGCCTTTTCAATGACGTCACTCGAAACTTTGGTTGCACTCCGTATAGCAAGACCGTCGTACTTGCCGATAATTCCTTTCAGCTCATCATGGGTAAGATTCGTCAATACGTCGACTTCAATACCGGGAGCATTCTCAAATATTTTTATACCCTCTTCAGCAAGGGAATCACTTACAAGGACTTTCTTCATTAAGCGTATTCCTCCGATACATGTGTTTTCTTATTGAGCGCTCAGCTTTTGAGAACATACTCTTTCCAATCCGTCGATTGCCTGTTTCACATCTGATACTTCGATCGTCGGACCGCACCAGAGGCGAAAACCCGGAGGTGCATCTTTGTAAGAGCTTATGTCATGAGCGATAGTTTCTTTACTCAAGATGCCCGCAACATCCTTGATAAATGATGTCTGGCCTTCCCTGGACATAGCCTGAAACGTTTCGTTGACCACCTTCAAACAGACCGATGTGTTTGATCGAATTTCCGGGGATTCGGCGAGAAAGTCTATCCAGTCCGTCTTTTCGACCCACTCTTCGATCAACCGCAAGTTTGTCCGGCTTCTAGCTATGAGACCTTCAAGACCGAAGTGGTCCGCCCATCTGAGTGCGTCGAGATAGTCTTCGACACAGAGCATGGAAGGGGTGTTAATGGTATCGCCATCGAAGATAGTCCGGTTCAATCCGCCGCCTTTTTTGAGGCGAAATATCTTCGGCATCGGCCACGAGGGGTCATAGGATTCAATACGCTGAACCGCCCGGGGACTGAGAACAAGTATTCCGTGAGCGGCTTCTCCACCAAGACATTTCTGCCAGGAATAGGTGAGGACATCTACCTTTGACCAATCAATTGGCATGGCAAACGCTGCACTGGTGGCATCACACAGTGACAGCCCTTCTCTTGTTGATGAGACCCAGTCCCAATTCGGTATCTTAACGCCGCTGGTAGTTCCATTGGCGACGAATACCACATCGTGAGACCAGTCAACGTCTGCTAGGTTGGGGATCTTGCCATAATCAGCTCTCAGAATCGTTGGATTAAGCTTGAGTTCTTTGGTTACGTCTGTCGCCCATCCTTCACTGAAACTTTCCCATACAAGAACGGTTACCGGTTTGGGCCCAAGAAGAGACCACATGGCTAACTCAAAAGTTCCCGTATCCGATGCGGGCAATATGCCGAGAAGATATCCTTCCGGGATTTCAAGTAATCGTTTGCTTTCATTGATTGCCATGGCCAGTTTTTCCCGTCCCAGGGAGCTTCGATGGGAACGGCCTATGGCTGCATCTCGTAAAGTATCGAGATCCCATCCCGGTCTCTTACTGCAGGGGCCCGAGCTAAAATTTGGATTATTCATAATATGTACAACCTTCCACTGTCAATTATAGTACAACTATAAATTACTATCAGAATTGATTCTTTTCCTCAAGCGTTTTCGTTTTGTGTTGACGAGAACATAAAATAGCCATACTATCAGTCGCGGATGATGATTCGGGCGATTCCTTCACTCTACCCGTTGATTTGGTCGGTTATTTCAGCCGGTTTTCATATTCAAATATTCACCATGCATCGAGAGGTTCCAATTGTGAGAAAAATCAAAACCGTCTTTTTTTGTCAGAACTGCGGCCACCAGTCGCCAAAATGGCTGGGAAGATGTCCGGCATGCGGTGAATGGAATCAGTTTGCGGAAGAAGAAATACGGAAAACCGATGTGAGTGATCCTTTTCAAATTGGTTTTAACGAATTACCGATGCCGATTGAAGCGATTGAGCTGGATGATAAAGAAAGAATCAAAATCGGAATTGCTGAAATGGATCGGGTTCTTGGCGGGGGAATTGTAAAAGGCTCGTCGATACTTGTGGGTGGTGATCCCGGAATCGGTAAATCGACCTTGCTGCTTCAGATACTGCAGAATCTTGCTCATACGGGATTGACGGTTTTATACGTTTCCGGGGAAGAATCGGCACGGCAGATAAAACTTCGTGGCAATCGAATCGGTGCTTCATCAAATAATCTTTTGATATATGTTGAGATTTCTCTTGAAGCCATAGTACGTCAGATTGATGATATAAAACCGGATGTGGTCGTTGTTGATTCAATCCAGACAATTTATTCATCTAAGCTTTCATCGGCACCGGGCAGTGTGGGACAGGTGAGGGAATCGTCTGAACGGCTCATACTGCTATCAAAAAGGACGGGTGTGCCCATCTTCCTCATCGGTCATGTAACAAAAGACGGTGCAATAGCGGGGCCGAAGGTGCTGGAACACATGGTGGATGCAGTCCTATATTTTCAGGGAGATTCGGGCCATACGTTTCGGATCATCCGGGGAGTTAAAAACAGGTATGGACCGACGAATGAAATCGGTGTCTTTGAGATGAGAGAACATGGTCTGTTCGAAGTTACCAATCCTTCCGCTCTTTTCCTGTCGGAGCGCCCGAAAGGCGCAGCCGGGTCCGTCGTTGTACCGAGCATGGAAGGTACAAGACCGATCCTGGTAGAAATTCAATCGCTTGTCAGTGAGACAAACTTTGGTGTGCCCAGGAGGACGACCATCGGTGTTGACCACAACAGGGTTTCCCTGCTGGCTGCAGTCCTTGATAAGATATGCGGTCTTCATCTCGTTAACCATGATATTTTTATCAATGTGGCCGGCGGAGTCAGACTGAATGAACCGGCAGTAGATCTGGGGATCGTATCGTCTTTAGTCTCCGCTTTTCTCGGCAGACCCATCGATGCGGGTACCATTGTCTGCGGCGAGGTAGGGCTTACGGGAGAGGTGAGAGGAATCG
>Ga0272442_10001649_pt1 | contig 33359 bp, 23 predicted proteins | sample SSMForm2O_FD_200262 | JGI IMG/M metagenome (GOLD analysis project Ga0272442, IMG submission 200262) | Marine sediment archaeal communities from Little Sippewissett salt marsh, Falmouth, MA, United States - SSM-Form-2O | ecosystem: Environmental > Aquatic > Marine > Wetlands > Sediment ... | reverse complement strand
CGGCGCTATTGATGACCATTCCGATATTATTGATTTGGCGCACAGCAAGGGTATTTTGGCGATTGAATCCGTATATCCTATTTCTCTGGGGTTGTTAAAAACTCCGGGCGCTATGGGGGCTGATATTGTAACCGGAGAAGGGCAGAGTATAGGAAATTATTTATCGTTCGGCGGCCCTTACTTAGGATTCTTAGGAACCAGAAAAAAGTTTGTCAGAAATATGCCGGGCAGGATAGTCGGAAAAACAGAAGATGTTGACGGCAGTCCCGGTTACGTGCTGACCCTGCAGACCCGTGAACAGCATATACGCCGCCAGAGCGCTACTTCTAATATTTGTTCAAATGAAGCGTTGTGCGCACTTAGAGCGGTTATATATCTTTCGTTATTGGGTAAGACAGGGTTAAGGCAGTTAGCTCAGTTGATTTATGATAAGGCAGAATTTGCGAAAGATGCAATTGACAAAATACCCGGAGTGCAGGTTAAACGCAGTTCCCCGACCTTCAATGAATTTACTGTTCATTTGCCCGTGAATGCGGATGAAATTATCAACAAGATGGTCGATAAAGGATTTGCGGCCGGTTTTCCGTTGGGCAGATATTACAAGGAAATGGATAATTATCTGCTGGTAAGTATAACCGAAAAGCGCACTAAAGAAGACATCGTTAAATATGCGGAAAGTTTGGAGGCGGTTCTATGCGACTGATATTCGAAAAATCAAAAGAGGGACGTTCAACTTTTAAACTTCCCAAAAGCGATATCATTGAAAGCCGCAAATTTCCGGAAAAATTCAGAAGAAGCTCTGACCCCGATTTGCCGGAGGTTTCCGAATTGGATGTTATCAGGCATTACACTAATCTGTCGCGTAAAAATTTTTCCGTAGATACTCATTTTTACCCTTTGGGTTCATGCACGATGAAATACAATCCCAAATTTACCGAAGATATAGTAAATATGCCGGGATTTAAGGACTTGCATCCGTTGATACCTCAACTTTTGGGCGGCGGCGTGCTTGCCCAGGGCTCTTTAGAAGTTATTTACCGGCTTGAAAAACTGCTTGCGGAAATTACCGGCATGTCCGCTTTTACTATGCAGCCCTTGGCAGGCGCGCACGGTGAATTAACAGGAGCTATGTTAATAGCCGCTTATCATAAATCTAAAGGCGACCGCAGAAAAACCGTTATTGTCCCGGATTCTTCTCACGGAACAAACCCTGCTTCCGCCGCTATTGCCGGATACGAAGTTGTTGTTGTCCCTACGGATAAAACAGGGTGTATGGATATGGATGCTTTTAAGAAAGCGCTTTCAGAGGAAGTAGCCGCGGTAATGTTGACCTGTCCTAATACCTTGGGGCTCTTTAATCCGCGAATAAAAGAAATTGCCGATTTAGCTCATCGCTGCGGAACACTAATGTATTATGACGGGGCAAACCTTAATGCTATTATGGGCAAGGCTAAACCCGGCCAGTTAGGATTTGATATTGTGCACCTTAATTTACATAAAACTTTCTCCACTCCGCACGGCGGAGGTGGCCCGGGCGCCGGACCGGTGGGAGTAAGCGCCGAATTGTCACAGTTTTTACCCGTTTCAAAAGTTGTTATGCGTAAAGACGGCACTTTCGGTTTGAATTATAATGGTTCCCGATCAATCGGTTACATAGCCCCTTTTTACGGTAATTTTTTAGTATTATTAAAAGCGTATGCTTATATAAGGTTACTCGGAAAAAGCGGGCTGATAGATGTTTCCGAAAAAGCAGTGCTGAACGCTAATTATATAAGAGAAAAACTTAAAAAATATTTCAAACTGCCGTATGACAGGATTTGTATGCACGAATGTGTCCTGTCCGCATCCGAACAGCTTGAAAACGGTGTAAGAGCTTTAGATGTTGCCAAGGCTTTGATAGAACACGGGATTCATCCTCCAACCGTATATTTCCCTCTTATCGTCAAGGAAGCTTTGATGATAGAGCCGACCGAAACCGAGTCTAAGGATACTCTTGACGGATTTATTCAGGTTATGGTTGAGATTTCACAATTGGCTAAAAACAAACCTGAAGAATTAAAAGCTATGCCTAAAAGCACTCCTGTAAGGCGTTTGGATGAAACCAAAGCCGCCCGCGAGCTTAATCTTCGCTGGAAAAGGGTATAGCACTTTTTATATCTTATCTTGAGAAAAAGCAATGAAAAATTGGCGGTTTATTAATTCTAAATTTTCTCATCCTTACGTCAATATGGCAGTTGACGAATCCCTGCTGGAAAGTTATTCAAAAACAGGCGTGCCGGTTCTGCGTATTTACGGATGGAAACCGGCAGGTTTTTCGGTTGGTTTCAGTCAGGATACTCCGGCTGTATTGGATTTGCAAAAGTGCAAATCCGATAATATCCCTGTGGTGAAAAGATTGACCGGCGGCACTATTATATTCCATGACGATGAAATAACTTACAGTTTGGTGTGTTCGCAGTCGGATATTCCCGAAATTTCTACCGTGAAAGAGGGTTATAAACATATCTGTGGGGGGCTGATAGATTTTTACGGCCGTTTGGGGCTGGACGCGCGGTTCTCTTTGTATGACCCGCAGGCATTTAAAAATAAGTCGGCTTTCTGTTTTGCCAGTTGTCAGGATTACGACATTATGATAAACGGCAAAAAAATAGGCGGCAATGCCCAAAGAAGAAAGAAAAATCTGATTCTGCAGCACGGCTCAATTCCTTTGGGACTAGATATAAAAAAGATAAATAGATTTTTGAAGGAAGATATTATAAAAGTAACCGGCAATACTACTTGTTTGAATGATTTGACCGGTGAAAGACAAGAATTTGACTGCTTGGTTGATTTGTTGAAAAAATCATTTGAATCGAGTTTGAATGTTGAAATGGTTGTCGATAATTTAACCGAAGCCGAAAAGGATTCTGCTTCGCAATTGGAGGCCGAAAAATATTCTCGGCCGGAATGGAATATCTATGCGAGACCTTTCTCAAAAGCCGGCATGGCTGCGTAAAAAATTCCGGCTTTCTGACTGCAGTCGGGTAAAAACTTTACTGCGCGGACTTAATCTTCACACCGTTTGTGAAGAAGCCATGTGCCCCAATGTAGGCGAATGTTTTCATAAGAACACAGCCGCTTTTATGATTTTGGGCAATATCTGCACGCGTGATTGTAAGTTTTGCGGGGTTGCTAAGGGAGAACCGCTTCCTCTGGATGATACCGAGCCGCAAAATATTGCCCAAGCGGTTAAAGCTATGGGTTTGAATTATGTAGTGGTAACCAGTGTTACCCGCGACGATTTGCATGACAAGGGCGCAGGCCAGTTCATCGATACGACAGCCGAAATAAGAAAAACATCTCCCGAAACAAAGATAGAGCTTTTGATCCCGGACTTTAACGCGGAAGAAAAACTTATAGAAAGAGTTGTTCAAATAAAGCCCGATGTTATAAATCACAATATAGAAACCGTAAAACGTCTGTATCCCGATATACGCTCCAAGGCAAATTACCGAAGGTCCTTGCAGGTTCTGCGTATAATTAAAGGTATTGATTCTTCAATGCGGACAAAATCCGGCTTTATGCTCGGATTGGGCGAAACCGGTGAAGAAGTGAAAGAGTTGCTGAAAGACTTAAGAAGTGTCGGCTGTGATTTTTTGAGTATAGGCCAATATTTGCAACCCTCACGCGAGCATTATCCTGTGCAGGAATTTGTTAATCCGGAAAAATTCGAAGAATACAGGGTGTTTGCCATGGACTTGGGGTTTTCCGCAGTCAAAAGCTCTCCGTATACCCGAAGTTCCTACCAAGCCGATGAGTATATGGTTTGAACGGAGAAGTCAGTTCAAACATGGTTAATAGGGGTTAACATAAGGTTAATAAAAGTTAATATTGGTTACAAAAGACACAATACAATTGTGCTGGGCTCTTAGATGCGCATTTCAAATTATTGTATTGACAGGGAAAAAATGAGGGAGTATAAGTAAAATCGAATAATATAAAAATTGTAGTATTGGTTTGGTATTGTTATGAATAATAGTAAATTACCCAAAGAGTCTGAATCACAGGAAATAGGACACTTAGCAGTTGATACATTCTACGCCTGCCGACCTACTTCATGGAGACCCACCCCGACCGCTGATGATGCTGATGTTGGTCTGGATATGCAGGTGCAAATCGTTGATCAAGGACACTATACCAATGTCTTTAATGCTCAAATAAAGGGATCAGCACAGAAGAAAAATGGCCAGAATAAAAAACTCAGTGCTGATGGTAAACATTTCGCTCAAAAAGTGGATATTAAAACTTTAAATTATTATGTAAGAATCGAAAATCCAGTTATGCTTGTTTTTTCGGATCTTGCTCAAAACAAAGACCCAAGGAAGTGTCCAGCCTACTATTTATGGATAGATGAGGAAATTGATCGGATTCGAAAAAGAAATCCAGATTTAAATCATTTAGGCAAAGATTCACACATCTTTCACATTCCTGTTGAAAATGTCTTAGACCCAGATTTGAACGTATTGCCATACTTAAATAGCCGTTTGGAAAAGAAGAGAGCGCTGGAAGGGATATTCAATGTAGTAGAAAAGAAATATCCTGACCCCGTAAGTAAGGTTAATCAGATGGGAGGTGTTTTAGAAACCAATAAAATAGCTCTTGATACAATTCTTAATAAAACGGAGACGCCTTGGCTAGATGCGCCGAAAGACAGTTTCGCTTATCAGTTAAAGAAAGCCTCCGAGCTGCTATCTCTAAACAATGTACCGCTTACTCAAGATGTGCTGGATAAATTAACTAGTCGATTTAAAGAAGCAAATCAACATGAGAAATCAGAGTATTATTATCAAAGGGCCTATTTGGCAGGAATCGTGGGAAAACGTGAAGAAGCACGCAAATTACACAAGAAAGCCCATTTAACATCTAAAGGTATAAAAAAATATCATCTCGCGTATTTAGAATCGAGAATCCCTTACAAAAAGCAGGATAACAAGGTAATAGATAACATTATTGCAGAGATACCTCAAAAGGATGATATTGATTACCTGCGATTCAAATCTAAATTACTAGCTTTGAGAGGAAGATATAAAGAAGCCTTTAAAATTTTGAGAAAGCATGATGAAAAAGATGTTTTCATTCTCAAAGCACTTATATATTTGCTTTCCGGCTCGTACGATAACTGCATTAAACAGATTGAAAAATCATTTAAGGAACAAGAAGTATCTCATAGACAAGAGCTTAGTTTAAAGTCATTAAAAGCGAGAGCATACTTCAATCTTGGTTTTGTAAAAACTCCCTATGGCATAACAATACCTTTTTCTGGTACTCGGGATATGAAGCCAGAAATATTAAAAAAAGCCTGGCTAGAATTATTATCGGCTTGGGACTTAGCTAGTCAATTGGGATATCCGCCTGACGTGGAAGTAATGATAGATATGTTTTCCATTTTAGGCATGTATTTTTCTGAAGCAGTGATTGTCAAAACGCATCTTATTAAGTTAGCAGAAATCAGACCAGATATTCAACTTATACAGGAAGCATTACTTCAGGTATCAATCTATTTAGATTATGGAGATACTGCGGAACAGCAATTATCTAAGTTACCCAAAACTCTAGAAAACACAGTCAAAAAAATAATTTTAGCTTCTCGTAAAACTGACAAATTGCAAGTCGTTATGTTAGCTATCAAGATACTTGACGACCTAATCAAAGAAAAACCTGCCAATTATGATACCGTTATCACAATTGCAGCCGAATATGCTAACGATCTTATTATGTATAAGGAAAGGGACAAGTTTCTCGACACATTAAATGCATTTCCTGATTCAAAGGCTTTAATTGCTATTTATAATTTTAATGTTCAAGTAAACCAGGAATTGTTAAGAAAACCTAAAGCAGTTGAGGATCTATATGATGTTTACAAAGAAGGCTATAAGAACCACCAAATCCTATCTCAACTTTTTTATAACCTTAACCCATATGAAAGCACTTCAGCACAAAAAATTATTGAGATCTCAAATGAGATTATCTCGGAAAGAGATTTATTGGATAATGAATATATTATTCTTTGCCAAGCCAAAGCAACAACCCAAGACTGGGATGGTGTATTAGAGACCTCTCGTAGGGCACAAATTAGATTTTCAACTAATCTTCGGCTTAAAGCATTTGAAGCCTTAGCACTAGATGAAATTGGAGAAACTGGGGAATCAATTAGACTTTTAGAAGGGATTATAAAAGGAGAGAGACTAGACCCTTTAGCCTTCCGAATCTATATTAATATTTCAGCGAGATGTGGTCTAGTCGGAAAAGCAAAAACATTGGTTGCACGACTTCTTGAGAAAGCAACTGAAATAAAGCAGAAACTAGATCTTTTAAAGATGATGTATAGCATTGAAATGTATGTCGATCCTAAAAGTGAAAATTTACTTGATGTATGTTTGAAATATGGTCAGTTGTGTAATCAAGACGATGAAATTGAAGAAGGGACTTATCTGCTACAGTTTTTTACAGCAACACTTGATCCCCAAAAAGTGGTTCAAGATGAAGATGTTAAAGTTTTTCAGAAACGTTTGAAAAAATATACAGAGAGGTTCCCGAATTCGAAAGTTTTAAGGTCCATCTCCGTAAAAGAAGAAAAGCCTCAAGAACTATTATCTCAATTAGAAGAAATAACAGGATTCACAAAAGAAAAAAGGAAATGGTATCAGAGGAATGAAAATCTTTTAAAAAGCAGTCGATTCCCGATTCCCTATTTAATCCGGCATAAGTTTCTATTAAATGTTTCAAATTTTTTAAACTTGTGGGAATTGGCTAAAATAACTGATAAGGATTATCCGCAATATCACTTAATTATTAGTGTGGGTGGATATAAGGTGCGAAAAATAGAAAATTTTCAAAAAAGAATACCCCTCGTTGATGAGGTGGCTTTAGTAGTTTTATTCGACTTGGGGTTATTAGAGTATCTTTTCAAGCTCTTCCATAGAGTTGCGATTGCAAAACATACAATTTTTAACTTACAGATAGTGGCTCAGGATTTTCTTTATACACCATCCACTATAAAAGCCAAGAAAATTGTCGAATTACTATCAAAACATGTTGACCACGTTCAACAGCCTTCAAGTAAAGATACAATAGACAAAGATACCCTTTTCAGTGACTTAGATCTTATTAAATCTGTTTATAATTCTTCAACGCACATATTCTACACAGATGATGTAATAGGAAGAATCTATGTTTGTGGTGACGATCATTATAAAGATACTATATGTACAATCGATATAATAAAGATTTTAAAAGAGCAGGAATTAATAACTCCAAAGGAGGCTGCAGAAAAGTTCGCTAAACTATGCGCTTTTAATGTAATTGGGACACCAATAGACTATAGAGATATCTTAATTGTTCTTAAAGACGATCTTCCCCCAGAAGAAAGTATAAAAAGTTATCTGGGGAGATTAGATAGCCATCATAATTTCAAGTCGTTTATAAATGCGATTTGGTGGTTCAAGGGAAATTACACAAAGGCCTTGATAGAAATTGGGCAGTTTATATCGTACATGATAAAGATAAATGTAAAAAGAGAAAAAGGTTCTTCTGTAGAACAAAACATAATTACAGCCATGTGGTGTGTTTGGTATCAAAAGGTACAGTTCAGTATGAGCTCGGAAAAGAGCAGACTCCACTTTTTAGCGAGATCATTTCTATTCATCTCCATTGAACTCTTGAAGACAATTGAGTCTGGTCACGATAATAAAAAAATCTGGGAACAATTATGGAGCATTTATAATGATATAGTAGAATTTACATATGCGAATGAAATGGACAAAGAGATAGCAAATAAATCAAAATCGTTATTAGCACGAATGATTGCCCAAATTGAGCGTAAATCTAAAACAAAAATATTTAATCATATTGCCTCGGGGTTAACAAATGGTACGGCAGAAAGTGATCTTTTTCAAGAAGCTTATAGCAGAAATAGCATATCTTACAATACAAAGAATAACATTAAATAGAAATAATAGGAGCCAGTGGTTATTTATTAAATCTTAAATTTTTGATATTTAGGGTGAACCAGAACCCCCATACTACGTAGAGTATAGGGCAGAGAAGTTCGGTTCATCCCAACCCTGAACCGTGATTTTGTAGAGCAAAATCTCTGGTTCAGAGGTTGATTTTATGTTAAAATGACCTAAAGGAGGTGGAGAATGGGACTGTCGATTTTAGTGGCAAGGATTCTTGCTTTGACTTACATTTGCGCCGGTATTGCGGCGATTATCGGCAAAATTAGTTTTGGCAAGATAGTCGAAAGTTTTGAAAAGTCGCCGGGGCTTACTTTTGTCAGCGGATTCATTACCTTAATTTTCGGTATGGTTTTGGTAACGCATCACAATATTTGGGTGAAACATTGGATTGTGCTTATTACCATTATCGGTTGGATGTCGCTTCTAAAGGGAGTCATGCTTATCATTTTCCCTCAATACATTTCATATTTTAAAGGCATGTATAAAAATAATAGGGTTTGGGGTATTATTATGCTTGTTTTCGGGCTTATGTTTGGATACTTCGGATTTTTTTAAATCTTCTTGAGTTTTTATTTTTGAGTTTTGAAAAATAGGACCTGTCCCTATTTTTAATTAAATATTTTGGGGACGTTACCACCTACGCGGTGGTAATTTGTTCGTTTGTTTTTTAATTTAATGTCTATTTTTATTCTAAGAAAGTCTTTAGTCTTCGGTCTATGGTCTTTAGTCTATTATCATTTCCCCCAACGCCGTTGGCGCCGTTGATATTCTGCAATCGCTTTGTATAATTTTTCTTTGCTTAAATCGGGCCAGAATTCGGGGAGGATTACTATTTCAGCATAAGCAATTTGCCAAAGCAGGAAATTAGAGATGCGGGATTCTCCGCTGGTTCTTATTAAAAGGTCTGGGTCGGGTAAACCTGCAGTGTATGTATATTTTGAAAAAGTTTCTTCGTCAATTTTTTTTATTTTTTTCTTTAATATTTTATTTACTGTATCTATTATTTCTGTCCTTCCGCCGTAATTTACGGCTAAATTTAATGTCATTTTTTTATTATTTTTTGTAAGTTTTTCTGCATCATAGATTGTGTCTTTAAAACTTTTTTCAAGTTCGTTTATTCTTCCCACGCCTTTTATTCTGATTCCTTTGGAATGCAGGCCTTTTATTTTCATCTTTAAAAAAGTTAGTCCGAGGCGCATCAGAAAATTCACTTCTTTTTTAGTCCTTTTCCAGTTCTCGGTTGAAAAAAGATAAAACGTTAAAGTGGGAATCCCCAGTTGTAAACAATCGTCGATTATTCTAAGCACTACTTGAGCACCTCTGCGGTGCCCCTCAAACGAAGGTAATTTATTTTCTTTTGCCCATCTGCGGTTGCCGTCGACTATAAAGGCGATGTGCCTCGGTAATTTATTTTTATCTAAGGCTATTTTTTGTGTCATTTTATTTTTGTTGTTCGGTTAGGGTTACGATGCCCGCCACAGTGGGATACCCCACGTGGTGTCCCATTTCGTCAATCGGTAACGTTTTTCGTCTTTATTACATATCCCTAACCATTACCGATACGGGCTTCGTTACCGTTACCCTTTCCATTTCTTTTCCGTTAGTTACGCTATTATACAAGATAAATTTCTTTAGTTAAAATAGCATAAAATATACTGTTTTTCGGTGTTGACCCGCCACTACAAATTAGCGAGGTCAATCCCGCCAACCTGTCCGCCAATCCTTAATGGCGGAAGTTTCAATGGCGGATTGACTTTGATATTTGCTAATTGATATCATTAACCCCAATCTAAATCTATAAGAGAGGAGGCTGTAATGAGATACTTAGCAGGAGTGGCAATTTTAGTATTTCTTTTTGTGGTATTGTGTATAAGAGTGATACCCGCAGGTTATGTAGGAGTTTATCATATTTTTGGAAAGGTTAATCCCAAGGCACAGGAAGCGGGACTGCGAATTAAATCGCCTGTTACGAGAATAACAAACATGTCGATTCGTCTTCAATCTTATACTATGAGTCTTATAAAAGATGAGGGTGATATCCAGAGAAATGATGCGATTGATGCTTTAACATCAGAGGGGTTAACAGTAATTTTGGACTTAACAGGCTGGTATCGATTAGATGCGGAATCTGCGCCTAAAGTTTACAGAGAAATTGGGACAGATTACGTTGCTAAAATAGTTAGGCCAACCTTGAGGACCGCTATAAGAGAAGTACTGGTGAATTATACTGCTCAGGAAATCTATTCTGCTAAAAGAGACCAGATTACACAGGAGATAACAGATAGAACATCCGAAGTGGTTTCTGCAAAGGGCATCACTTTTGAAAAGCTATTAATAAGGAATGTTAAGCTTCCTAAAAGATTGTCGGATGCCATTGATGCTAAGTTGCAGATGGACCAGGAAGCACAGCAAATGAAGTTTGTATTGGAGAAAGAACGGAAGGAAAAAGAACGGAAAATGATTGAAGCAGAGGGCATAGCAACGGCTAATAAAATTATTGCGGAAGGATTGACTCCGGAGTATTTACAATGGTACAGAATACAGATGATGAAAACACTTGCCAGTTCTCCTAATAGCACTTTTGTATTTATACCGGAAGATTTAAAATCAACACCGCCGATGATTTTACAGAGTAAATAAATTAGATTTTATTTTTATAATTTAAGAAAATTAGTCTCTAAATAGGAGGAAGCACAGATGAAAAAGAAGTACCTTTTGACCCCGGGGCCTACACCTCTGCCGCCGGAAGTTATGAGCGCTTTGGCAAGGCCGATTATACATCATAGAACAAGCGAGTATAGCGCGTTGTTTGCAGAAGTAAACAAGGGTTTGAAATCTTTATTTCAGACCGCAGAAGATGTTTTTACGTTTGTATCTTCTGGTACCGGCGCTATGGAAGCATCGGTAGTTAATCTGTTGTCCGCAGGTGATAAGGTGATTGTGGTCGAGGGCGGTAAATTTGGAGAAAGATGGCTGCAACTTTGCAAGACATTCGAAATGAAAGCAGTTGAGGTTCATGTGGAGTGGGGCAAAGCGGTAGAACCGTCCGAAATAGAAAAATTATTGAAAGAAAATCCCGATACAAAAGCTGTATTCGTTACCCTATGCGAAACATCCACCGGTGTCAAAACAGATATAAAAGCTATTGCGGCAATTACCGCAAAAACAAATGCGGTTATAGTGGTTGATGCAGTGTCCGCCCTCGGCGCTATGGAACTTAAAACGGACGAATGGGGCATTGATGTTGTCGTGTCCGGTTCGCAGAAAGGCATGATGCTGCCGCCGGGATTGGGATTTATATCTTTAAGCAAAAAGGCGCAGAAAATGCTCGAAACATCGAAATTGCCAAAATATTATTTGAATCTTAAAACTTACAAAAAAGCTTTGGATAAATCCGATACACCATATACACCCGCGATAGGTTTGACGGTGGCTTTGAAAGAAGCGCTTAAAATTATAGAAACGGAAGGTCTTGAAAACGTTCTAAAACGGCATGCTGTAATGGCTGAGGCAACAAGACAGGCAGTTAAGGCATTGGGGTTGGAAATTTTTGCTTCTTCGCCGGCTGATGCCGTTACATCTGTGAAATTACCCGACGGAATGGACGGAAGCAAATTGTATAAAACAATGAAGGATGAGCTTGGCGTACAGGCGGCGGGCGGCCAGGGCGATTTGAAAGGCAAGATATTAAGAATTGCGCATCTGGGCTATATGGATGCTTCCGATGTGCTCCTTGTTATTTCCGCTTTTGAAGTCGCTTTGAAGAAAATGGGCTATCCCGCGAAATTGGGAGAAGGCGTAAAAGCGGCACAGAAAGTTTTGTATCAAATAAGTTAATAAAAGGTTATCAAAGGTTAAAAAAAGTTAATAATGCCCGCCTGCCTGCCAGCTTCGTAGCAGGCTGGCCTGCGAAGCGGGCAGGGTTGCTAAAATTTTTTAATGTAACCTTTGTTAACTTATATTAACCGATATTAACTGTTGTTAACCAGATTTAATTTAACGGAGGATAATTTAATGAAGGTACTTATATCGGACAAATTAGAAAAAGAAGCAGTAGATATTTTGAAGTCAAAAGGATTGGAAGTCGATATCAACACGGAACTAACGCCAGAACAGTTAAAAGAAAAAATAAAAGATTACGATGCTTTGATTGTCCGTTCTAAAACAAAAGTAACTAAAGAAATAATAGATGCGGCAGATAAACTAAAAGTAATCGGCAGGGCAGGAGTGGGTGTAGACAATATAGATATTCCCGTCGCATCGGCTAAAGGTATTGTGGTTATGAATGCGCCTTCAGGCAACACTATATCAGCCGCAGAGCATGCCTTTGCTTTGATGTTTACGCTTTGCAAAAATATTCACTCCGCCCATCCGATGTTAAAAAGTAAAAAATGGGAGAAAAAATTATTGGGCGTGGAACTTTACGGAAAAACTATCGGTATTATAGGATTGGGCAGAGTAGGGAGCCATATGGCAAAAATGGCTAAAGGAATCGGAATGAATGTCATCGGCTATGACCCTTTAATTACAAAAGAGAAAGCCGAGCAAATCGGCGTGAAATTCGCCGATTTAGACGAACTTTTCCAAACATCCGATTTTATTTCTCTTCATGTTCCGCGCACTGCCGAAACCAAAAATATGATAAATGAAAATACTTTAAACAAGATGAAGAAAAACGCAAGAATTATAAACTGCGCAAGAGGCGGGGTAGTTGACGAGAAAGCGCTTTACAACGCATTGAAATCGGGCAGAATCGCTGGAGCCGCGCTTGATGTTTTTGCGCAGGAGCCGCTTCTTGATTCTCCGCTTTTGGAGCTGGACAATGTCGTTTTTACACCGCATTTGGGCGCTTCTACAAGTGAAGCCCAAATTAATGTTGCAGCAGAAATAGCAAATTCCATAGCATCTGCTTTGAACGAAGAAAAATTTCCTAACGCATTGAATTTATCCCAACTCGTAAAAAAATGAAATTTTTTGACGAGTCAAGCATAAAGAAGTAAAATCAATTTTGAGGGAGATTACAAAATATGGCTAAAAAACTTCAGCCTGTTAAAAGTAAGGTTCTAAGCAGGCCCAAAATACATATTTTGGATGTTACTAACAGAGACGGAGTGCAGACATCTCGGCTCGGTTTGGCAAAACTGCAGAAAACAATGATAAACATGTATCTTGACAAGATGGGTGTTTACCAGAGTGAAATGGGTTTTCCGTTCACGAACCATGAGATAAATTATATCAACGCCAATCTCGAACTGAAAAAAAATAAAGCGTTCAAATCCATTGTTCTTTCAGGATGGTGCAGGCCTGTTATAAAAGATATAGAAAAATCCCTAAGACTTACGGATATTCAACACATGAATTTATCGGTTTCCACTTCCGAACAAATGCTTAGCAGTAAGTTTTCCGGCAAATATTCCAAAGACGATATAATCAGGATGATAACCGATGCTACGCGCTTTGCCAAGAAAGCGGGCATTAAGACAATCGGCGTCAATGCGGAAGATGCTTCAAGGGCAAAGATAGATTTTTTAGTTGATTTCATCGTTGCGGCTAAGGAAGCAGGCGCTGACAGATTTAGATATTGCGATACTTTGGGATATGACGACCCGTTTACTTTATATGAAAGAATATCGAAAATTCTGAAAAAAGTTAAAATAGATATAGAACTTCACTGCCATAACGACTTGGGAATGGCTGTTGCGACTTCCGTAGGCGGAGCCAAAGCGGCAATCGATGAAGGAGTTAATGCTTATATAAATACGACTGTAAACGGAATGGGCGAAAGGGCGGGAAATGCAGATTTGGTTTCGGTAATTTTGGCTATAAAAAAAGCGAGCGGGTTTGAAAACAAATACGCTATGAATGACAACATTGATTTAAAGATGGCGTGGAAAATTTCCAAATACGCTTCTTATGCTTTCGGCGTGCCGATACCGATAAATCAGCCGGGTGTCGGCGATAATGCGTTTGCTCACGAATCCGGCATTCATGTTGACGGCGCTTTGAAAGATTCTAAAAACTACGAACTCTATCATTATGAAGAATTAGGCAGGGGCGAGCCGGAAGTTATCGAGACCGGAAGAAAAATAACCGTAGGCGAATATAGCGGCATTAAGGGTTTCAGGAATGTTTACGGTAGAATAGAAATAGAATTCAAAAACGACGACGAAGCCACAAATATATTGGAACTTGTCAGGTATGCGAACGTGCACACTCAAAAACCTTTAGTTGAGGATGAATTGAGATTTATCGCTGCTTATCCTAAAATAGCAAAACAGATTATGACGGTCACACCTCCGTAGAGAGTAGAAAGTAGAGAGTAGAGAGTAGAGAGTAGAGAGTAGAGAGAAGAGAGTAGAAAGAAGAGAGAAGAGAGAAACTAAAATTAAAAAAAGTCGAAGAAGAGAAATGTGATGGATATACGTAGATATACATGCCTGCCCGCTTTGATGCGAAGCAAGCAGGCGGGGAAATACATAGTAAGCAGGCAATTTATTTCCAGGTATTTCCATATATTTCTATGCATTTCAATTTGTTCTATCTTTCATCTTTCTTCCGTTTATGCTTTTTCTGCGAATTCTTCTGAAATAGATAAAGAACTGAAATCCGGAATTCTATCTCTGCAAATCGGCGATTACGATGATGCTTTAGGAAAATTTCAAAGAGTGCTGGATTTGGACCCCATAAACTCCGATGCTTGTTATTATTTGGGTACGATGTATTCCCGGATGGAAGAATTCGATAAAGCGGTTCCCTATTATCAAAAAGCCCTAAAATTAAATCCCGAACTTACAAAAACTCATTTCCAACTGGGCGTTGCTTATTATCAATTGAAGCAATATCAGAATGCTTTGAAATCCCTGTCCCAAGCGGAAAAATATTCGCCGCAGGATGCCATGGTCTATTATTATCAGGGATTAACATATTATGCAATGAAAAAACATTACAAAAGCGTGGCTCCATTTAAAAAGGTAAGAAAACTTGACCCCTCGCTTACAGTCTTATCTTACTATTGGGAAGGTGTATCTTTATCCCAGCAGGGTTTATATATCGAGGCGGAAAAACTTTTAAAAGAAGTTAAACAACTTTCTTCCAACTCGCAGCTCAGCAATTCTGCCGATGAATTTTTGAGCGCAATAGAAAAAAGAACCAAACCTTTCGCTTTTAAAGGAAGTTTGGGCGTTGAATATGACGACAATGTTACTCTTCAACCCGTAGATGAAGATATTTCGGGAATTTCCGACAAAGAAGATGAGAGAGCGGTGGTTAATCTGAAATTTACCGGAAGAAATTTTTCACCGTCCGGCGAATTCGGCGCTTCTTATTCGTTTTACCAGTCCCTGCATCAGGATTTAACCGAATATAACGTTCAGGGGCATACAGGAACGCTATATTTTGTTTCCAACTTGCGCCCTTTTCAGCCGTTGGTTCAATACGATTACGACTATTATTCCGTTGACAACGATGAATATTTAGAAAAACATACTCTTATTCCTTCTCTGAATATTTCCGTAGCATCGCCGCATATAACACAACTATATTTCCAGTATGAAAGATTCAATTATCTTGTTTCCGTAGAAGAAGATGAATACGACAGGAGTGCTAATGCAAATGCGTTTGGAGCAAACCAGTTCTTTTCCATCGTGGATGGCAAGGGTTACGTAAAAATCGGCGCAGAATATAAAGATAGTGATGCTGAAGGAGATGATTGGGATTACAGCGGCTCAAAATTCAGCTTAACCCTATATTCGCCGACGCCGATTGACAAAATGAGTGTGGAAATCGGCGGCGAGCAGTCATATAGCAATTTTGATAATGAAGATTCTTTTTTTGGAGATACCAGAAAGGATACGACTTCAACCGGCTGGGTTGAACTTATGTATAAATTGAGTGATAATTGGGATGTCGGTTTGAATTATAGACACATCGACAACCGTTCCAATATAGATTTTTACGAATACAGAAGAAACATTACTTCATTGTTTTTAAGTTGTAATTTTTAAATTAATGGTTACACAGATTAAAATGTGTAAATTTGTCATTGCGAGCCCGGATGTAGTGAGGGCATGGCAATCTCTCTTTAAAAGAAGATTGCCTGCCCTGAATCCAACGTGGTTCAGGGCTTTGTCCTATACTCCTCGCAATGACAGAAAAGGAGTTTTAGAAAATGAATAAAAACCTATCAATAGTAATTTTGGCGGCAGTTTTAATTTTCACAAGTGTCACAGGAACTTTATTCTCTCAGGAAGTAATCGGCAAAGTCGGTTCCCTGCAGGGAACCGCAAAAGCGAAACTTGATGAAAATTCAGCATGGAGAACATTAAACGAAAAAAGCGATATCTACGAAAAAGACACTATTAAAACGGGCGAAGGGTCCAAAGTAGTTATTTTTTTCGTTGACGAAACTAATGTCTCCATTGGTTCCGAGACCACTATAAAAATAGAAAAACTTTTTTGCTCCCCCAGCCAAAACCATCGCGAAGGCAAATTAAATGTGCTTGCAGGGAAAGCAAGATTTGATGTGGGCAAACTTTTCTCTAAAGATTCGTCTTTTGAAGTCCGCACTCCTACGGCTGTTGCGGGCGTCAAAGGCACAAGTTTTATAGTTCAGGTAACATCCGAACAGTTAACGCAGCTAATTGGGTTAAGCGGAATCGTGACCGTAACCGGCATTGGTGTTGAGGGCGAATCCCTCTTAACAAGCGGCGTCATTATATCTGTTGAAGACGGCGCGCCTCCGGGCGACCCTGTTCCAATGTCATTTGACGAACTTCTGGAGTTCTTGCAGGAATTGGGTCTTCTTGACGGCGGAAACGGCGGAAACGGCGCCGGGGGAAATTTCGGCGGAAACATGCCATTTGGGAACTTGGGAGCCGGAGGCACAACGCCCGGCGGGCAGAATATAATAACCCAGCCGTTGGGAGGACCGCCGGAAGAAGACGAGGGACCGCTTCCCGAGCCGCCGCGGCCGCCGAGCGAGAATATTAGATATTAGAGAATAAATATGAATAAAAAAATAAATTTAATTTTTGTTAGCATTCTGATTACAGTATTCTTTTTATCTGCCCAAACTCTTTATGCTCAAGAACATCCGTGGACTTTTATGGTCTATATGGCGGCTGATGACGAGTCAATGGATGCTGCAATAGCGGATTTGGATAAACTTTCCGAAGTTGGTTCAAGTGATAGCGTGGCGATTTTAGTTATGCTGGGCGATACAGAGACCAATACTGCGCAATATGGTTATGTGCAAGAAGGAAATTTTGAAGATATTAAATGGGATGGAGAAGTGCCAATGACAGATATTGATATGGGCGACCCCGATGAGTTAGTAGATTTTGTTCTTTATTATGCCGCTTGTGAAGGAGACTGTCTTGCTGAAAACTACGCTCTTATTCTTTGGAATGCGGCTGAACTTTATCCTAACGGGAAATTCTCCATACAAGATGTGGAGGATGCGTTATATTTTATAGATTATTATTCATATGGTGACGTTAAAATACATCTTATCGGCTTTGACGGTGGTTCTATGGGAATGCTTGAAGCCGCTTATGAAATAAAGGACTGGGCTGATGTAATGGTCGCTTCTGAAAAAGACCAGCCGTTAGGAACTTGGCCCTATAATACTATTTTGAATGAGTTGGTTAATGTTGATACGCAGATGACTGCCGCTCAATTATCACAAGTAATCGTTGACGAATATGGTGACGACGAAAACGATAATGAATATAACACGCTCTCTTCAATTCTTCTTGCTCCATATTCCACGCATGACCTTGCAGGCGACTGGTATATAAATTATTTAAGATGCGGTTCGGGAGGAGAGTGTGAGGCGGCTTTTGGCGGGATGAACATAGATGAAAGAGGCAATGTCCAGGAGTGGTATGGAGATGAATTTGAATCGCCTGACCCGGAAATGCCTACTAAAATTTATATAGATTCAAACGAAATTGGAGAAGGGTTTGTTGTGGACGGAGTCATAATAATTGACAGCGAAGAGTATTTTGTCGGATTTATGTCGCCGGATAAAAAGACGGTCACGGCAACCATTACCGATGATGACGGCAGTGATACTGGCCAGATTTTTATTCTGCAGAAAAGAGGGGAGGGCGTGGGGTTCGGCCTTTCCGACCTTGCAGGCGACTGGGAAATGCATTCTTTTAGATGCGATGGCGAGGGAAATTGCGGCTGGTCGCGCGGCGAAGCAAATGTTACATCTGACGGACTTATGACATGGGTAAGCGGCACTTTTGAAGATAGCGAGGGAGAAGAGGATACTGATAGTTACCAACTTTCTATAAATTGGACGGATCCGGAAGGCAATTATTGGAATGGCATTGTTACTGTTAACGGCGAGCCGTTCGGAGCGATGTCGCAGGACAAAAATATGGTTGTCGGAACAATTGAAGGGGACGAAGGTGACCCGTCTGAATTCGTTGTTTTACAAAGAAAAAGCAGTGTGCAATTTTATCAGGCAAACCTTGAAGGATTATGGAGTATGCAAGGATTGACATGTGATGTATACGAAATAGGACCCGATTCCTATAATACTACTGCGCCATTTTTTGTTGTTGGCATAGAAGGGGGAGTTATCTTGGATATAGAAACAGGAACCCCTATCGGCGCTATTGAAATAACAGATACCGGTGTTGTTTCTATGACAGACGGCGAGAGTCCCTTGCCTGTTAGCGGAACAATGTCGCCCGACAAAGAAATGATTGTTTTTAATGGTGGAGAAGGTGATGGGGCCGATACTGCATATGAATTCTTTATTTTTCAAAGAATCAGGTATGAAAGCCCTGTCCAATCTCTTGCCAATGCCGTAAGCGATTTTGCTTATACGGCGTTTATGGAAGAACATGATGATTGGGATGTTATATTTACGGCTCAACAGAGAGCGGGCTTATACCGTAATTCAGAGGGACATATCTTCCGCGATTTGGGAAGTTTCATGCAAGGAGTCAGCGATTATGCCAAAAGCGATACCATTTTCCAACCCGCTTATGGCGCAAAAGAAGCGTTTGACCAATGCATAATTGCCAGACACGGTCCTTCCGAATACAAAGGCCTTTCAATTTATCTGCCCAGATGGTGGTGGGATGATGTGGATGGTAATTACAATGAAACAAATTTATCATTTCTTCAAGGTGAGGCAATGGAAGTATATGCAAGAGCTATGGCAAGAGGCTTATTACCTTATTCGCAATCCTGGGACGAATTTTTAGGGGAATATATAGACGCGGACCTTATATTGGATCCGAACCTTACGGGAGAAGCAACTTTTTCAAAGTCAATTTCAGGCGGAACAAGCGCTTCTAATTATGTCATGCTCTCTTCGCCGCTATATCCTGATAGCGAGGACCCGTTGTTGGATAATTTGGGCGATTGCGATACGGAACTTTGGCGCGCTTTCAGGTGGCTTCCCGAAACTGGAAGTTATGATGAATATCCTTTCCCTGCCGAACCTTACGGAGAAAGAGAAGCCAAAATGAGTCTTGCAGTTTATTATGAAGAAAATTATATGGACCCGGGCAACGGCTTATGGCTTATTTCGCGAAATGACGCAGTTTTAAATATAACCGGGAACATGGAAGATTACTATGGTGAACCATATGGAATTTATCTTGAACCCGGATGGAATCAAATTGCAACCCCGTTTAATTTCCAGATTGATTGGGATTTGATGGATGTGTATTTCTCTTATTTTGACGGAGAAGTAACCCACGAATTTATTTGCGGTATCCTATCTGATGAAAACGAATTTACTTCCCCTACGCTTTGGAAATATTCAAACGGAAATTATAGCAGCGCTTCTTTAATGATACCCGGCGAAAGTTATTGGATTTATAATTATAATAACGACGAAAATGCGCAGGTATATTTGCTAATTAATCCCGTCCGCCGCACTATGTCTAACGATTTTATTCCGTCATTGGAACAGAGTTTGACTTTCTTTGCAAGACTTAGCGGAGAGCCAACCCCTCCGCCTCCGCCCGGTGGATTTGACGGCGCAGCTGAAGATAACAGTGGCAGCGGCGGCGGCAGTAGCGGATGCTTCATTGCAACAGCTTCTTTTGGTTCACCAATGGCCGGGGAAGTGAATATTTTAAGGGATTTCAGGGACATATATTTGTTATCCAATCCCATGGGAAAACTTTTCGTTTCTACATATTATAAGTATTCTCCCAAAGTTGCGGATTTTATAGCAAGGCATGATTTCCTGAAAACTGCGGTGAGAACGACGCTGTATCCTATTGTTAAAAGTTGTGGAATTTTAGACGAAACCTCCCGCACTAATTGATTGAAGTATTCCCCCTCATAATTGAATCCTTTGTAGTGTATAATATTAAACTATGAAAATTGGTGTGAGGGTCAATTCATATACAATCGGACTTTTCACTGTCGCAGTAATACTTTTTCTCTATTTTGTTCCTATCGATTTCATAAATCAACTCGAACTAAAAACATTCGACTTAAGGTTTAGAACATTCCAGAAGAAAATTCCGTCGCAAGATATCGTTATTGTCACTATAGACAACAAATCAGAAGATAAAATCGGTCAATTTCCTTGGGAAAGAGATACATACGCAAAAGTTATAGATAATTTAGACAAATGGGGAGCAAAAGTGATAGGCATCGATGTTATTTTTCCAAAGAAAGAAAACGACCCGTTATCCGAAGTTCTTGCTAAAACCGATTTTAAAAATAAGGTTTCAGAAGATGTTATAGAAGAATACAAAAAGAAATTCGATAACGACAGGATTCTTTCCGAGTCTATAAAAAAAGCGGGCAATGTGGTGTTAGGTTATTATTTTTTAACGGAGGGCGATGAGCAGGTAAAACATATTACTGAGGCGGAAAAACAAAAGGCAAAGAGGTTAATCTCAAAAGCACAAATTTCTTTGGTAAGTTCCAGTGTTAAAGGCGATGAGAAATTTCCTCTTAGAAGAGGTTACGGAATAGAGACAAGTATTGAGCAAATATCCCGCGCTTGTAAAAACTACGGATTCCTGAACATTTTCCCCGATTCGGACGGAGTTTTGAGAAAAGTCACATTTGTGATGAAGTATGAACACGAAAAAGATTGGTATGGTTCGTTTCCTTTACAAATATTAAAAAATTATTTTGGAGAACCTACAGGGCTTGAAGTTTCAGATAATGGCATATCGTCAGTTGCATTTCCGGAGATAAAATATATTCCTGTTGATGCGAGCGGGGCGTTATTCGTAGATTACAGCGTTAGTTCCCAATCGTTTCCCACCGAATCCTTTGTCGATGTTATGACCGGAGCGGTTGATAACCCCGCGAAATTCAAGGATAAAATTGTTTTAATAGGCATTACGGACCCCGGCTTGGTTAGAGACACCTGGCCTACGCCGACTGATACCGTTGTTCCTGGCATAAAAATACACGCGCAGACAATTGATACCGTTTTGAATAATAGATTTATATCCTACGCACGTACAATAATAAACCGCCAATTTGTGTATTCTTCCGACATAATAAATGTTGTAAATATTTTAGCCATAGTTCTTTTGGGGATGATACTGGTTTTTGCCGTTCCCAAAGTTCCTCATGCAAGTTACGGAGCATATATAAGTTTACTTCTTGCCGCAGGTTATGTTTTTGCGGAATTCTATTTATTTCATATTATGAAAGTGCGGCTCAATATTTTTTATCCTTTTTTAAGTATCGCTCTTGTTTACACAACGCAGACACTTTACCGGGCTTTAACGACAGAACGAAAGGCGCGTGAAATACGCGGAGCGTTTCAAACTTATGTCCCGCCTCAAATCGTTGACGAACTTATCAAAAATCCCGAAAAATTAAAACTCGGCGGGGAAAGGAAAGTTGTATCGATACTTTATTCGGACGTAAAGGGTTTTACGACTATATCGGAGAAACTTTCACCGGAAGAATTGGTTGAATTTATGAACGGTTATCTCACCCCCATGAGCGATATAGTATTCAAGTATGAAGGGACATTGGATAAATATATAGGAGATGCGGTTTTGGCGTTTTATGGGGCGCCCCTTCCTCAGGAAGACCATGCCTTAAGAGTTGTTCTTTCGGCGCTGGATATGATAAGCGCCCTGAAAGAATTGCGGAAAAAGTTAAAGGAGCAAAACAAACCCTTAATAGATATAGGAATCGGCATAAATACGGGCGAAGTGTCCGTGGGAAATATGGGTTCAAACACGCGGCTTGATTATACGATAATGGGGGATAATGTTAATCTGACTCAGCGCATAGAAGAATTGACCAGAATATATAAGAATAATATATTAATCAGCGAGTTTACTTATCGGGAAATAAAAGAGAAAATTCTTTGCAGGGAAATAGACGAAGTCACGGTAAGGGGAAGGACTCAAGGCGTAAAAATTTACGAACCGATTTGCAAAATAGAAGAAAAAACACCCGAAGCCGAAAATATAGTTAATCATTTTGGGGCGGGATTGAAATTGTATAGGGTTCAAAATTTCGCGGCAGCGACAAAAGAATTCGAAGAAGTATTAAAATTGTTGCCCGAAGACGGCCCGAGTAAATATTATTTGGAAAAATGTACAGAAGTAGAGAGTAGAGAGTAGAGGTTAAAAGGGGACAGCGACCTTTTTATTGACAGACATAAATCTTTTGCATAAAATAATTGCATGCCAAGGCAAGCAAGAATAGTCATACCCGACATGCCTCATCATATAACTCAAAGGGGCAATTATGGTCAAGATGTTTTCGATAATGATAGTAACTATAAACAATATTGCCAATGGATTAATGAATATGCTCGAAATAATAGCGTAAGTATCTTAGCTTATTGTCTAATGAACAATCATGTCCATTTTATTGCTATACCCAATGAGGAAACCAGCCTGGCTAAATTATTTAATAACACTCACGCAAGATATTCCCAATATTTAAACCGGCAAAGAAACCTAAAAGGTCATCTCTGGCAGGGAAGATTCTATTCCTGTATATTAGATGATGCACACTTGTATAGAGCTATAAGATATGTTGAAAATAATCCAGTGCGAGCTAAAATAGTAAAAAAGGCTTGGGAATACAAATGGTCGAGTGCTCCAGATCATACAAGAGAAAGAGAAAAGCCTTTAATAAGGCTCAAAACCACTCAAGATAGAGGAGACTGGAGAGAATACTTACAGGAAGATGATTCTCAACTAGTAGAAGAAGTAAGAAGAAAAACCAATAGAGGATTAGTTATAGGGACAGATGAGTTTGTAAAAAAACTAGAGAAACGATTGGATCATTCTCTGCAATGCTTAAACCAGGGAAGACCAAGGAAGAGTAGGTAAAAAAGGCTTAAAAAGGTCGCTGTCCCCTTTAAAAAAAGAGTGAAAATGTTTAAGAGAACAGAAACCTTATTTAAAAAAGAGCTTGCCACTTTATATCGAATTTCTAAATTTATCGATTCAATATCCGACCTTAAACATTTGCTCAACATGATTATGCAGGAGAGCAGAAAGATTGTGAATGCGCAGGCGAGTTCGCTTCTTCTATACGATAGGGAAAAAGACGAATTATATTTTGAAGTCGCGTTGGGGAAAAAAGGGAAAAAGGTGAAAGAAGTCCGTCTGAAAACAAGCGAGGGCATTGCGGGAGCCGTCGCAAGAAATAAAAAGTCCATGAATATAAACGATGTCAGAAAGATGAAACTGTGGAATGAAAGCGCTGATAAGATGTCCGGGTTTAAGACGCGTTCGCTTCTTGCCGTTCCCATGATGAGAAAAGATAATCTTGTAGGGGTTATTGAGGTGCTTAATAAAAAAGGCGGGGGAGATTTTTCGGGTGAAGATGTCCGCATGATGGAGATATTGGCTGAACAGGCCGCTTTGTGTATCGAGAACGCTCGGTTATATGAAGAGAGTTTGAGGTCGGCAAGAATGGCGGCTATCGGACAGACAATGGCGGAACTCTCGCATTACATAAAGAACGTTTTGGCGGGCTTTGAAGGAGCCGGTTATCTTCTTGAAACGGGATTAGAAAAAGAAAACAAAGAACTGATACAACAGGGTTGGTCTTTTTTGAAAAAAAGCCAGGGAAAAATCGCCACTCTTGTTATGAATATGTTAAGTTATTCCAAAGAAAAGAAACTCATCTTTAGTTTATGTGAACTCAATAAAGTTGTTGCGGATGTAGTATCGCTTATGGAACCGCGACTGAAAGAAAAATTTATAAGTATAGAGACACATTTGGACGAAAATATAAAAACAGTAATGATTGACAGCGACGGTATTTATAACTCGGTTCTCAATCTGATATCAAATGCGATGGAAGCGATCGAAGGTTCACCCCGTAGTTCTTCCCAAGAACATCGGGGCGAGAATGGTAAAATAACGGTGAATACGCTTTGCGATAAAAAGAATAAACAGGTTAAAATAGAGATTAAAGACAACGGTGCGGGTATTCCTAAAGATAAACTCGAGGGCGTGTTCAATCTTTTTTATTCGTCTAAGAAAAAAGGGACGGGGCTTGGTTTGGCGGTAACTAAAAAAGTAATAGACGAACATAAGGGAAAAATTTTGGTAGAGTCAGAGGAAGGCAAAGGGACTAAGTTTACAATTGTTCTCCCAACGAAAAGTAACGAGAAATAGAATTGTCGGGGCTAAACTGGAAATATGATGGATATACGGTAGATATACAGTGGAAATACGTTGTAATTAGACGACGTATTTCAATATATTTCCATGCATTTCCATTATATTTCCATCTTATTTTTTAATTTTAAGACGGAGTTAACATGGCACAGACACTTGCAGAAAAAATTTTATCTAAGAGATGCGGCAGAGAGGTCAAAGCGGGCGAAATAGCGATTGTTCCCCTGGACTGGATTATGGCGCAGGATGGTACGGCTCCGCTCGCAATCCAGTCGTGGAAAAAATTGGAGTTGAACAAAGTCGCAAAACCCCAAAATACAATTTTCTTTTTGGATCATTCGGCCCCCGCCCCGCGCAAAGAATTAGCCGCAAGCCATAAAATAATGAGAGAATTTGCCGAAGAACACGGGACAATCATTTCGCAGGTAGGAGACGGAATTTGTCATCAACTCTTACCCGAATTATATGTCAAACCCGGCGATATCGTAATCGGTGCGGATTCACATACTTGTACTCACGGCGCGTTGGCTGCTTTTGCAACGGGTATGGGCTCTACGGATATTGCGGTCGGAATGACTTTGGGAAAGATGTGGTTTAAAGTTCCCGCCACAATTAAAGTCGAAGTAAAAGGCAAATTTCCCGAAGGCGTTATGGCTAAAGATTTAATTCTTCATATTATAGGAACTCTTACCAGCGAAGGCGCAATTTATAAAGCGCTTGAATTTTCAGGTGAAACGATTTCCGCGCTTCCGATGAGCGAACGTCTGACTATATGCAACATGGCTGTGGAAGCCGGCGCAAAAGTCGGACTTATTGCGTCCGATAACATTACGAAAAAATATCTTGAGGATTTGGGCAGAGGCAAAGATTATTCACAAATACAAGCCGACAAGGATGCCGAATATGAAAAAACCATTTCTATAGACGCAGGTAAACTTTCCCCTAAAATAGCGGTCCCGCACAGCGTCGATAATGTAAAAGACGTAAAAGAATTGAAAGGTACTAAAATAGACCAAGTTTTTATCGGCACTTGCACTAACGGAAGATTGGAGGATTTTAGGGCTGTATGTAAAGTGCTAAAAGGAAAGAAAATTGCCGAAAATGTGCGGCTTGTTGTCGGTCCCGCTTCAAAACGTGTTTATATGCAAAGCTTAAAGGAAGGATTGTGTGATATAATAATAGAAGCAGGCGGAATAATTCTTCCGCCCGGTTGCGGCCCATGCGTTGGGATACATCAGGGAATATTGGCCGACGGCGAAGTATGCGTATCCACCGCAAACAGAAACTTTAAAGGCAGGATGGGCAATCCCAACTCCTATATTTATTTAGTATCCCCCTTGACTGCCGCGGTTTCGGCTCTATCGGGAGAAATCAGCGAGCCGAGGGGCTAAAAAAAGGTAGATTTAATTTGACATATAAGGTAAAATACTAAATATAAGATGGAAAGTGAAAGTAAAAAATTAGTATTTGCAATAATAATTCTGGTTTTATCTTTAGCAGTTTCTTCCCTGTCCGTATTTGCCCAAAACGCAAAGCTGTCCGCTACGAACAAAAAAATCAAAACCGAGTTCGGAAGTCCGGTTCAAAACCAATCTCAAAACCCCGACAAAATATCAAAAGAGAATACTTATACAATAGAGGTTTATAGTGCCGCGGGTTTAGGTGTTCTGAAAAACGGCGATGCGGTAGATAATGGAGATTTTTACCGCGCCGATGGTAGAAAGATTCGCCTTTTCCGTTCATTGTGGAAGATTGCTGTACGGACAAAGGGGAAAAATCAATCGCCGGATATAGAAGGTATAAATAAACTTTTGGACAAAAAGCCTCGATTAAAAGAAGGACAGACAATCGCATTCGGTAAGATACTAAAAACAGAAACACGAATGAGCCCGGAAGAATTCAAAACCACGTTGGCCGAGCTGCGCCAGTCCGATAAATTTGAACGGGTTGACCCGGTCTTTATTAATGAAGAAACCGGTAAAGAAATGCTCGTAACATCCCGTATCGTTGTGAAATCGGCTCCGGGTGTATTACCCGAACAATTGAAAAATTTACATCGTATTTATAATGCTCAAGTTGTAGGTTTTATGCACGGCTCTTCGGATGAGATTATCCTTGATTTGGGAGAGACCAAAGCAGAAGAGACACTGAATATCTGTGAAAGATATTTGCAGGACCCCCGCGTTCTTTGGGCAAGTCCTGATTTTTTATTTCAATTAGATTTATTCCTTACTCCCAATGATATTTTATACGGCGACCAGTGGCATCTTCATAATACGGGACAGGGCGGGGCTACAGTTGATGCAGACGTCGATGCTCCGGAGGCATGGGATACATCTACGGGTGATGCAGCCATAGTCATCGCAATTATCGACACGGGGGTTGAGACTACACATCCCGACCTCAATGACAATATATATGTCAACGCTGTAGAAAACGGCGGAGTTGGCGGAGTAGATGATGACGGAAACGGATATATAGATGATATAAACGGTTGGGATTTTTATGATGATGACAATGACCCCAATCCTGGTGTCGGTGTCACACCAGGGCATGGAACTTGTTGTGCAGGTGTAGCGGCGGGAGAAGGCAATAACGCTTTAGGTGTGGCAGGTATTGCTTATGGTTGTAAAATCCTTCCCATTAAGATTGGTGCGGATGATGGGACCTTTCCCACTTCTTCTACTGTTATAGGTGATGCGATACGTTATGCGGCTGAGATGGCTGATGTTTTGAGCAATAGTTGGGGAGGAGGGGGGGATGATGTTATTATTCATTCGGCAATTCAATATGCTGTAGATACAAAGGGAAAACCCGTGTTTTTTTCCTCTGGGAATTATGCTTCGAGTTTTTATCAGTATTGGGTGACAGGAATTCTGCCTGGTAACCACACATTCAGATGGGAATATAGCAAAGATGGGACTGGTTCTGCAGGTGAAGATTCGGTTTGGGTTGACGGGGTAATTTTCCCTGGAGGTGAGATAGAATCTTTTGAAGGTGCTTCTCTTCCTGCGGGATGGACTACCGGAGGAGGCAGTAATTGGGAAATATCAACCACGCATGCTCTTACGGGGTGGAGTGGGGAAGCAGCATCTCAATCTGTAAAAGCAGGCGCTATTACCCATGGCCAAATGACTTATTTACAGACTACGAAGTTAATAGTTGTTGCAGGAGACTTGTCTTTTTATGCATGGGTCTCGTCAGAATCTGGATGTGATTTCTTTGATTTTTATGTCGATGCAAGCCACGAAGTCACAAATGTGTCAGGCGTTTACTATATTGATTACAATGTTGCATACCCCGCCCGCTATTCGGAATGTATTGCGGTTGGCGCCAGCACGGATTATAATTACCGTTCCGACTATAGTGAATATGACTACTCATTAAGCCATGTTTTGAATATTGTTGCTCCGAGTAACGGCGGAAATTGGGGAATTACAACTACCGATATTACCGGAGCCGATGGATATGATAGCGGCGACTACACTGATCCTGAGGGAGAAAGCGGTTTCGGCGGGACTTCTTCCGCTTGTCCTTTAGCCGCAGGCATTGGAGCTTTACTCCTTTCGCAAAATCCCGCTCTTACGCCCAATGAAATAAAAGCGACTTTATGTATTAGTGCGGATAAAATCGGGGACATTTCTTATGTCGATGGTTATAACAAATATTACGGATATGGTCGGGTTAATGCTAAAGGAGCACTGGATGCATTGGGCGACCCTATAGCACATGTCATATATGCATCAGCCGGAAGTGGCGGCAGTATTTCACCCGCAGGCGATATTGTAGTTGGAAATGGCAACAATCAGGCATTTAGTATTACGTCCGCAGAAGGGTATCTAATAAATGATGTAGTTGTGGATGGAGTTTCGCAAGGTGCAATAGGGAGTTATACTTTTGAAAGTGTTACGACAGGTCATACTATTACTGCTGATTTTGTCGCAATTGGCGGCGATGACGGTGAGGATGGAGAGGATGGAGAGGAAAATGGATTTGGAGGTGATCAATTTAGCGGTGATCAATTTGGAGGCGGCGGAGGCACGGGGAAGACAGGTTGTTTCATAGCCACTGTTTGTTTCAGGACACCGTTGGCGGATGAAGTTCAAATTTTAAGTAGATTTAGAGACGAATATTTGCTTAGTAATTCTGTCGGCAAAGTTTTTGTCGGCACTTACTATAACGTCTCTCCGGTATTGGCGGATTTTATAAACCGACATCCTGTTTTAAAAAATGCCGCGAGAGAAATGTTGAAACCGGTCGTTTGGCTGGTGAAAAGAACTTAGAAATTAGTTAAATACATAAGAAGATATCCCTCACGCCAGAAAGTTTTTGGTGTGTGGGTTTTTTATTCCGCCCCGTTAATTTATAACAAAATGCGAACAAGTTAATAAAAAAGGTCTGCTGCTTCACCATTTACAGAATTGTTTTAGTATGTTCTTATAAATTTTACGGGGTTGACCCCGTAAAATTCACAATAATATAGTAGGATAATTCCATAAGATGTAAATTCAGAATGCTCTTTCTTGTTACAAGACAGCGTTTTGTTGTGAATTAACGGGGTTGAACCTTTTCAATTTGCAGAGTATAATTCAAGGACATATTTTAAGGGGGGTAACGAAAAATGAAAATGACTGGCGCAAAAGCGATTATTGAATCTTTAAAAAGAGAAAGAGTGGACACTATTTTCGGATTCCCGGGCGGCTCAGTTCTGCCTATCTTCGATGAGCTTTATGGAGCCCCTTTTAAGTTTATATTAACCGGGCACGAGCAGGGTTCTGCGCATATGGCTGACGGATATGCGCGCGCTACAGGCAAAGTCGGCGTGTGCATAGCCACTTCCGGTCCCGGAGCCACAAACCTTGTCACAGGTATTGCTACGGCTTATATGGATTCGGTTCCTATGGTTGCGCTTACAGGTCAGGTCCCGAGGAAAATGATAGGTAATGATGCCTTCCAAGAGGCACCCATTACAGAAATAACAAAGGCGATTACCAAACATAATTTTCTTGTTCAGGATACAAAAGAATTGCCGGAAATAATCAAGTCAGCATTTCATATTGCTTCTTCCGGACGTCCGGGACCTGTTCTTATAGACCTTCCCAAAGACGTACAGATGGAAGAAATAAATTTTAATTATCCCAGCAAGCTAAGCTTAAAGAGTTATAAACCTGTATTGAAAGGGCATATCGGACAAATAAATAAGGCGTGTGAGCTTATTCATAAAGCAAAAAGACCTGTTATATATATCGGCGGCGGTGTTATTATATCCGGCGCTCATGAACTTGTCCTCAAGTTGGCCGAAAAAACCAAAATCCCAGTTACGATAACGCTTTTGGGGCTGGGAGGATTTCCTTCTGCACATCCTTTGTCGCTGGATATGCTTGGTATGCACGGAACCAGATATGCCAATTACGCGATTATGGAAGCGGACTTGATTATTGCTATAGGTGCAAGGTTCGATGACAGAGTAACAGGTAAAACGAATGCTTTTGCGCCACATGCAAAAATTATACATATTGATATAGACCCTACATCGATAAGCAAGTCCGTAAAGGTAGATGTTCCGATAGTTGGTGATGCTAAAGAAGTATTGAAAGAATTAATTGCTAATGTGAAAGCGCCGGATAGTTCGGATTGGCTGAAAAAGATAAATGGATGGAAAAAGAAATATCCGCTTACATATAAGAAAGACAACAAATTAAGACCTCAATATGTCATAGAAGAGATTTGTGAACTGACAAAAGGCAAAGCGATTATAACAACTGAAGTGGGGCAGAACCAAATGTGGGCGGCCCAGTTCTATAAATATAGTATTCCCAGAACATTCCTTTCTTCCGGCGGACTGGGAACTATGGGATATGGATTCCCCGCGGCTATCGGCGCAAAACTCGGTTGCCCCGAAAAGACAGTGTTTGATATTGCCGGTGACGGAAGCATCCAAATGAATATTCAGGAACTTATAACCGCGGTGGCATATAAAATCCCGGTGAAGGTGGCTATTTTGAATAATTCGTATTTGGGCATGGTCAGGCAGTGGCAGGAACTTTTCTATAAGAGAAGATATTCAGCCACCGACTTAAAGAGAAATCCCGATTTCGTGAAGATAGCGGAAGCCTACGGCGCATTGGGTATAAAAGTAAATAAGAAAAAGGATGTAAGAAGTGCTTTGCAGAAAGCGATTAAAAGCCCGCTTCCGGTGCTTATGGATTTTGTTATAGAAAGAGAAGAAAACGTTTCTCCTATAGTTCCTCCGGGAAAAGCCCTCACCCAGATGATAGGGGGAATGGCATAAAAATATAGTTGATAGTGGATGGTTTGTGGTTAATGGTAGAAAAACGAACAAACTGAAAATTAAATGAAAAAGAATAGGGTTATAAAAACTCTGGAAGAATATTTTGAAAAGCGGGAAGACGTAATTATGGCTTTTCTTTTTGGTTCGTTTTCTAAGGGAATAGAGGGGAAAACGTCCGATGTAGATATTGCAATCTATTTCAAAGATGAAAAGGATAAAATGAAGATTTGGTGCGATATAGAACGGCTTTTGAAAAAAGAAGTGGACGTTGTTGTTTTAAACCGGTCATTTCCCATTGTTGGTTGGGAAGCTATAAGAGGAATACCTTTATCTATAAAGGACAGAGAAAAATATCTTGATTATTTATTGTCTGTGTCTTGGGAAGCGGAGGACCTGATTGATTTTAATCTTGATGCTTTTAGGATGAAAGAGGAATTGCAAAATGTTGCGCGTTGATAAAGTAAGAATGTCCCGAATTGCCGATTTTCTTCAAAGTGAATTTAAAGATGTATCGGGGTATGAACAAATTGGTTTTAAAATTTATCAGGAAAACGCGGAGAAAAGAAGAAGTGTGGAAAGGTGGATAGAAAATATAATAAACAGTTCCCTTGATTTGGCAAAAATAATGTTAATTTGCATGGATATGCGCATTCCTGATACCTACAAAGAATATTTTGTCAATTTGCAAGCAAAGGGCGTTATTCCGAAAGAAATTTCTGAAAAATTGATTGGCGGAGTAAGGTTAAGAAATATTCTCGCGCATGAATATATTGATGTTAAATGGAAATATATAGAGAAGTTTGTCCGCGGAGAATGGAAAATATTTGAAGAGTGGCTTAATATAGTAAAAAAGTTTTTAGAAAAAAATAAGGGAGAGTAGAATGAAAAAACATATAATCTCTGTTTTGGTAGAGAACAAATCAGGTGTTCTTTCGAGAATTGCGGCGTTGTTTGCGGCAAGAGGTTTTAATATAGACTCTTTGGCGGTCGGCGAAACCGAAAACCCTAAGATCTCACGAATGACCATCGTTTCACAAGGCGAGGAAAACGTATTGGAACAGGTTGTAAAGCAACTTAGGCGGCTAATTGACGTAATAAGCGTGTCAGATTATACGAAGAAAGGGCTTGACTATGTAGACAGGGAATTGGTTTTAGTTAAAGTAGAGGCGGCTTCTTCTGCAAAGCGCTCGGAAATTATTGAAGTTGTTGATATCTTTAGGGCTAAGATAGTGGATGTTTCGCTTAAGGCGTTGTCCATAGAGATTACCGGCACGAAAGATAAAATTCGGGCATTTTTAGATTTGATGCATGATTTTAAAATAAAAGAAATTGTGCGCACGGGGAAAATAGCTATAGTCAGGGAAAACCAATCCAACGGTAATAAGAATGAATAAAGAAAAAATAGTTCAATTGGTTATTCTTGTATTTTTTGTTTTATCTTTGCTTGCGGCAACTTTTCTTGTTGTCAGAACTCCATCGGGAAAAACCAAGTTTACTAAAGATGTAAAGAGTTTTTCTATGGGAAGAGAAAATATTGCCATAGTCAATATATACGGGCCTATACAAATCCAAACCGGCGGCGGATTTTTCGAGGTTTTGCCGACTGGAGCGGATTATATCGTGCAGGAATTAAAGAGACTACGAAACAACCCGAATATTAAAGCGGTTGTTCTAAGAATTAATTCTCCCGGCGGGTCTGTAGGCGCGGTGCAGGAAATATACGGTGAACTTTTGAAATTGAAAGAAAGCGGGAAAAAATTGGTCGCTTCGCAGGCAGAGGTATCGGCTTCGGGCGGATATTATCTTGCGGTTGCCTCAGATAAAATCGTTTCCAATCCCGGAGCTATAACCGGTAGTATTGGCGTTATTATGTCCGTAACCAATTTAGAAGAACTTTTTTTTAAAATAGGCGTAGGCGTGGAAGTAATCAAGTCCAGAGAACTTAAGGATATAGGTTCAAGCGTACGGGCGATGACGGATGAGGAAAGACAAATCTTGAAAGATATGGTTGACAATGCTTACCAACAATTTTTGGACGCGGTCAAAAAAGGCAGGGGCTCCGTAATGACCGAAGAAAAAATAGAAGAAGTATGCGACGGACGGATTATGACGGGCGCGCAGGCGAAAAAAATAGGGCTTATTGACGAGTTGGGCAATTTCGAAGACGCTATAAATATTGCCGCGAAACTTGCGGGAATCAAAGAAAACGATATAAGAATTTTCGAAGAAAGAAGGGACTGGAGAAGAATGTTGTTACAACAGATGGGCGCTGGAACTTCCAATCCTTTTAGCAAATTCCTTCCTCCCAAAACAGGACTTTTGGAATATATGTGGGTCCCGTAATATTAAAAATGAATAATCTCGAAATTTTATTTAATATTATCGTCCATCCGCTTTATGCTTTAAGAAGAGAAGACAGGACATTATCTCTTGCTGTTATGGTAATGATAGCAGCGCTCT
>Ga0272442_10001648_pt1 | contig 33364 bp, 25 predicted proteins | sample SSMForm2O_FD_200262 | JGI IMG/M metagenome (GOLD analysis project Ga0272442, IMG submission 200262) | Marine sediment archaeal communities from Little Sippewissett salt marsh, Falmouth, MA, United States - SSM-Form-2O | ecosystem: Environmental > Aquatic > Marine > Wetlands > Sediment ... | reverse complement strand
CTACGTAGTCTCGTAGGGTGGTTCTCATAGACACTTTACGACTCTGCAATCGTCAAACTATGCTTGACCCCATCCGGTGTCTTTCTTTACTACTTCTGCCGTCGATTTCTTCTATCCAATATATCCACTCAATTAACAGCCCCAATTTCCTCCCACTAACCGCTTTTGTTGCCTTCTGCTCGGAAGCTGTTTTATCCGTGCGCCTACGGCGTACTTACTGGAGGTTTCCTCGTTGCGGCCTCCGGCAACAACAGCTAAAGATTTAGTCAGCTTTAAATATAGTACCTTAGGTACAGTGGACGATGGTAAGGGTTGCGGAGAAAGCTTGCTTTCAGAGCAATCTCTTACTTAGTACACCAAAGCTGACTAAATTCTATGCCTTTGTTTTTCTCTGCGCCTCCTGCGCCTTTGCGGGATAAAATATATCTTTAATTCTTTTTTCGTGCCCTTCTTTCAGTTTACCCCGACGTCTTCTGTCGGGGTGCCCTTCGTGATTCAAAAAATAAACGTCTTTTTTTCTTTCCCAGACTACCCATTTTCACCATTTTAACATTTTAAACAGACTCATTTTTGACAGCACAAATTGGCCCCGCTCTAAAACTGCCAATTTTAACATCTTTGAATGGATTGAAGTCCGCCACACAATAAAGCACATCTTTTTGCATCTTTTTTTTCAATTTTTCTTCATTTCTTTCTTTTTTCCTTCTTTTCTTTGTCATTTTGTAACTTTTTTTTCAATTTTTCGTCTTTTTTTTCCCAAGATTGAGCCTAAAATTTCTCCAAGGTTGAGCGCGGATTTTCGTTCAAATGCAAGGCTTGCAGTTCCGGCTGAGCGGAGGCGTACTGTAGTACTTCGAGCATCAGCCGGGGCTGCGTAACGCAGCAGTTGGGCGAAAGGACCGCTCAAAATTACTTTTGACAACTACAACAATAAATAATAATTTGGCCTTAATATATGAAAACATATTTATAAACTTGTTTTATGAACTGAGCGTAAGTTCTTTTACTGTAATTGTTTACTGAATTTTAAGGAAAACATAAATGCTGCCCGAATCCAAAAACATCACCCGCCGCCAATTTTTGGTACGCAATTCCAAAACCGCCGCTGCGCTCGTCACAGCCGCTTCTTTAACCTCCTGTAGCGCCCTGAGAAATGTCCCTAAACCCTGCTCTACAATGAACTTCGGCTTGGTTACATATCTCTGGGCCAGCAAATGGGACCTCCCGACCCTCATTTCTAATTGCGAAAAAACCGGCGTTTTGGGCGTAGAATTGCGTACCACTCACAGTCACGGCGTTGAACCAAACCTCAATAAACGCCAGCGAGAGGACGTTAGACTGCGTTTTGCTGATACTCCGGTTACTCTGGTAGGCCTCGGCTCGGATGAACGCTTTGACAATCCCGACCCAGCCGTCCTGGCAAAAGCCATAGAAGCAACCAAAGCATTCGTAAAACTCAGCCAAGACGTTGGTGCAACTGGAGTTAAGGTAAAACCAAACAGCTTTCACAAGGACGTGCCGCATGAAAAAACCATTGAGCAGATAGGAAAATCGCTGAATATAGTCGGCGCTTACGCCGCCGATTACAACCAGCAAATTCGCCTTGAAGTACACGGCCAGTGTGCTGAACTTCCGACCATCAAAGCCATAATGGACATTGCCGATAATCCAAATGTTTTCGTTTGCTGGAACTCAAACAAACAGGATCTCAGCGGTAACGGCCTTGAGTACAACTTCAATCTCGTAAAGGACCGCTTTGGAGCTACAGCCCACGTCCACGATTTAAATTCTACTGAATATCCCTACCAGCAATTGATGAATCTGTTTGTAAAAATGGACTATAAGGGATGGCTGATGCTCGAGGCAAGCACAAAACCGCAGGATTATATCACGGCTTTGATTGAGCAGCGCAATATCTTTGAAAATCTCCTTGCCAAAGCACTAACACAGGTCTGATTTATTAACTGCCTTAGGAGCAGCGGCCTCGAAAAATTATCTTTGACAATTGAAAGCAAATTCAGTAGCATAAAAAGCCCTTGGATTTGAAATGTTAAGCTTTATGTGCTTTTTTACTCTAAACATAACTACTTAATAACAGCAATATTTGCTTATATTTAAGGAGAAATCAAATGTCTTCCACTCGTAAACAAATTTCACGTCGCCAGTTCCTCAGCCGCAGCTCTAAGTCCGCGGCTGGAGTCATTGCCGCATCTTCTTTTGTCCCTTATGCCGTTGCTCTAACACCCCGAAGCCGTGTAATCGGCGCCAATGAGCGCATCAATGTGGCGGTCGTAGGAATACACAACCGGGGAGGCAGGCATGTGGATGCCTACACCAAAATCCCCAATGTTCGCATCAAAACCATTTGTGATATTGACGAAAATCTATTTGATGAAGAATCCAAAAGAGTTGACAAACTTCAGGGCTCTGTCCCGTCAACTGAATATGACTACCGCCGTGTTCTTGATGATAAAAATATCGACGCCGTCAGTATTGCCACTACTGACCACTGGCATGCACTTGGTACAATATGGGCCTGCCAGGCGGGAAAGCATGTTTATGTTGAAAAACCCGTTTCACACAATATCTTCGAATGTGGAAAAATGATTGAGGCAGCCCGAAAATATAACCGTATCGTTGCTGTTGGCCTTCAGCAGCGTTCTAACTCCAGAACTCGTCAGGCCATGAAATTCCTTCACGATGGCGGTATTGGTAAAATCTATATGGCACGGGTAATATGTCTTAAGCCGCGTGAATCCATCGAAAGATACCCAGACGGCCCATCTTCCGAGAGTCATGAAGGACATCCGCTTTTTGGATATCCTGTTGCCGGCAAGGTACCTCCTTTTGACAGTAGTTACCTTAAGAACGTACATTATGATATGTGGCTCGGCGGTGCTCCCAAGCGTCCCTTCAACCGCAACCGCTTCCACTACAACTGGCACTGGAACTGGGATTATGGCTCAGGAGATATAGGCAATACGTCACCGCATTCTTTTGATGTTGCTGTTTGGGGAATGCAAAAGAAAGAGCATCCCGTAGAAATCAGTTCGAAAGGTGGATATTTCGCTTTCGACTCCGACCAGCAGACGCCTAACATACAGACCACTGCTTTTAAGTATGCCGATGGAACAATCCTCGAATCTGAAGTCCGTGGTCTGTACACCAACTCCGAGCAGGATACTCAAATTGGAAATTTCTTCTATGGCACGAAAGGCTGGATGGTGGTTAGCGGTGGTTGGAAAACGTTTTTTGGACGGGAAAATGAACCCGGCCCAAGTTCTGCGACCGCAGAAAGGGTAGACCCCACTGACCTTGCTGGAGCCGTTGGAAGCAATCACTTTGATAATTTCATACAGGTTCTTCGCTCTGGAAATCAGGATGACCTTGCCTGCAATATTGAGACCGGATGTTTATCTACTGTCTTGCCTCACCTGGCAAATATTTCTTACCGTCTCGGACGCGATGTAACTTACAACGGCACCAAAGAAAGATTTGTCGGTGACAAAGAAGCTGACCGCATGCTCACCCGCAAATACCGAAAACCGTACGTTGTACCTTCGAAAGTATAAATGCAGCTTAGTTTAAGATTGGAGTTGGTATTTTTAAGATGGTGTTATAATGCTGTGGGCTGCAGACACTATTACTTTGTCACATCCTTGAAGGTGCCTTCAAAGACTTCGACTGCCGGCCCGGTCATATAAACACAGTTGTCTTCTTTGCACCAGTATAAATCAAGGTCACCGCCGGGTAAATGAGCTGTACACATTCGCTCACAGCGACTGCCGAGTGCCGCTGCCACGCAGCAGGCACAGGCGCCAGTGCCGCAGGCAAGAGTAATGCCGCTGCCTCGTTCCCAGGTCCGCATTTCAAACTCATCTGGACCCATAATCCTAACAAAGCTTACATTTACTCGGTTTGGGAAAATACTGTGGTTTTCAATTGCTGGCCCGAACTTTTTCAGGGCGGATATTGAAACGTCGTTGCGAAAAAAAACAGCGTGCGGGTTGCCCATTGATACGCACGTCATTACGAATGCACGGTTCTCGAATTGCATCGGCTGTTCTATTACTTTTTTGACGGGAAGCGCAACCGGTATATCTTTGGCTTCTAATACAGGCTGACCCATATTGACGCAAACTTTTTCAACCTTATCATTTTTGTCTATTATAAGACCCACTGTTAAAATTCCTTTGCCGGTCTCAATATTTAAAGAAGCAGGGCAGAAGGACTCTTGACCGGGTATAGAGAACGCATCACCAGCTTCGGCCAGTTTATGTTCATAGGTATATTTGGCGACGCATCGAATTCCATTGCCGCACATTTCTGCTTCTGAGCCGTCGGCATTAAACATTCGCATTCGAACATCAGCTTTTTTTGACGGGCATATCAATATTAAACCGTCGGCGCCGATACCGAAGTGCCGGTCACTGACGACTTTTGCCAGTTCAGCGGGGTTTTTGATTTTCTTTTTTAAGCAGTTAACATAAACATAATCATTGCCCAGCCCATGCATTTTTGTAAATCTCATTTTTCTTCTCCTTGCATAAAGCCGGTTTAGTATATAGGTAAAGGTTGGTAAAAGCAAGGAAGTATAAAGAATATGATGGGGGAGGGGCAATTAATTTGAAAATCGCAGCGGGAGTTGCTCAAATTAGACCTAAAATTCCTTTTTGCGGTTGTTCATCTGGGCTTTTAGACGTTGGATAATGGATGAGTGCATCTGCGATACGCGGGACTCAGACAAATCCAGCGTTGCCCCGATTTCCTTCATTGTCATTTCTTCATAATAGTACAAAATAACAATTAGTTGCTCAGCTCGGCTTAGCCCCTTTGTAAGCAGACTTTTCAGGTCTCGCTTTTGAGATTCTATCAGAGGGTCCTGGCTTTTTTCATCTTTGATTACATCTATCTCACGAACTTCTTTTTCACCTTCACTGTCGCTGTATTTTGTGTTCAGAGACACTAAACTGACCGCATTAGCATCTCGCTGAAGTCTGTCAAACTCGTCCATATTCAGATTCAGTTTTTCAGCTATCTCTTTTTCTGTAGGTTTTCGGCCGTGATTTGCCTCAAGCGATTGCATTGCCTTTGATAATTGGCTCGCCCGGGCACGGACTAATCGCGGCACCCAGTCCATACTGCGCAGTTCATCGAGAATTGAGCCCCTGACGCGAGGTGAGCAATAAGTCTCAAATTTTACTCCTCTGGAAGCGTCGAAAGCATCGATGGCGTCCATCAACCCAAAAATACCGGCGCTGATAAGGTCGTCCAGTTCTACTTTATCGGGTAATTTGCTGTGTAGCCGCTCCGCCGTGTATCTTACAAGAGGTCTGTAATATTCCATAAGCAGATTACGAAAATAATCATCACCGGTTTTGTGGAACTGTTCCCAGATTTGGTCGATGTCGATTTGTTGCTTAGTTTTCACAGGTCCCTCCGTGAAATTTTATAAGTTCAAAAATTTTTGTTGAAAACACCCTTTGGTCCTATAAATATCTTCCCATATACTTATTGCTTTCCATCTGTATTCAATAAATGGTCACACTAACAAAGTACTTATCGCATTTTTTGAAGAAAACTTTAGAAAAACCAGCCAATAACTTTTTTAAAAAATCTGTCGTTGTTGGGTACCGCTGTGGAAATATTATTTAATTTTGCCGCCAGAGCGATCAGTGATAAGGTAATTCCGGCCCTGGGATAAGCTAAAACAACCGGTTTTCGCTGCCTAACCGCTGAGATTAATCGTTCATCCCTAAGCAGTATACCGGCATCATGAACGTGAATATTCAGAAAACGTTTTGCAACGTTTGTTATCTGCTGATAGGTTTTTTTGCCTTCTGCTATTGTATCAGCCATGTTCACAACAACGCTTATCCCCCCGGCGAATTCATTTCCAACCAGCACCTTAATCATCGCATAGGCATCGGTCATTGCTGCAGCTTCCGGCGTTGTTACAACCAAAATATGGTCGGAGGCAATGCAAAAACCGACTGCCGATTTGGAAATGCCGGCAGGGGTATCGATTATAATTACATCAAAGGCCTCCTGTAGTTTTGTAAATTCCCTTATTAGCCGCTGGCGCTGTAATTCGTTAAGGTTGGCCAGATTTTCAAGTCCCGAGCCACCGCAGATTATCTCAATCCCTGCAGGACCGATATCAATGATCTCTGCTATACTTTTCACTCCTTTAAGCATATGTGAGATGTTATATTTGCTGTTAATATTCATAATGACATCAAGATTGCCTAAGGATATATCTCCATCGATAAGCAGCACTTTTTTACCCGATACAGCCATGCATATTGCCAGATTGGCTGCTATATTGGTTTTACCGACGCCACCTTTGCCGCTTGTGACCGACAGTACTTTTCCAGAACGTTGACAGTTCTCCATCATTTGTTGTAGTTCAAATGTTTCGTTTTTCATTTATTTTTTTATTTTTTAATGTTCGGTTTTATTCAAAAATTGAGGACGTACCTTTTTTTTGCTTTAGCAGTTCGGCAGCTACACGTTGGTTGAGAGAATTTTCTAAGAGTTTGTTTATTTGCAGTTCGAGATATTCGTCTCGATTTTCTTCGAGAAGTTCTTTGCTGTATTTATCGATTATCGGTGTAACGTCAAAATTGCCGGCTGTGCCGAATTTAATATTTTCGGTATCGCGGAGCACAAGACGCTGGCTCCGGGTATGTTCGCTGATTGCATTATGTAAAAGCTCGGAAAACTCATCAACCTCCAGGTCTTTAGGTTCAAAACCGAAACTGTCAATGTTGTTTATGTTTTGGGTAAGAATTTTTTGGCGAGACTGGGTAAATTTGATTATTTTAATGAGTAATTCGGTAATGTTATCCGTTATTGTTGATGGCAGATTCATAAGCGCTCCTTGCTATTGAGGTTTACTTTCTGCTAAAAGTTCATCAAATTTCCAATCCTGTTCAAGAGGCAGGCTCTGGGTTATTTCCGATGGGCCTGCTGACATAATCTGTCCAATAATTGAATGTACATGACTTGTTATTTCACGCGCCTCAGTTCTGTCTTCAGGTTCAATTTGGCTTGAAAGCTTTTGCCAGTTTGCTTTTATTGGGCGAAGTTTGTTATTCAATTCGTGAAGCTTTTCAACAAGTTTGCGCCGTCCGGAAATAATTTCTAATAAGAATTCCGGAGAATTCGTACCTGCTGATTTGCGCTGCCTTTCAGTGAGGATTTTAAGTTGGTGATATAAATACCGCTGTTGTCTTAAAAGAAACAGCAATTCACCGCCTAAATTGGTCTTATGTTTTTTCACAATTAACTCCCCGTGATATGTTTACTTGCAACATATAAAGGCAAGGAAAAGTGGGAAAAATAATTTCGAAAAAACCGTGTTTTGTGTCTCATCCTTGAGCCTCTCAATCCTTACTTGTACCCCTAAAGCAGGGCAAAGGTAGAGTAAATACAAATTAAAACTGCTTTATTTTTCACTGGAGTCTTCTCTGTTTAATATCTGTCTTATTTCAAAAAGAGTTTTTGTTTTCTTAAGTTGCATAATTTTTGATAATCTTTGAAATACCGATTCGTCATACAGTCGATGTCCCCCTGCGGTCCATTGTGTCTCGTGGATAAGTCCCATTATAGTATAGTTATGTATTGTCTGTCGTGAGAAGGGAGTGTAACGAACCAATTCACCAATTCGGTAGAACTTGGTGGGTACTTGTAGTATTTGTCTTTTAACTTGCGACTGCATTCTAAAGAAACTTCTTTAATAAAAACGACCGATTAAGAAAAATGTATTTTACGTTTTGTAAAATGTAAAATACATTTTATCGGATGTCAACTTTTTTTAAAATTTTTTCAAAAAAATCCAACTTTTTTTATTTTCTCGGGAAGAAGCCTTCAAAAAGGGCTTTTTCAAGCAAAAAAACGACAAGAGGATTCAAAATATATTTGCCTGAAATTATGTTTGTTTCTTACCGGCTGTGATTATCAGAGTGTTTGGTAAAAGGATGATTCAAAGTAAATAAACAAGACTTTTTACCAAATACGCTTTGTTAAATATCCGATAGATGAACAGGAGTGCTTTTTGGCGGGTAGCCGAACTGTACGAATGGTTAAAGTATGTCCGTTTTAAGCTATGCAACAAGATAGAAAAATTACCGAAGATAAGGTTATGGAAAATCCTGAGGGCGTTTCCCTGATTGAGCAGGTAATTCCTCTGGCTCAGCAGATAAACTGCCTTGATATCGAGCGGATAGCCAACGTTTGTATTAAAAATGTTCCGGAATTGGTAGGTGTAAGGCTAGCCTCGTTTTATGTGCTTGATGAAAGCAATAATATTTTACACCTGCAGAAATGTAATCATCCTTTCCTTCTAAACAAGATAGTTTCGTTGAATCAAACTCCGCCGTCTCCTATGGTTATGGCTGTGAGGAGCAAGGGGCTTATACAGGTCGGCAACATTGACAAACATACCAGGCCTGTAATCAAAAAATCACAAAGGGCTTTTGCTCAGAATTATAAAACCAATAACTGTATTATTGTTCCGCTTATCTGCCAGGATAATGTTGTAGGGGTGCTTAATTTAGCTGATAAGATGGAAGGCAACAGCTTTAATAATGAAGAAATTGCGCTGATAGAGTTGTTTAGCCAGCTTGTGGGGGCTTCTATAGGTAATATAAAGCTTTTTGAGAAGATACAGCGGCAGGCAACAACGGACGGGCTGACCGGCCTTGCCAACCATAAGACATTTTACGAGGTTCTGGAAAAAGAGCTTTGGAGGGCAAGGCGATACGGCGGGCAAATATCGCTGATTCTGGTCGATGTCGATGATCTGAAAAAAATCAATGATAGCTACGGCCATCGTGCAGGTGACAAGGTAATTCGTCAAATCGGGCGAAAAATCAAGGAATGCATCCGTCAAATCGATACGGCTGCTCGATATGGTGGCGATGAGTTTGGGGTGATTTTACCTAATACTTCGCTTTCCGACGCAGTGGTTGCAGCTGAGCGTATGGTTGAAGTGGTATCGCATTCTCCGATAACATGGAAAAAAGAGCATGTAGCGCTGTCTATAAGTGTGGGATTGGGGCAGTATGATGCCAACACGAATCCGGAAGAAATTACAAGTCGTTCCGACCAGGCACTTTATGCGGCCAAACAAGCCGGAAAGAACACGGTACGGGTCTTTGAGCCTTCCGAAAAAAAATAACTGATTTTTCCCAATGCTTTGGCCATACCCTGTTACGTTTGCGAAGACACTTTGCTCTTGCAGCATTTCATTTGAATTTTAGACCTGGGAGAATTAGAACTGTTTGCCTTCACCCTTGGGTCTTTGGTGGCTAATCAAACCCAATTTCAAACTCTTTGCCAAGGATGTCATCTTGTGGAATTATTTGAAAAGTTGATAATCAGCTCAACCTTTAATTGGAGGTAAGCCAAATTATTAACAGCGAGTGGAAAGAATCGAAAACGTTCAAAGCTGCGTCGACAATATGATACTCTTCATCTTTATATCACTTCGTAGTTATTTACGTCCATTAGCAATTAAATCTATCCGATTTCTAACTCAGGGCTTCTCTGATTTTACTTAGGAATTTCGGCACTCCAGTCTTCGGGTCTTCTTTTTCTTCGTATTCTATCGGTAGATATCCGCTGTAATTCGCCTCGCGAAGTATCTTGACAACTCTGTCCATATCGACTTCTTCTCCCTTAACACTCACCTTTACATGGCATGTAAGGGCGTACGGTGCGGTCATTTCTATTTCTTTATAAGGCTCGTCGCTGCGGAAATTACCTGTATCGAGGTTCGCCCCCATCCACTCCGAATCCACTCTCTCTATAATATTCAGCACCTGTTCGGCGCTTGTGCATATACCCCCGTGATTTTCCAGAGCAAGCATAACCCCGTATTTAGAAGCATAGTCACAGCACTCCTTGAAAGCCTCCACCGCCCGGTTTAGACAGGCCTCTTCCGTATCCCCATTCGGCACCCTGCCACCGAAAACACGCATCTCGGGTGCCCCTAATTTAGAAGCGCACTGTGTCCACGTTTTGACCTTTTTTATTTCTTCTGCCAGTTTATCTTTGTCCGAAACGCAGAAATCGTTGCCTACGGCCGTGCCGTTTATTTCAAGGCCCGCCAGAAAGGCCTTTTTCCTGACATGATAAAGATACTCGTCGCTGCAACGCTGCGGATAATTGGGAAAATAATAAAAAGTCAACTCGGTGCCGTCAAAACCGAGTTTAGCTGCATAATCTATGAAATCATCGATATTCATTTTCCCTTCACCGAAATACTTGCGCATTGAGTATGCGCATATACTTGTTTTCAGTCTCGATTCTCCCACCCTCTTAACTTTTGTTTGCCCGTAACTGTTACTGTTTACAAGACCCAGCCCCGTCGCTGCAAGTACCCCAAGTGCAGCCGATTCTTTAAAAAAGCTTCTGCGATTAATTTCATTACCCATAATTTTCACCCTTGTATTAAACCTTTGTTTTCAGTTCGGCTTCACCTGTCAATACCGACAGACCAAAGCCTTTCAAACTCCTATAAAATAGTCTTTTTCTCCGCGCCGGTCAATAAAAATCCCCTCTTCCACCGCCAGTCCGAGGTATGACAGCCTGCCCCTCAGCTAAAAGTCGAGTCGAGGAAGGATTTGCAGCACAGCGGCCAATAAGCCGCTCGAATGAAAAGTCGTTTGGCAGATGCTCTAAGACTCTTGCATGTATAGACTTTCGCTTTTAATTTGTCCTACAAAGCGCGCATAAATTCCACGATGTCCTTTTTTTCACGCTCGGTGAGTTTGGTTCCGAATATTAGGTTAAAGAACTCCACCGTATCTTCCAGTGTAAGCAGCCGCCCGTCGTGCAGGTACGGCGGTGAATCTTTTATGCCTCTCAACGGAAAATTCTTAATCGGCCCATCTGAAGCTGCATACCTGCCATTTATCATTTGAGGCTTGTAAAAGCGTTCGGCCTTAAGGTTGTGCATCAAGTTGTCCGTATAATAAGGCGGCGTATGGCATTCCGCGCAGCGGGCCTTTCCAAAAAACACTTTTTCCCCTCGAAGCTCGGCCTCATTCGACTTACTTTCATCAAGTCTGCCGAACAAATCCAGTTTCTCAGCCGGCGGAAAATCAAGAATCGCCTGAAATTCAGCCATAAAGTGCACCTGGCTGGCGCGCTCAAGAATGTTGACACCCTTTTTGGTTGCGATTACAGGGTCTCCGTCGAAGTAAGCCGCCCGCTGCTCAAACTCAGTAAAGTCCTCAACACTTTTTAGCGCACGCTGTGAGCCAAAAAGACGCTGGATATTAACGCCCCGGAGTGGCGGCGTATCCAACCGATGACGAAACTGTTGCGGCCTTATGTCGCCGACAAGGTGTGTCGGCGCCGTGGTATGACCGTTGGAATGGCAATCGAAACACGTTACACCTCTGCTGGGTTTTTCGCTTCGCCTGTCCTCGGTTTGATTGAACTGCTGCTGGGGGAAGGGAGTTACAAGCAGCCGAAGTCCCTCAAGCTGCTTGGGATTAAGCAGCCCATTAAAAAGCTCATAGTAGTTATTAATTGTTACAACCTTACCCTGCGAGACATCACCGAGGTCGGGACGAGTCGTCAGATAAATCGCAGCCGGATACTCTGGAAGAAAGTGGTCCGGAAGGTCAAAATCAAGGTCAAAACGGGTCAAATCACGCCCTTCCTGTTTATTTATTTCATCTATAACGAACTGCGGGAAAAGCATTCCCCCCTCGTTGTGATTAGGATGAGGCAGGGGCAAAAAGCCTTTGGGAAAAAGCCCCTTATTGCGGATTTCTTCGGGATTCATTGCCCCAAGCTCTTCCCAGGTAACACCGTCGGCAAGCTTTACCCGAACCCCCTCCTGAACCGCTTTGCCGCGGGACATCGTTACCCCTCTTGCAGGACGGTTCGACAAATCATACCTTTGGCTAAGCAAAGCCATTTGACGCGCCATAACTTCCTTTTTGGCTGCCTTCATTCTCATCATCGTTGTCTCAAAGTCCTCCGTGATGGCAACCGGCGCATAGCTGGTCCCTTTCGCAGCCGATACCTCCAGATAGGCGAAGACCCCGATAACGAACAAAGTTGCGGCGGCAAATGCCCCCATTCCTGTAATTTTAATTCTGCTCTTCATTTTAGTCCCCTTTCATCTATTTTCCCGCTCTTGTTTTAACGCCCGGGGGCAATCCTCCCGAATTGCCCCCGGTCCGGAACAGTGACATCATTAATATTTATGGCGCAAATCAAGTGGTGTCGTTCTCCCGTTTTTTTTATTTTCGCCGGCCTCAGCCGTAAATCCTTTCGGGCAGTTCTCTTATACTCCCCGGAAACCTTATTCCCTTACTTCTGATTTGCAAAAATAACAATAAGAGCCGAACCAGTCTACTGGTAAAATTACCTGTTTTTAACTTGAAAATTTACCTGCTTTATCCTGAGAGCTCGATTGTTAATGCAGATGGGGGCATAGGTTATGGCTCGTCGTTTGTTGTGAACCTGAGTTAGATTTTCTTGTTTAATACAATTAAACGTATATTTACTTTTTAGAGAAAGCGTGATTTAGCCGGCTATAAGTGCCGGAAAAATTGGGTTTTATTGGGTTTGTTTTTGGGCTGAAAATGGGGGTGGTCGGTTTTAGGTCACCCTTGATTTTGGTCTGAAAATGGGGGCCTCGTAATTTACTATTTACTATTGAATATTGACTATTGGGGTGGGAAAGCGGGAAAAAACGTCAAAAAAACGCACAAAATGACCAAGAAAAGACGAAAAAATGCACAAAAGTGAGAAAAATTGAAAAAAAAGCGGAAAAATGACTCGTTTTATTGTGTGTTTTTTGTAAAAAATTTACTCCGCTGGCCGCGGGGGCATCATCTCGTCGTGAGTAGCGCGTCGTGCGTATTGCGGGGTCAGATCAGGGGGAGTAGCTGATGGTGGAGGTTTAGCAAAATGTTAAAATAGGTAAGATAGACACATGATGCACGGCGATATATTCAAGACACAATGAGGCTAGAAAGTTAAAGGTAAATGGTTTGACGGGGATTTTGATGGAAACTCAAAATTTTAGAAAAAAATCGTCTGTTTTTGGGTGCCTGCGCATCTCTATAGTAGTTTCGAATGGAAAATGTCGCCGTTTTTTTGGAAAAAGAGGCTGAGGTGATAAGGTATTTTGCGGGTATCTGTGTGGGTGATTACGGCTGGAAAAATAGAATATCGATAAAAAGAACGCTAAGGTCCTATAATTTGCTTTACAAATCGGCCGGAAATGGGTATTATAAGTTGATATTAAAATAGAGGAGCAGCCTGCAAGAGAGGCTTTTTGAGTATTCAGCAAGGGTTTTTCCCCAAAAAGACGTGTTTTTTAATGAAAAACTGTGGTTTATTTCAGGGAGATGAAAGGTGGAGAGTATGAGAAATTCCAGAAATTGGGCGTTGGTATTGTGTTTTGTGGTTTTTTGCGGGGGTATCGGGAGGGCTGAATCGAAAGCATACTACGATTTCGGGACCGACAGCGCCAATACGGCCAATCCCGGTTTGGAAGATACTGAGCCGCTGGAGTATGTTCCGAATGAAATAATTGTGAAATTCCGCAGAAAAGCTGCAGATGTGATTGAGATGAGGCAGGCTGAAGGTGATTCAGCAAGTGAACTGGAAATATCGGCTTCGCTGGATAAGCTGAATAAAAGATACAAATTAAAAAAGGCCCGGCCGCTGTTTAAGAACTTCAAGGAGAACAGACAGCGGGTAAAGGCCCTTCTGAAAAAAGACAAGGCACTTTTGACGAAAAAGGAAAGACGCATTCTTAGAAGACTAAAACGCGCACCGAAAGGTGCAAACGTCCCCGAGCTTGACAGGATATACACAATCGAAGTCGACCTTGAAGCAGGCCAATCGTTAGAGGAAGTGGTGGCCGCTTATAACAGCGACCCGGATGTAGAATACGCCGAACTGAATTACCGTGTTTCGATATGTCAGACGCCGAACGACCCCCTTTATCCTATACAGTGGTCGTTGAACAACACGGGGCAGATATACCCTGAAAGCGGCAGATATAACTCGCCGCCGGGAACGCCTGATTGCGATATTGATGGACCGGAGGCGTGGGACATACACACCGGAAATCCTGAGATAGTGGTTGCAGTTATAGATACAGGCGTGGATTATACCCACAGGGACATAGACGATAATATGTGGGTTAACACTGGTGAAATTGGCGGCAACGATATAGACGACGATGGCAACGGCTATGTAGATGATATATACGGCTGGGACTTTAGAAATGGTGATAGTGACCCGAAAGATGACCATGGTCACGGCACCCATTGCGGCGGTATTATCGCCGCCGAAGGTAACAATGGTTTGGATACTGCAGGTGTTTGCTGGGACGCAAAGATAATGGCTCTTAAATTTTTGAATTCGAGCGGCGACGGCGACACCATGGATGCGGTAGAAGCCTTTTATTATGCCGTAGAAAACGGGGCAGATATTACATCCAACAGTTGGGGCGGCGGCGGTTTTTTGCAATCGGCACAGGAGGCTATAGATTATGCCTACAGCCAGGGTGTGATAATGGTAGTCTCGGCCGGCAATGACAATTCCAGCTCAGCACATTATCCAGCCTATTATAACCATATGATTTCGGTGGCTGCGACCAATTCGAATGACGCAAAAGCCAGTTTCTCGAATTACGGCGATTGGGTAGATATCGCAGCACCGGGTATTGATATTTTGTCGTTGAGGGCGAGTGGCACATCTATTGGGACGACTTATGATGATTTCACAACGGTTGCCTCCGGTACTTCGATGGCCTGTCCACATGTATCAGCAGCATGTGCCCTGGTATTGTCCCGGTATCCGCTGCTGACAGTGGAGGAGGTCTATGATATTCTTCTTTTCGAGACCGACCCAATCCAAGATGGAATATGCCATTCAGACGGCAGATTGAATATACAAAAAGCAATAAAGACGGTAAATTTTGATCGGAGTTACTACACATGTTCGGATGACCCGAATATAAGTCTGGTCGATTTTGATTTAGCAGGCGAGCCGAATGTCATAGTCACCCTTGAAACAGATGAAGGCGACTACGAGACAGTGCTATTGGAAAGTACAACCAGAGCCTGGTTGTTCAACGGCGCAATAATAACTGAGGTAAACTCACCTATCATTGAGGACGGCATATTGCAGATTTCTCATGGACAAAGCGTCACTGTGACATATCAGGATATTAACGATGGTACGGGAAATCCAGCAACTGAGGTTGACAGCGCTTTTTTCGACTGCCAGGGGCCAATCATTACTAACGTGCAAACTGAAATGGTGACATGTATGTCAGCTATAATAACATTTGAGACTAATGAGCCCTCAACAACCAAAATCAAATGTAGTTTAGACTGTAATGATACTTATTCGGTGGTTGGAGAAAATCCTGAGTTCAGAATGAATCATACCGTTTACCTTGAATATCTTGCAAGTGAGACAGATTACTATTTCATTATCGAAGCCGATGATATCGTCGGAAACCAGACGATTGATGATAATGATGGATTATGTTATCAATTCAGTACAACCGATACTGGAGCCGAGGTTCACGTCCCATACGATTACCCAACAATTCAAGAGGCTATAGATGCAGTTGTAGATTGTACGACAATAGTTGTTGAAGATGGAATTTATACAGGTGCAGGCAACCGAGATATTGATTTTGACGGCAAGGCAATTACGGTTCGCAGTGAGAACGGTCCGGCGAGCTGTATTATCGATTGTGAGGCACAGAGTCGCGGATTATATTTCCACAGTGGAGAGAACCGGTATTCCGTACTGGAAGGCTTTACCATAAAGAATGGTTATACCACGGGAAGAGGTGGAGGTGTTTATTGTTCCGGCAGCAGCCCTACTATCATAAACTGCATTATAACAAACAACCAATCCGGCGATAAGTATGTATATTGGTCAGGCGGAGGCGGCATTTATTGTCGTAGTAGCAATGCAAAATTTATCAATTGCGTTGTAAGTAATAACTATACAAGGAATCGTGGTGGTGGCATATGGTGTTATGATGGAGGGACAGTTCAGATTCTCAATTGCGTTTTTACGGGTAATGAGGCAGACTATGTTTCCAGTATGGGGACCTGGTCTTATGGTGGCGGAATTTCATGTCATAGAGCTAATGCCAAGCTCAAGAATTGTTTGATTGTTAATAATTGGGCGCATGATTTCTCTGGAGGCATAAACTTTAATAGAAGCACTTCGACGGTTAGCAATTGCACGATAGTGAACAATCAGGCGGATGAGCGGACTGGAGGCATCTACCAATACTTATCTACTGTAACCATCGAAAATTCGATTATACGGGGTAATACAGATCCCAGCTCAGAGCAACTTCGTGGTGCATTTACAGTGTCTTACAGTGATATAGAAGGAGGTTACACGGGCAGAGGAAATATTGACGCCGACCCGTTGTTTGTAACCGGACCCTTAGGGGATTATTATTTGAGCCAGACGAATGCGGGTCAGGCTTCTACCAGTTCATGCGTAGATGCAGGAAACAATGCTGCTGCATTTTTGGAAATGGGTTACTCAACCACGCGCACCGACCACGTAACTGAGGAAAGCGTCATAGATATGGGCTATCACTATCTCAATCTTGGACACAACAACCCCGATATAAATGCAGACTGGCATGTTAATTACATTGACTATGCGGTTCTGGCGTCTCAATGGCTGGATGTGCCCGGGATATTATCGGCGGACATCGCACCGTACGGTGGAGATGGAATCGTCGATACGAACGACCTTGGTGTGCTGGTGGATTTCTGGCTGGAGTGTTCCGTATCGGCGGCTACTGACCCGTCTCCGGGCGATAATGAAAGCAGCGTGTACCTGTTCGATGTGCTACTTAGCTGGTCGGCGGGAGGAGGAGCAGTGAATCATGATGTTTACTTCGGCACAGATTTTGATGGCGTTAATAATGCCGATATCTTCTCCGACCAGTTCAAAGGCAACTATGACGTTAACACTTATGACCCCTGCAGCCTTGACTTTGGGACTACCTATTACTGGCGGATAGATGAAAAAAACATCTGCAGCACAGTTAAAGGTGATATCTGGAGCTTTAGAACAATGGCGATATCGGAATTTAGGGCGTCTAATCCTGAACCGGCTGACGGGGCTGAAGATGTGAACCCGAATATAGCGCTTAGGTGGGCAGCGGGATACGGAGCACTTTCACATGATGTGTATTTCGGAACCGACTACAACGACGTCAATGATGCCGACACGCTTTCGGACCAGTTCAAAGGTAATTTCGATGTTACCAGCTACAACCCCGGCGGCCTTGACCTTGGGACTACCTATTACTGGCGGATAGATGAGATAAACACCCTGCTTGGCACGGTTAAAGGTGATATCTGGAGCTTTAGAATAATGGCAGTTGGTATTGACCCTGCTCTTATGGGCTGGTGGAAATTTGACGATGGCAGCGGCACCACGGCCTATGATTCAAGCGGATACGGCAACAGCGGAACGATCGTGGGTCCGGATTTGTACTGGGTGCCAGGCAAGGTAGGTGAGTATGCACTCGATTTCGTAATAGGTTATGTTAGTATCCCATACGATTTGAGGCTGGATATAGATGGTGCAGGTGGAATTACCGTATCTGTGTGGATTAAATTAGGTTGGTATCCGAATGATAAGGTACCTATATTTGGACTTTATAACAGTCAGGGGCCGGACACAAAAAATCACTTAGGCATAAGCGCACCTACCGGAAATACCATTTTCTGGGACCAGTATCCTCCAAGTGGCGGCTCACTGGTATCCATAAAACCTGATCTGGATGTATGGTATCATGTCGCGGCTGTTCAGGATTCAACTTACAGGGCTATTTATATTAACGGCGATTTATCCTCATCAGATAACAGTCCGGAATCATACAGTGGAGCTACACCCAATAGTATAAAAATAGGTGGTAAAATTTATATGTCAAATTTTTCCTTCTACGGCACCGTTGATGACGTTCGAATTTACAACCGGGATTTATCCGCCGAGGAAATTTTTGAGCTTTATTGGCAGGGTCAGGGCGAAAATGTGTTTAATCCTGAACCTGCCGACGGGGCAAGAGGGATAGTCACAAATGTGGTCCTTAGCTGGACACCGGAGACAGAGTCAGTCCTCTCATACGATGTATATCTCGGCACCGATTTTAACAGCGTAGATAATGCGACGCCTGACTCGAACGAATTTATGGGCAATTTTGATGTCAACAGCTGCGACCCCTGCGGTCTTGACTCCGGCACCACCTATTACTGGCGGATAGATGAGAAAAACATCATCCGTACAATTAAAAGTGATATATGGAGCTTTACAACAGTAGCAGCTGATATTGACCCTGCTCTTATGGGCTGGTGGGAATTTGAGGAAGGCGCTGGCATTGTCACCTATGACTCAAGCGGCAACGGTAACACTGGAACGCTCAGAGGGGAGCCGAGTTGGGTAAGCGGCAAGGCAGGGGACTATGCACTTGATTTTGATGGACTTGCAGGTGACGGCTTTATAGATTCCGTTCACCTATCTCCAATAACAGCTTTGGAAGGCAGCATTGTAACCGTGGCTGGGTGGATATATGCGAACGATTTTGAAACTTATAATACTGTGCTGGCTCAATATAATGGGAGTTATGATGGTTACAGCCTTTATACTTTCAATAATCAGCCATCGTTTTATATTGGTGGCGGAAGTTATCTCGAGGCGGTATCGCCGGAGTCGATTAATACAGGACATTGGTATCACCTTGCCGGGACGAATGACGGTATCAGCCTGAAAATTTATGTCGATGGGCTTCTAAAAGCTGAGGTTTCGTCAGTTGGCTGCAGTGGTGTTACTTACGACGCATATATCGGGTGTGATAGTTCTTACGCATTTTTCAACGGTATCATCGATGATGTTCGTGTGTATAACAGGGCACTGTCAGGGGGGGAAATTTGGGCACTTTATCAGGCCGGGCTGTGACAGCAGCGAGCATCGCGAAAGAAGAGCAGTAATAAACGAGGCGTGATTTTGAATCGAGCAGGGGGGTAGAGGAAGACTTTGAGGGGGTTTTGGTTAGATGCAGAAAAGTCTTCGAAAAACTGCAGGAAAGTGCTATGATAATTGTTTAAAGCGGAAATATATAGCGATGAAAATAAATGGCTGGTGATGCGGGATATTGTGTTATAATAGAGTCAGCATATATTGCGAGACAGCCGGGCTTTTAATCTTTTTAAAGGAGGTGGATTATTATGGCTCGGAGGCTGTTGTGTTTAATGGGCTTTGTTTTAGTGGTGGGGGTGGTCGGTACTGTTTCGGCTGTAGAGTTGGGTGATTACTACGTCATAGAAGATTTTGAGTCGTATAACAGTATCGAGGAATTGAGGTCTAAAGGGTAATGAGAACTCTGGTAAAGGGGGGTTTGTTTTTTTGTTGACGCGGGCGGCCTGATATTATAAAATGAATAACGGTATGTGATGATTTAGGAAGAAGTTTTTATCAGGCCGTAATGTCTGTCAATTCGATAAAAAGGAGGAGTGATATGGATTCTGCAAGGCTTATTCGGTTATTTTCTGTTATTTTGGTATTGTTGGCGGCCGGCAGCGGGGAGGCGGATGATATTGTTTTTGACGCCAACAGCTCGAATTACGTCAACAGCAGCTGGTCGCTGAGCTGGACACACACAATCGGGGGCGGTGCAAACCGTATTCTGATAGTTGGTCTGGCGGGTGAAGACGACCGTGACACCGACCTTGTAGTAAGCAGTATCAAATATAATAACGTTAATATGCACCTGTTGAACGGTTCGAGTGTAACAGTAGGTACGAGCTATAAAATCAAGACCGAGTTGTATTACCTGCTTGATGATGAGCTGCCGTCTTCGGGGAGTTATACAATTTCTGCAACTTATTCGGGTGAAATAACGAGGATATGCGGGGGCGGTATTTCGCTTGCGAATGTTTCTCAGCAATCGGCTGAGGGAGTTGACACGAATTCGGTTGCTTCGGGACGAGATATATCCACGGACATTACGGCAGTGGGTGCGGGGATGTGGGTTGTTGATATTGTCGGCAGCAGCGAGGCGGGTGTTTTCAGCGCTACGGGCGCGGGTATGGTCGAGCAGTTTAACGTCGCCAGCAGCGGCAGTTCCGCGGCCGGCAGCACAAAAGCAGCGTCAACAGGTACAAACACGATAAGCTGGTATCATCCGAGTATCGGGCGAATGACCCATTCTGTTGCGGCTTTTGCGCCGGTGAATACCAGCAAGGCGGGTAATCCGTATCCTTTACATATGGCAAGTGGTGTTGAGCGCGATGTTGTTCTGAACTGGTCGGCGGGAGAAGGGGCCGACAGCCATGATGTTTATTTCGGAAGGGACTTTGACGATGTAAACGACGCCGATAACCTGCTTCCGGTTGGGACGGGCGTTTACAAGGGCAATCAGCCTGTCGGGGATACCACCTACGACCCTTATTCCATTCTAAAGTCAGAGGAGACTTATTACTGGCGAATCGACGAGGTTAATGATGTCGGGCCTGTTATCACAAAGGGGAGCGTGTGGCGATTTACAGTTGAAGAATACCTTGCAGCGGATTTTAGCGGGGACGGAAAGGTCAACAATGACGACCTTGAGATTATGGCCGCCGACTGGCTTAACAGCGGCGGTGGGATTGATGGCGATGCGGACCTGAACGGTCAGGTGGACTTCAATGATTATGCTTATCTGGGGAATGAGTGGGAGCCGATTATTCCCGGCCCGGCAGAGGTGCTTATCACGTCCTTCGAGTCGGGTGAAACTGTTATCTGGAGCGGGGGCACTGTCTCAACCAATCATCCGTCCGACGGTTCGCGTTCTTATCATGTGGCCGAGGACGCAACGGCTTATATCAACCTTGGAGGTGAGGACTGGAGTGATTATGTACATTTAAAATTCGATGTTTATAATCCCGGTGAGGTGATGATGCTCAGTATCAGAGTCCGCGATTCCTCGTATCAAATAATGACGGCGTGGGAGTATAATGTTTATGCAGGTTTCACTACGCAGCATGTTCGCATTGACGGGCTGAAAAATGATTTTACCGTTGATGACGGGATAGATATCTCTCGAATCGATCGCGTCGAAATTGACCTTAGGGCTCGTCATTATTATGACAGCAGTTCTGAGGGGCTATACATCGATAACGTTCGTATATCGAAAAATCCCACCGAGCCGTACATTGCTTACCCTGAAGATGCCGAAATGGCCAAGCCGGACGGTTTTTACCTTCCTGAGTTTCCCGGATTCGAAGCCGGGTATCACACGTGGGCGATTGACCCGGGAGATTACCAAATCCTTTCGCCTCCGGATTCGGGGCGTCTTGGTGTCGGGAGAGCCCTAAAGTTCCTGCCGCTGGGCGAAGGGCAGGACGTGAAAATCTGGGACGCCAACCGAAAGTTCATACAGGGGGGGACCTATACGGTTGATTACTGGCTGAAAGGCCCATCAGGGGGAACATTTTACGATGGAGGCCGCTGGACAAGTATTCCAATGACCGGTGACTGGCAGCATGAGCAGTGGGAGTTTTCGATTTCAGCGGGACAGACCAAGCGTTTTGTGATGGAGGCCCGTAATCTGAACGGAAGTGCTGCGTGGCTGGATAACTATACGGTTAGCCTGAACGGTGCGACAGGGAGCATCGAGCCTGTTTCGCAGGCGACGGGTGCCCCGACGGTGGTTACCTGGGCGGACGGGATTTGTTACGTCAATGGCGAGCCGACGTTTATGCTGGGCTTTATGCGTTCAGACCCTGATGTTCTCAACGGCACGCCGTTTAATTTCTGCTTTCCCCAAGAACTTATTCAGCCGGAAATGGAATTTCTCGATAAATGCGCTCAATATAACCTGCTGACGAGCGTCAATCTTACAGCCACGATGCGGAGTGTTGCTCCGGAGGCGGCGGCTTACTTCGCGAGGAAATACAAGAACCACCCTGCGCTGTTCAGCTACTATCTCTGTGACGAGCCGGACCATGCGAGTCCTTCAGCCTGTTCTGAGCCGCCGGTTCTTGCGCGAGCCACGGAAGTAATCCGGGCGATTGACTGTAATCACCCCACCCAGACAACGGTTATACCGTGGTGCTCGTCGAATATATATCGCTTCCGTGATGTAACGGATATAAGCGGTGGGGACGAATATGAGGTTGAAGGGAATCCTAACAACGCTGATTTATGGCAGGTATGGCGTTGCAGTGAAGCCTTCAGGCGTTCGGCACCCAACGGTCGCGTGAATATCGTGGTACCGAGAGCCCAGTCCGACATTACACGCGAAGAGAACTGGGGCCAGGCGTACATGTGCGTAGTCAGCGGGGCGGGAGGCATTCTGTGGTTCGAGTTCGGCGGCGCTCAGAATAAGTGGAGCGACTTTGTTGAACTCGGCAATGAGCTTAGGTCGATTGAAGATTTTCTGGTTGGTATGGAGCTTGTTGATGGTCTTAGTTTTGCAAACGATTCTGGTCAGGTCAGGGGAATCGGTCGTGCGGCTGTTGGGCGAGATGAAACTGCGCTGATTACGGTAAATTTTAAGCCTTATAATCTGTATAATGTGGAGATGACGGCGCCGTTCCTCTCTCACGCCAGCGTTGCGGAGGTACTGTTCGAGAGCCGGACAGTTCCGGTAAACAACGGAGTAATCGTCGATAACTTTGACGGTCTCGAACGGCATGTTTACGTGGTCGATGGTATACCTGATGGAGTGGAGATGCGTCCGGTACCACAGCCTCCGTGTGGATTATAGGATTGCGGGGAGTGCCGGCGGTGTTGGCTGATAAGGTATTTTTCAGGCGTATCTTTTTAAGGCTGTGTTTAGGATTCTTTTGATAAAGTTTTCGTAAGAGATGCCCATTTTTTCGGCTGCTTCGGCCACTTCATCGCCGTAAGCGAGGTCTGGATTGGGATTAGCCTCGAGAATGTAAATTTTGTTGTCGGAGGTGAGCCTGATATCTATCCTGCCGTAATCCCTGAGGTGGAGGATTTTATATACTTTTTTGCAAACGCGCTCGATGTTTTTGACGACGGAAGGGGGGAGGTCGGCAAACCCGAATTCGATGTTCCATTTTTTCCGGTATTGCTTATTCCATTTGACCCTGTATGTTGCCAGGCATGGGCCGTTATTTCCCTTAAAGTTGAAGCGGCATTCGCGAATGGGCAGAACAAGAAGTTTTTTATTTCCGAGTATTCCGACGTAAAATTCTCTTCCTTCTATGTATTGTTCTGCAATTGCGGGCTGGTCCCATCTTTCGTGGACAAAGTGGACTCGTTCGGTGAGAGCGGCGTGGTTTTCTACAATTGAAGCGTTTGAGATACCTTCGGAGCTGTCTTCAAAGGCGGGTTTTACGACGAGGGGGAAATGGATGTTTTTTGGTAGTCTGACAATTCTTTCGGGAGGCAGGGAGACAAAAGCGGGAACGCGTATTTTGTGTAAACTCAGTAACTGCTTGCACAATCTTTTGTCCCTGCTCAACATCAGTCCCATCAAACCGGCACCTGTGAAGGGTATTTCGGACATTTCAAGCAGGGCGGCGATATTTTTATCAAATCTTCTTTCGCCTTCGAGATGCTCTGTAAGGTTGACAACCAAATCAGCTTTTTGGTTTTTTAGGCCGGCACACATTTTTTCGATATCTTTGACTGCTCCGAGAACGGAGACATTGTGTCCGAGTTCTCTCAAGGTCTGGATGACATGGAATTCGGTGGTAGTCTGATTTGGTGTGGTAAGGAAATCGGGGTCAGCAGGGGGAATCTCGGCTTCATCTACCAGAACGGTAATATTTAATTTCTTTTTCATCAGCGTATTTTATCCTTTGGAAGGCGAAGAGTGTTACCGGCAATCGCAGCTATAAAAGTTGCAGGTCCTATTATGTCTTTTTTTTCTCCGTAGAGTTTCAGGACGTCGCAGCGGTAAATCAATTTGTTGAGCAACTGATGGATGTCATATTTTCTATGTCCGGTCCACTTTGAAATATTATTGACAAGCTCCAAACGGTGGAGCCTGAGGATTTTCGCGGCTTTTTCGGCGCTGGGATTAATGTGTTTTGGAAAGAATAATTTCATCAAGGTGTCATCGTAAAAACCTTTGAATTGGTCTCCAAGCAACCTTCTTTTTCTCTCATAATAAGCCGAGAGAGTGGAGGTCATTCTGGACGCTGCCCATGGGGGTTTTTCCTGACTTGCCTTTACAACGGGCTGGTCGGGGATTTTTTTAAATAAGGCGTCGACATATCTTAGTTTTTTAATGACAGGCCAGCCATTATATTTTTTTTGCCAGTCTATAAGCGGATTTAACCAGACAGCAAAAGTTTCAGCGAAGTCTTCGTCGGGATGAGCCTGGGCATAATTGTCCTCGAGGTTTACGACGAAGCGTCTGGAATACGGCTGATAGTAGTAGGAGTTTGAATATTTGCTGTTAAAAGAACCGAATAATTGTCTCCAGCGGGTTTTTCTGTATAACTTGTAAGCGTAGTTGAGTGCATGTCCCGCCTCGTGCCTTAGGAGTCTCATGCAGGAATCTTCGGAGGCACCCTCGACTTCAAACATCATTTTTTGCTCGAGGTTTCTGAGTCTTTTATGAGCCAAAACAAAAGGTATCCCCATAATCGGTTCTTTGTCGGGGCAGAGCCACTCATCAGCGAGATAGCAGGGGGGGTGCAGTTTGATGCCCTTATCGTTCAACTCGCTGTATAAATTTTGTATCATCGGCTCAAGAGGTGAGCCGTGAATTGTCAGGCCGAGGTCTCGAATTTTTAACTGTAGGAGTTGTTCATCAGAGAGGTTTTCCCAATCCACTTTTTTCTTCCTTTTTTTCATCAGAATCACGGCCAATTTCAGTTGCCAAAAGCAAAATGTTCCAGATGCAGTCCAAAGGCAATTGCAGGAGAACAGCGAAAAAAAGTTATCATAAATCGAAGAATTGGGCAAGTGAAAAAGAGTTTCGGTCAGCGCTTCAGGTGAGTTATTGATATGTCGTATTTAACGCGTTATGTGAGTATCAAATTCGGATTAGCCGGACTTGTAATCTGAGTGAGCGATTGTGAATGAAGTGGTGGATTTGCGTGGCGAGGGAAGAATATTGGGCTCTTGTTCCTCCTCTCCCTCCTCTCCCTCTATATATATTTTTAAAAAAAGAGGGAATCAATTCAAGTAGGAAAATCCTACAAATGGCCTTACCAAATCCTACTTTTTTCGGGATTTTTGGTAATCAAATTTTTGAAAAGTGCGTTTTTGGCTCAAAAACGGAGTTTGGCTATATTTCGAGGAATTTTGGGTGGTTCTGGCCGGCGGAGTGTTTTCATGGCAGGAGTTTGGGTGAGCTAAGGTGAAAAAAAGAGTGTTGGCCTTGTCGATTCGTGAGGCAGTGGCGCAAAGATGAAGTTATCCTTTGAATGAGGAGAGGCAACTGATAGAATGTTGTTTTGGGCAAATCGCAAAAAGATAAAATGAAAGGTGAATATTGATGAAAGTGAGGTTTTTTGATGGCTTCAGGAGAGAAACGATGTGAGAATTGCGAGTTTTATAACAGCAAAAGCACCGTGTGGGATACGGGAGAGTGCCGTTTTAATGCGCCGGCGCCTTCGCTTAAACCGGCGATGATGAGCGATAAGTTCTACAATGGCGCCTCCCTTAACTGGCCGCCAGTTAAGCCAAATGACTGGTGCGGGCAATATGAAAACAAAGACGAAGTATGAGCAATCAGTGATTTTTTAATAGTTTTTTTTGAAACAATATTTCTTTTTGTAAATTTCTTGGAAGAAATTGGTGCGTATTATTCGACATTTGTTGAAAAAGGAAGAGGAAAGGTGATTTTATGAAGACAGAGTGCCCTCATTGTAAGTCAAGGTTCACAGTGAAAGAGGAAAGTGTTGGTAAAAAAGCCAAATGCCCCAAATGCAGCCAGGCGTTTACTATTGAATTGCTTTCAGAGGCTTCGGTAGAGGCAGTTGTTACCAGCAGGGAGGAGGTAAAAAGGCCGGATGAAGTCTGCTCAGAGTGCGGGGCGGTAATAGGGACGGGTGAGCAGGCCTGTGTCCATAAGGGTAATATTGTATGTGATAAGTGTTATAACAAGCTGAAGGATATCGGAAAAGAGAAGAAGGAGGAGAGTGCGGCGGTAGAGGAAAAAGGCGGAGCAAAGAGATCGTTGAAAATTATGTATGTTTACTGCTGGGCGGGGATTCGGATTGCTGCCGGGCTTGTTTGTGTTCTGGGACTGCTTTTGGCGATAAAAAGGGAGGTTAATTTTGCGCTGATTGCAATTTTTGCTGTTGGAGATATTTTGCTTGTGTGCAGCGTATTAATCGAACTTGGATTGATTTATAAGATGTGGACGGCTATTCAAGCCGGCAGGGCGTCTGTTTCTCCAGGTAAAGCGGTGGGATTTTTGTTTATTCCGGTTTTTAATATTTACTGGGCGCTGTATATGCTTGTGGGATTTGCAGAAGATTACAATTCGTTCATTAATCGGCAAAGGTTGAAAGCTAAAGCTTTACCGCTTTTGTTATTTCTGATATATGCAGTTATGTTTTTACTGTCTTTTATGGCGGTTACAATTCCGATGATATGCATATTTGCGTTCTTCGGGCTGCTAAAGAGGGCAGTTGCGGCACGTCCGGAGATGTTTTGGCCTTTGCTCATTTCTGTGTTAGTGGTTAGCCTCGGTCATTTGATAGCTTACGGAATGTATTCAATCAAAACCTGTAATGCGATAGAAGCTTTGCCGGGGGCATCAGGAGAAGAGGGGGCAAGGGAGTTCTAAATGACAAGGGGTGTCAGAATATGAATCCACAGGTTTTTGAGAGTCCGCCGCGATGGTGGTCGCCGATGCTAAATGGGTTCTGGTGGCGTTTCTGGTATTTTTTGCGGAGGAGGATACAACATAAGGTTCAGAGGGTTGTGGAGATTGAATTGCGAGGGCTTGACAATCTGCAGGATGCGGTCAAAGATGGACAGGGTGTTCTGATAACTGCGAATCACTCCGGTCATGCAGACCCTCTTGTACTTTATAAAGCGGCTGAGCGGACAGGGACGGGATTTTATTTTATGGCGGCGTGGCAGGTGTTTGCGAGAGAGAATGTTTTGGTGAGACTGATACTTCGCCAGCACGGCGTTTTCAGTGTTGACCGGGAAGGTACCGATATGCGTGCCTTCCGGCAGGGAGTAGATATTCTTCAAAGCGGCCGCAATCCACTGGTGATATTTCCGGAAGGAGAGGTTTATCATGTGAATGACAAGGTGATGCCTTTCAGGGAGGGGGCGGCGGCGATTGCAATGACAGCGGTGAAAAAGGCGAAGCGGCCTGTTGTGTGTTTGCCGTGCGGGATAAAGTATCAATATGTTGATGACCCGACGAGCGAATTAGTCGAGCTGATGGGGGAACTTGAAGAGCAGATTATGTGGCGGCGGCGCGATGATGTGCCTTTGACCGAGCGAATTTATAGATTTGCCGAAGGCGCTCTTTCGTTAAAGGAACTTGAGTATCTCGGTCATACGCAGAACGGAGGTTTGCCGGAGAGGATAAAGGTACTTTCGGAGAAGATACTATCGGGTCTGGAAGAGTTCTACGAGATAAGAGGCGACGGGGCAAATCTACCTGAAAGGGTAAAAGCGGTTCGCAGAGAAGCGATAAAACAGCTTGGGGAGGAGAGAGAAGATTTGCAGGAAGGGGCGAGGCTTGCTCTTGATGATTTATTTGTTGTTACCCAGTTGTTCAGTTATCCGGGGGATTATGTTGCTCATAAACCCACGATAGAACGAATGGCAGAAACTCTTGACAAGTTCGAAGAGGATGTATTCAAGGTGCCGACGGCTACGGTACGCGGCCGCCGGAGGACGGTTGTATCGTTTGGAAAGGCTGTCGAGGTCAAGCGTGGTGAGGACAAAAAGAGCGCGATACATACGCTTACCTCGTTACTTGAAGAGCGAGTCCAGGGATTGCTCGATGGTATTGTCGAGGGGGATTGATTGCGTGAATTCTTCAGGGTTTTAATTTATCGGTGTATGTTTGTTTAATCAGCGCCCGGGCGAGAATCAGTGTGGGGTCGATTATTATTGTTTGGCCTATTTTACGCTCGCTGATGGCAAGGGGTATTTCGGTGCAGCCGAGGATAATAGCCTCGACGGGGTGATTTTGGAGGTGATTAACAGCAGTCATTAGTTTTTGCTTTGCGGTTTCTGTTACAGGATTTGATTTTGCCTTGATGCCTTCATTTATGTCATAAATTGCCTCCTGTACCATATTTTGGTGTTTATCATCGGGGAGGATGATATTAAAGGAGCGAGGCTGGAAATAATTGGGATAAACATTTGTTTTTGCTGTTCCGGTTGTGCAGAGCAGGCCGATATTTTTGATTTTTGGGTGGTTTCGGCTTACGAACTCGACGGTTTCTGCGACCATATTAATCAGTTTTATTTTTAGTCCTGATTTTTTTAGTTTATCGAGTATGACATCAAGGATAGGAGGGCTGTGTATGGAATTGCAGGGTATTCCGACGACGGAGGCTCCGAGGTTGTCTAATTTTATTATAATTTCGACGACAGCATCGGCAGGATTTGTTTTTGTTTTGCCGAGAAGGAAATCGGTTCTGTCCGGGATTTTTGCCGGCAGTGAGAGAAGAGCGATTGGCAAATGCTGCTGGTCCTGTTGGGCTATCGTCTGGTCGAGGATTTTCTTTGCCAGGTCGAGTCCGGCATAGGGGCCGACGCCGCCGACAATGCCGATTATATTGCTATTTTGCATAGGTATCTCACTGCGTGTCGGGAATGGCGTCATAAAATGACTGAAACTCAGTGATGAGCATTTTAGTTACTTTGCCGGGTTTTCCGCTGCCGATTATATGGCCGTCAAATTTTACGGCGGGGACGATATCCTTGGTACTTACGGCGATGAAAAGCTCATCAGCGGAGATAGCTTTAGCTGGGGTGAAAGATTTTTCTATAACTTCGATACCGAGATTTTTAGCGGCTTTTATAACAAACATTCTGGTAATGGAGGGAAGGATATTAGCTGATAAAGGCGAGGTTTGAAGGGTTTTATCAAAGACGGCGAAGAAGGCCGAGCTTGCACCTTCAGTAATCAGGCCGTTTTCGTCGACAAGTATAGCTTCGAGACAGCCTTTTTTTGCGGCATCATTCATTGCAAGGACATTGGGCAGGAGATTGAGCGATTTTATATCGCATCTTTTCCAGCGCCAGTCGGGGTGTGTTGCGAGGGCGATACCTTTGGTTTTTTGTTCTGTGTAATCTTCCAGCTCCGTGATGGTGAGTAAGAAGTTAGGCTTTAATCCGGCATCCCAAGTGTGGTTTCGTGGTGCGGAACCCCTTGTGATATGAAAGTATATCTTGGCATTGGGAACGTCGGCTGTTTCAAAGGCCTTCAATACGCGGGTGCGAACTTGGTTAATATCGACGCCGGTAATCTGAATGGCAGTGAGGCTATTGGCGAATCTTTTGAGGTGCTCTTCGAGGGCAAAAATTTTGCCCTTATAGGTTTGCATTACCTCATAAACGCCGTCTCCGAAGTAAATTCCTCGATCCAAATAGGCCGGGTCGAGCTTTTCGGCGGGGATGATGTTGTCTTCAATCATAGCTAATTGCATAACAAAGGATTCCTAAAACAGGGACCAAAGCGGGTTTTGACGCTATATTAATAGAAACAGGCAAAAATATCTAACAATTTGCTTTACAAAATAATAAGGATTCTTATAATACATCGTTTGCTGATATTTTTCAAGGTAAAGTACGGAGTTTTTGATATGTATGCTGTAATTGAACAAGGTGGAAAGCAATATAAGGTCGCCGAGGGCGACAGTTTAAATATCGAGCTTACAAAGGTCGAGGCCGAGGCTGCGACTATCGAACTTGATAAAGTGTTATTTGCGAGCGACGGGAAAGACGTGAAAATCGGGACACCTTATATTGAAGGAGCCAAGGTTACAGCTTCATTTGAGACGACGGCGGAGGAAGCCGTTGTTAAAGGCAAGAAGCTTTACCCGATGCATTTTCGCAGGCGGAAAAACAGCAAGAGACGAATCGGCCATCGTCAGAAGTATCTGCAGGTTACTGTCGAGAAGATTGAAGCTTAGAGGCTCAGCTAAGCCTGGGGGAGGAGGAATTCATTTATTGTTTTTTCAGCCCTCTTTTTCCATTCGTCGGAGCCATTTTCAATAAAGAAATCAAACGACTTGTCATCAACCAAATTTCCCAAGAGGATTTTTCTCTGGGAAGGTTCGGGGATGTCATTTATTATGCGTCTGCGGAATGTCTCCAACTCAGCGAGGAACCGGCCGTGTTCTTCGGTGAATATTTTTTCGAGCTTTTTTCTTATATGTCCGGCGTAAGCGGGGCAGTGACCTTCGGTTCCGACAGCAATCTGGAGTCCTCCACGTTTTACGACAGCGGGTACAAAGAAATCACAAAGTTGCGGCTGGTCGACGACATTGCACAAAATTTCGAGCTGTTGACAGTCTTTGTAAATTTGTTTGTTTAGCTGTGGTTTGTTTGTCGCAGCTATAACAAGAACCGCACCGGCAAGATAGTCTTTAGAATACTTAGATTTTATTAATTCGGCGTCGGTTCCAGCGAATCGTATAGCCACCCTATCGTCTATATTTTTGGCGACGATGACCAGGCGTGCGCCTGTTTCGAGAAGGGTCTGTGCCTTTCGCATTGCAACGGGGCCAGCTCCTATGACGACAACTCGTCTGCCGCTAAGCTCGAGATATATCGGATACTTTGCCATCGTGTTCTATTATACCAGAGGCAGTGCGTAAAGATGTAAATAATCGAATTTTATTAATGAAATTTTTGTTTGTTTTCGTTTCGCAAAACGGCTTAAATATTGTAAACTGTTAGCAGCAAACTACTAACAAGGAGTCCTGAGATTGAAAGTTGCTTTAGTTGGTTTATTGCAATCGGGCAAAAGCACCCTTTTTGCGAGTTTAAGCGGTAAAAGTGCCGGGGCGATGGGTTCAATAAGCATAGACGAGGCTATTGTTCCGGTACCTGATGAGCGGCTCGAATGGCTTAGTGAGCTTTACCATCCGAAAAAAAAGGTCTATGCCACAATAGATTGTCTGGATGTTCCGGGTTTTAGCTTTGCCGACGAACACGGCAGGGCGGCTGCGAGAAGGTATATCGAGAATATAAGAACGGTTGAGCTGCTTGTGCTGGTAATTCGTGGTTTTAAGAATGCGGCTGTACCAGCTTATCGAAACAGCGTTGAACCGGCCAGAGATTTGAAAGAGTTGAGAACGGAACTTCTGCTTGCCGACCTGGAACTTGTCACTACCCGTATTGAACGACTCGAAAAGCAAATCCATAAACCCACCAAGACCCATGACCATGATAAAGCTGAACTGGCTTTGCAAAAGAAACTACAAGAGGCGATAGAAGAGGAGAGGCCAATCAGTTCGGCAGTCGAGAGCAAAGCCGAAGAGGAAATGATTAAATCGCTGGGTTTTTTGACGTTGAAGCCGATGGTAGTGACGGTAAATGTCGGCGAAGATGAATTAGATGCTGAGTTTGATTTTTCCGGTGAGGTCGGCGAGTCGGCGCCTGTTGTTGGGATTTGTGCCAAGCTGGAATATGAGCTTGGGCAGCTGGATGCCGAGAGCAGGGCGGAGTTTATGGCTGATTTGGGAATTACCGCATCGGCGAAGAGTAAGTTTGTCAATAGCTGCTATTCGGCGCTGGGTCTGATTAGCTTTTTGACGGTAGTTTCGGGTGAGCTTCGAGCCTGGCCTATCCATAAGGGTACGACGGCCCTTGATGCGGCCGGCAAAGTTCATACCGATATTAAGCGCGGGTTTATACGGGCCGAGACAATGGCTTTTGGCGACCTTAGAGAGCTTGGCAGCGAAAAGGCGGTGAAATCGGCGGGTAAAAGCCGTCTCGAAGGCAAAGAGTATATTGTTCAGGACGGCGATATTATTAATTTCAGGTTTAACGTATAAGCTCGAATCGGCTTATACCCGCCTTTTTACGCCGGCTATGCAATTGAAGCAAGACTTTAGATATGAGGTTTATTATGAAGGCAGTCAGTAAAGTCAGTTTTTTTGTATTGCTTATTCTTTTAGTAATGCCCACGTCTGTAATCAAAGGTGAAACTTCTGAGGTGATATCGGTTATTCCCCGGCCGGTGAAGGCGGAATTAAGAGAAGGCGCATTTGTTCTTACGCCGGAGACATTGATTGTGGTGACCGAAGACGCTGGAGATGTTGGGGAATATCTGTCGGAATTGGTGTCTGCTGCTACGGCTTTTAAGCTTGAAGTCAAAAAGATTTCGCAGGCAACGAGAAAGGCTAACAGCATTATCCTGCGGACCGAACCGGAACAAGGCAATCTCGACGATGAGGGATATCGATTATCTGTTGGCAGGGACAGAGTAGTTATTAGGGCATCTACCGAGGCCGGTGCTTTATATGGAGTCCAGAGTCTTCGGCAGCTTTTGCCTGTAGAAATTGAAAGGGGCAGTGAGGTGAAGGAGATTACGGCGTGGCAGATTCCGTGCGTTGAAATCGAAGATAAGCCGCGATTTCAGTGGCGCGGGCTTATGCTTGACTGCAGCAGAACCTTTTGGAGCAAGGCCTTTGTTCTTCGAACCATCAGATTGATGTCCCTGTACAAGCTGAATCGACTCCACCTGCATCTGACCGATGACCAGGGCTGGCGGCTGGAAATTAAGAAGCATCCTGCTCTTACGGAAATCGGCTCGAAGTTCGCAGAGAAATATAATGAGCCTGCTGAGCGGCAGGGCTACTACAGCCAGAGTGATATGAGAGAGATTATCGCTTATGGAAAGAGGCATAATGTTACGATTGTGCCTGAGATAGAGATGCCGGGTCATTCGATTGCGACTTTGGCTGTTTATCCAGAGTTATCGTGCAGTGGAGGGCCATTTGAGATATTTCCATTTTTTAAAGGGCCGGGTATCAACAAGGACATTCTTTGTGCGGGAAATGAAAAGACGTTCGAATTTCTGGAGGAGGTACTGGGGGAGGTTGTAGATTTGTTTGATTGTGAGTTCGTACACATCGGGGGCGATGAAGCACCAAAGGACAGATGGCGTGAATGTTTAAAATGCCAGCGGCGAATTAGAGAGGAGGGGCTTGCTGATGAGGATGAACTTCAGAGCTACTTTATCAAGCGCATCGAAAAATTTCTTAATTCGAAAGGCAAAAGGCTAATCGGATGGGATGAAATTCTTGAAGGGGGGCTTGCGCCTAATGCGGCGGTGATGTCGTGGCGTGGGGTGCGTGGAGGAATTACGGCAGCCAGGGCGGGGCATGATGTAGTAATGAGCCCGACGTCTCACTGCTAT
>Ga0272442_10001647_pt1 | contig 33401 bp, 44 predicted proteins | sample SSMForm2O_FD_200262 | JGI IMG/M metagenome (GOLD analysis project Ga0272442, IMG submission 200262) | Marine sediment archaeal communities from Little Sippewissett salt marsh, Falmouth, MA, United States - SSM-Form-2O | ecosystem: Environmental > Aquatic > Marine > Wetlands > Sediment ... | reverse complement strand
CAGGAGAACGGCAGGATGGCGAAGCAGAAGTTCGAGCGGACGAAGCCGCACGTAAACGTGGGAACGATTGGACACGTGGACCACGGGAAGACGACGCTGACGGCGGCGATCACGGAAGTTCAGGCGGCGAGGGGCCTGGCGGACTTCGTCCCGTTTGACGCGATCGACAAGGCTCCTGAGGAGCGCGAGCGTGGGATCACGATTGCGACGGCGCACGTGGAGTACCAGACGGACACGCGGCACTACGCGCACGTGGACTGTCCGGGACACGCGGACTACGTGAAGAACATGATCACGGGCGCGGCGCAGATGGACGGGGCGATCGTGGTGGTGTCGGCGGCGGACGGGCCGATGCCTCAGACGCGCGAGCACATTCTTCTCGCCCGTCAGGTAAACGTGCCCTACATCGTGGTCTACCTGAACAAGGTGGACCAGGTGGACGATGAAGAGCTGCTGGACCTGGTGGAGCTGGAGGTTCGGGAGCTGCTGAGCGAGTACGATTTTCCGGGCGACGACATTCCGATGATCCGTGGTTCGGCGTTGAAGGCGCTGGAGGACGGGACGCCGGGCAGCGAGGACACGAAGTCGATCGACGAGCTGCTGGAGGCACTGGACACGTACATCCCGGTACCGGAGCGAGAGATCGACAAGCCGTTCCTGATGCCGGTGGAGGACGTGTTCACGATCACGGGTCGTGGGACGGTGGTGACGGGTCGTGTGGAGCGTGGGCAGGTGAAGACGGGCGAGGAAGTGCAGATCGTGGGGTTGGGGTCGGAGAAGAAGACGGTGGTGACGGGAGTGGAGATGTTCCGGAAGATCCTGGACGAGGGGCAGGCGGGCGACAACGTGGGTCTGCTGCTTCGTGGGGTCGGCAAGGAAGAGGTGGAGCGCGGGATGGTGGTATCGAAGCCGGGCGCGATCACGCCGCACACGAAGTTCAAGGCGGAGGTGTACGTGCTGACGAAGGACGAGGGCGGACGTCATACGCCGTTCTTCGACGGATACCGGCCGCAGTTCTACTTCCGGACGACGGACGTGACGGGCACGGCACACCTTCCCGAGGGAGTGGAGATGGTGATGCCGGGTGACAACGTGAACATGGACGTGGAACTGATTGCTCCGATCGCGATGGACACGGAGCTGCGGTTCGCGATTCGTGAGGGCGGCCGCACGGTCGGCGCCGGCGTCGTCACCGCGATCACCGAGTAACTGGCAGAGAGACGAGAAGATCATGGCGGAGAAGATTCGGATTCGGCTGCGATCGTTCGACGCGGCGGTCATCGACCAGACGGCGGCGGACATCGTGCGCACGGCTCAGAAGACCGGCGCGTCCGTGAAGGGGCCGATCCCGCTTCCGACGAGGCGCCAGCTGTACACGGTTCTCCGGAGTCCGCACAAGGACAAGAAGTCCAGGGAACAGTTCGAGTTGAAGACGCACAAACGTCTGATCGACATCTACGACACCCGCCCGCAGACCGTCGACGCGCTGACGAAGCTCGACCTGGCGGCCGGCGTGGACGTCGAAATCAAGGTTCAGTGACATGCCCGGATTGATTGGTAAGAAGCTGGGGATGACCCAGATATTCACGGAGGATGGCCAGGCCGTCGGTTGCACCGTGCTCGAGGTCGGGCCGTGCCCCGTCGTTCAGGTCAAGACGTCTACGACGGACGGCTACGAGGCCATCCAGCTCGGATTCGGCTCGCAGCGTGAGCGTCGCGTCGCGAAGCCCGAGGCCGGTCATGCGGCCCGTGCGGGCCTGGACCACGCGCCGAAGGTGCTGGCCGAGTTCGAACTCGACGAGGGCCAGGAGTACGAGGCCGGTCAGAGCCTGACCGTGGACCTGTTCGAGGTCGGCCAGAAGGTGAAGATCACCGGGTTGACCAAGGGTCGCGGATTTCAGGGCACCGTGAAGCGACATGGCTTTGGCGGTTCCCGTGGCTCGCACGGCGGAAGTTCCGTCCTGCGAAAGCCAGGCTCCATCGGTCCGGGTACGGATCCGTCACGTGTAATCAAGGGCCGCAAGATGTCCGGCCAGATGGGTGGTACGAAGCGTAGCGCCATGAACCGGCGTATCGAGATGATCGATGCGGAGAAGAACCTGATGCTGGTCCGCGGCTCGGTGCCCGGGGCGCGTCACAACGTGGTTCTCATTCGCTCCGCCTGAGCGACTGATCTCCGCTGGGAAGTCGAAGAGAGAGAGCATGAAGGCGAAAGCATATTCGACAACGGGCAAGGCGCGCGCGGCGGACTTCGAGTTGCCCGATTCCGTGTTTGACGGCACGGTCAACGAGAGCGTCCTGCACCAGGTCATCAAGGCCTACCAGGCGAACCAGCGCCAGGGCACGCATTCCACGAAGACGCGGCATACGGTGCGCGGCGGTGGTCGGAAGCCGTGGCGTCAGAAGGGTACCGGACGGGCCCGCGCGGGCTCGGTTCGCTCCGCGATCTGGCGTGGCGGTTCGATCGTGTTCGGACCACAGCCTCGCAGCTACCGGGTCCGTGTTCCGAAGCAGGTGCGGCGCCTGGCGATTCGTTCGGCCCTGAACGCACGGGCCGAGGGCGGCGAACTGATCGTGGTAGAGCCGTTCGCGCTGGAGGCGCCGAGCACGCGGGCCCTCGTCGCGCTTTTCGAGGCGCTCGAGCTGGACGCGGGCAACGTGCTGATCCTGACGGACGGTGTGAAGGGCGATGTCTACCTCTCCGCGCGGAATCTTCCGGGCGTCGAGGTGCGGCCGTGGGGTGAGGCCTCGGCCTACGATATCCTGTGGTCCGATGTGGTGATCGTCGAAGAGTCCGCCTTCAGTGGCGACGTTGCGGACGCCGGGGAAGACGAGGAGGCATCATGAGCCGCTTGCCACGCGAGATTCTGATCCGGCCGGTCATCACCGAGGAGTCGTCCCGGCTCCAGTTCAACCCGGGACGCATTCGGAAGCGGCACCAGGACAAGGAGGGCGAGATTCAGCCCCAGTTCGTGTTCCAGGTGTCGCGCGACGCAACGAAGATCGAGATCAAGCGCGCTGTCGAGAAGATGTTCGAGGTCCAGGTGGCCTCTGTGAACACCATGAACATCCTGGGCAAAGAGCGCCGCGTCGGTCGTTCGGTGGGCAAGCGTTCCGACTGGAAGAAGGCCATCGTCACGCTCGCCGAGGGCGAAGTGATCGACGTGTTCGAGGGAGTATAGAATGGCGCTCAAGAAATTCCGGCCCGTCACGGCGAGCTCGCGCTTCCGTTCGGTCTCCTCGTTCGACGAGGTGACGCGGTCGGAGCCCGAGAAGTCGCTGACCGAGGGGCTGACCAAGAAGTCGGGGCGGAACCACCACGGGCGGATTACCAGCCGTCGCAGGGGCGGCGGGCACAAGCGCCGCTACCGCAAGATGGACTTCCGTCGTGACAAGCACGGGATTCCGGGGCGGATCGCCGAAATCGAGTACGACCCCAATCGGTCGGCTCGCATCGCGCTGATTCACTACGCGGACGGCGAGAAGCGGTACATCCTGCACCCGCGGGGCATGCAGCAGGGAGACACCATCGTGTCCGGCCCCGGTTCGGAGCCGCGGCTCGGTAACTGCCTGCCGCTGAGGGAGGTCCCGCTCGGCACGATGATCCACGCCGTCGAGATCAAGCCCGGCAAGGGGGCCCAGTTGGCCCGTTCGGCAGGGGCCTCGGTCCAGCTGATCGCGAAGGAGGGCGACATGGTCACCCTCCGGCTGCCCAGCACCGAGGTTCGCACGGTGCGCGGCGAGTGCTTCGCCACCATCGGCCAGGTCGGCAACGTGGATCACGAGTTGATCCGATCGGGCAAAGCGGGTCGTTCGCGGTGGCTCGGGAAGAGGCCGAAGGTGCGCGGCGTCGCGATGAACCCGCACGATCACCCGCTGGGTGGTGGTGAAGGTCGGGCATCGGGCGGTCGTCCTCCGGTCTCGCCATGGGGCAAGGCGGAAGGGCGCAAGACCAGGAAGCGGAAGAAGGCAAGTAACCAGTACATCGTCCGCGGTCGCAAGCGCGGCAAAGCCACGAAGTAGCGCGGACCTGGGAGAAGAGAATGGCTCGAAGTGTCAAGAAGGGACCGTATATCGACGAGCGTTTGCTCGGTCGGATCGAGGCGATGAACAGGTCCGGGGAGAAGCGCGTCACGAAGACGTGGGCCCGGGCTTCCACGATCAGTCCGGAGTTCGTCGGACACACGGTCGCGGTGCACAACGGTAACAAGTTCATCCCGGTCTACATCACGGAGAACATGGTGGGGCACAAACTCGGTGAGTTTTCCCCCACCCGCATGTTCCGGGGTCACGGCGGCAAGCTCGCCGACAAGCGGGCCCGTCTGTAGGGCCGGGCACCACAGCCAGGGGATATAGCGAGATGGAAGCGCGAGCGGTTTCGAAGAGAATCAGGATGTCGGCGAGAAAGATGCGGCCGGTGATCGACCAGATCCGTAATGCCGACGTCAATGACGCCTATTCGATTCTACAGTTCTCGAAGAAGGGCGCGGCCGAGCCGATCGACAAGGCGCTGCGTTCCGCCGTCGCGAACGCGGTCGACAAGGCCGATCAGCAGGGCGAGGTACTCGACGTGGACGACCTCTACGTCAAGGAAGCCTATGTGAACGAGGGGCCGACGCTCCGTCGCTACCGGGCTGCTGCCATGGGACGCGCTGCCCCACTTCGCAAGCGAATGAGTCACGTCACCGTCGTCGTGGACACAAAGGAGTAACTGTGGGCCAGAAGACACATCCGTACGGCTTCAGACTGGGGCTGGTAAAGCCCTGGAAGTCGCGCTGGTATGCGAACGGGCGGGATTTCCCGGCCCTGCTCGCCGAAGATGAGAAACTGCGCAAGTACCTGCACGCGCGGCTGGATCACGCGGCGGTGGCCGACATCGAGATCGAGCGCAAGCCGACCAAGATCGTCGTGACCGTCCACACGGGTCGTCCCGGCGTCGTCATCGGCAAGCGAGGTGCCGAGGTTGACAAGCTGCGCGACGAGCTCGCGCTGCTCACCGACTCCGAGGTCTCGATCAACGTCGAAGAGATCAAGCGACCGGAGGTCAATGCCCAGCTCGTGGCGAACAGCATCGCTCATCAGTTGCAGCAGCGAATCGGTTTTCGGAGGGCGATGAAGCGTGCGATGCAGGCAGCCACGCGCGCCGGGGCCGAGGGCGTGAAGGTGCAGTGTGGTGGACGCCTTGGAGGCGCGGAGATCGCGCGGACCGAGGGATATCACGAGGGCCGCGTGCCGCTGCACACCATGCGCGCGGACATCGACTACGCCGAGCGCATGGCCAAGACCACGTACGGCACGATCGGAGTGAAGGTCTGGATCTACCGCGGAGAGGTCAAAGATGACCGGCGGGGTCAGACCTACACGGCCGGCGGCGCCAAGTAACGAGACGGGACGATGCTTCAACCAAAACGCGTGAAGTACCGCAAACAGCAGAAGGGCAAGATCCGTGGCAACGCCACGCGTGGCAACACGGTGGCGTTCGGAGACTACGGTCTGCAGACGCTGGATGCCGGGTGGATCACCAACCGCCAGATCGAGGCGGCTCGTGTGGCGATGACCCGGCACATCAAGCGTGGCGGAAAGGTCTGGATTCGGATCTTCCCCGACAAGCCGATCACGTCCAAGCCGGCTGAGACCCGGATGGGCAAGGGTAAGGGCAACCCGGAGGGTTGGGTGGCGCCCGTCAAGCCGGGCCGCGTGATGTTCGAGCTCGAGGGCGTGGACGAGTCCATCGCCCGGCGAGCCATGGACCTGGCGGCCGCGAAGCTCCCGGTGAAGACCAGGTTCCTGGTCCGGGAGGAGTAGAGCAATGGACGCCAAAGACATTCGGGAAATGACCCAGGACGAAATCGACCTCGAGATCGAACGGGCGCGCGAGGAGCTTTTCAAGCTCCGCTTCCGCGCCGCGTACGAGGAGCTCGAGAACCCGGCCCTCCTCAGGGAGTTGCGCCGGGATGTCGCCAGAATGAAGACGATCCGGCACGAGCGTGAGCTGCGGGCCGCGGGAGATAGCGATGCTTGAGGATTCGACGCAGACCGAGACGAGCCGGAAGGTTCGGCAGGGCCGGGTGGTGAGCGATGCCACGGACAAGACCGTAGTGGTCTCCGTGGAGCGTCAGTTTGCCCATCCCCTGTACGGTAAGCGTGTGACGAAGCGGAAGAAGTACCACGCGCACGATGAGAACAACGAGTTTCGCTCGGGCGACCTGGTGGTCATCGAGGAAACGCGGCCTCTGTCCAAGCTCAAGCGCTGGCGGGTCGTGAGACTCATCGAGCGTCCGGTCCAGGAGGGCTGAGGACATGATTCAGCAGGAGACCGATCTCCGGATCGCGGACAACTCGGGCGCACGCCGTGCGAGGTGCATTCGCGTCCTTGGCGGCTCGTCCCGCCGGTACGCCGGGCTCGGGGACGTCGTGGTCGTCACGATCAAGGATGCGATTCCGGGCGGGACCGTGAAGAAGGGCGAGGTCGCACGGGCCGTGGTGGTGCGCGTCGCCAAGGAAAGCCGGCGCAAGGACGGGTCGTACATCCGGTTTGACGAGAACGCCGCCGTGATCATCAATGATGCAGGTGAGCCGCGCGCCACCCGGATCTTCGGTCCAGTGGCCAGGGAGCTGAGGGAGAAGAAGTTCATGAAGATCGTCTCACTCGCCCCCGAAGTGATCTGAGGAGCCCGACATGAGCAACAGAAACAAGCTGCACGTGCGCCGGGGTGACCGGGTCCAGGTGATCTCGGGCAACTACAAGGGGGCGCGAGGGCAGGTGCTTCGCGCGATTCCCTCGAAGGAACAGGTGGTGGTGGAAGGCGTGGCCATGCGCAAGCGCCACCAGGCCCCCACGCAGGCGAATCCGGAAGGTGGGATCATCACGTTCGAGGCACCGATTCACGTCTCCAACGTCATGCTCATCGATCCGTCGAGCGACGACCCGACCCGATATCGGAACCGGATCGACGCGGACGGAACGAAGGAGAGGATCTCGACCAAGAGCGGCAACCCGATTCCGCGGCCGTAAGGCCCCGGGACCCAGGATGTGAGTGAAGTCGGCATGAAGCAGCAACCCAGGCTGAGACAGCATTACGAGAAGCAGGTGATCTCCAGGCTCCAGGAGTCCTTCGGGTTCAAGAACTCGATGGAGGTTCCCCGGGTCGAAAAGGTCGTGATCAACTGCGGTCTCGGAGACGCGAAGGATAACGCGAAGCTCCTCGATTCGGTGGTGGCGGAGCTGGCGCGGATCAGCGGGCAGAAGCCCGTGGTCACGCGGGCCCGGAACTCGATCTCGAACTTCAACCTTCGAGAAGGCATGCCCGTTGGCGTGAAGGTGACGCTGCGCGCTTCCCGGATGTACGAGTTCATGGACCGGTTCATCAGCACGGCCGTTCCCCGGATCCGCGACTTCCGCGGGTTCAACAGTCGCGCCTTCGACGGCCGCGGCAACTACACCGTCGGAATCCGGGAGCAGATGGTGTTCCCGGAGGTGGATTACGACGAGATCGTCCGCGTGCACGGGATGGACATCACGTTCGTCACCACGACGGACCGAGACGACGAAGCACTGGTGCTGCTGCGGGAAATGGGCATGCCCTTCCGTGGCGAGACCCCGGTAGTGGTTTAGAGCAGGATGAGTGGAAGCGCGCCGATCGAGTGAAACGTTGCAGGTCGAGGCGCGCGAGGAGCGGCGACTGAGGCGTACCTAGTCGTACGCCGCAGGGAGACGGGACGAGCTGCAACGAAGAGATGCAGCATTTAACGAAGGTCGGAGAACAGTAATGGCTAAGAAGTCCCTTATTGCGAAGGCGAATCGCAAGCCGAAGTACAGCGCACGGACGATTCGGCGGTGTCAACGGTGCGGGCGGTCGCGGGCCTACATGCGGAAGTTCGGCCTGTGCAGGATCTGCTTCCGGCAGATGGCGCTCAGGGGCGAGATCCCCGGCGTGCGAAAGGCGAGTTGGTAAGACATGAGCATGAATGATCCCATTGCCGACATGCTGACGCGGGTTCGCAACGCGAACCGGGCGGGTCACCGTCGAGTCGACATGCCGGTTGCGAAGCTCAAGGTGGAGATCGCGCGTATCCTGACCGAGAACCACTTCGTTCACGGCTACAAGGTCCTGGACGACGGGGCTCACGGGGTGCTGCGGGTCTATCTGAAGTACACCGAAGACGAGAAGCCGGTCATTCGCTCGTTGAGGCGGATTTCCAGGCCGGGACTCCGACGGTACGTCGGCGCCCAGGGGATGCCCAAGGTGCGTTCGGGCATGGGCATGGCGATCCTGTCGACCTCCAAGGGGTTGATGACGGACCGCCAGGCCCGGCAGCAGCGCGTCGGCGGAGAGGTCATCGCCACGGTCTACTAGGACCGGGTGCAAGGAACAGTCGTCCCGCACGCGCGGGGCGCCAGACAGTTGAGCGCGATACAGATGTCGAGAGTCGGAAGACAGCCGATCGTCGTGCCCCAGGGCGTGGACGTGTCCATCGAGGGCTCCAGCGTGAGCGTAAAGGGCCCCAAGGGTGAGCTCAGCGGACGCTTCGATGCGGATATGGCCATCGAGTTGACGGATGGCGAGATCACGGTCAACCGTCCCACGGACCAGGCGCGGCACAGGGCCCTGCACGGCCTCACGCGCAGCCTGGTGGCCAACATGGTCCAGGGAGTACACACGGGCTTCGAGCGGTCGCTCGAGATCCACGGTGTCGGATATCGGGCCCTGCAGAAGGGGTCGGCCGTCGAGTTCTCGGTCGGTTACAGCAACCCGGTTCTGTTCGAGGCCCCGGAGGGGGTGGATCTGGTGGTGGAGAAGCCGACCCTGGTCCACGTTCGAGGCATCGACAAGCAGGCCGTGGGCGAAGTGGCGGCGCGGATTCGCAGGATACGGCCGCCCGAGCCCTACAAGGGCAAGGGCATTCGCTATAGCGGTGAGCACGTGCGGCGCAAGGCCGGTAAGGCCGCAGCCGTAAGCTGATAGACAACGATCTCGTACGCCGGACTCCCACGATCGGGCGGACGGCCGGAGGAGCAGGAGATGGCACTCAGTATATCGGCGGAGCGGCGGCGTCGTCGCGCCACGAGGCACAGGAGAGTTCTGAAGAAGATCCGGGGCACGGCCGAGCGGCCGCGCCTGGTGGTCTTCCGAAGCTTGAAGAACATCGAGGGTCAGCTGGTCGACGACGACCGTGGAGCCACCCTGGCGGGCATCTCCACGCTGGCGATCGACACGACGGCCGAGGTGAAAGATCTCTCGGGCAAGGTGGCCGCGAGCTACGCGGCGGGTAAGGCTCTGGCCGAGAAGGCGAAAGCCGACGGCATCGAGACCATAGTGTTCGACCGCGGCGGCTATCGGTATCAGGGTCGCGTGAAGGCGTTCGCCGATGGGGCGAGGGCCGGCGGGCTGAAATTCTAAGCGAAATTACTTGACGGCAGACCTCACGCGAACGACGTGGGGGGGACGCCGCAGGATTCGGAGAAGCTGAGGGAATGGCGAAGAAGCAGAGTCGCAGACGGGATCGGCGGGACGAGGGAGATAACCTCAAGGAGAACGTGATCCATATCAACCGGGTCTCGAAGGTGGTCAAGGGTGGCCGCCGGTTCTCCTTCACCGCTCTGGTGGCCGTTGGCGACGGCCAGGGTAAGGTCGGCACGTCGCTCGGAAAGGCCAACGAAGTGGCAGAGGCCATCCGCAAGGGACTGGAGCAGGCCCGCAAGGCGATGGTCGAGATTCCGATCCGCGGCGGTACGATTCCGCACGAGATGATCGGGCGGCATGGCGCAGGCAGGGTGCTACTGAAACCTGCCTCTCCGGGTACGGGCGTGATCGCCGGTGGGCCGGTGCGGGCCGTGCTCGATTGCGCCGGCGTGCAGGACATCCTTACCAAGAGCCTCGGTTCGAACAATCCGCTCAACGTGGTCGCGGCCACGATGAACGGCCTCCAGAGTCTCATGACTCCCGAGGCCGTGGCGCGGGAGCGCGGCGTGGACGTCGAGGTGATCCGGGAGGCGATGCGTGGCTAACAACATCCGGATTAAGCAGGTGCGCAGCGGCAGCAACGCGATGCAGAAGCAGCGCGCCACGCTCGAGGCGCTGGGCCTTCGCCATCACCAGGCCGAGGTCATCAAGGAAGACAACCCGGCCATTCGTGGAATGATCAGGGTTGTCGCGCACCTGGTGGAAGTCGAGGAGGTCGACTAGACCCATGGCAGACAGCAAGAGAATCGGCCTGGACAATCTGAGCCCGACCCCCGGCTCCCGCGGCAAGCGGAAGCGCGTCGGAAGGGGCCATGGTTCGGGTCACGGAAAGACCTCGGGACGGGGCCACAAGGGACAGAAGTCCCGTTCAGGCGCCGCGATCCCGGCGTGGTTCGAAGGCGGCCAGATGCCGCTGTATCGGCGCGTTCCGAAGCGCGGTTTCAAGCCGATCAATCGGCGCGAGTACCAGGTCGTCAACGTCGGCCTGATCGCGAGCCTCGAGGGTTCGGCGTTCGGGCCCGAAGAGCTCAAGGCGCATGGAGTCATCGCTTCGCTGACCAAGCCTGTTAAGATCCTCGGGGTGGGGTCGGCCGGGCGAGCGGTGACGGTTCGTGCGCACGCATTCAGCGCAACGGCCCGCGAGAAGATCGAAGCGGACGGCGGAACCGTGGAACTGATCGGCTGATATGGCGAACGAACGCACTCAAGCGCTCCAGGCTGCCCAGAATCTCTTCAAGATCCCGGAGCTGAAGAGCAAGATCCTCTTCACGCTGCTTTGCCTGGCCATCTACCGGCTTGGCTCGCACATCCCGACGGCCGGCGTCAACGTGCTGGCTCTCCAGCAGCTGGCCGGCCAGTTCCAGGGTACCCTGTTCGGGATCTATGATCTCTTCACGGGTGGGGCGCTGCAGCGGGCCACGGTGTTTGCTCTCGGGATCATGCCGTACATCTCGGCCAGTATCATCTTCCAGGTACTCGGGTCGACGTTCCCGACGATCGAGAAGCTGCAGAAGGAGGGCGAGGACGGCCGGCGCAAGCTGACCCAGTGGACGCGCTACTCCACGGTCTTCCTGTGCATCATGCAGGCGTACGGCTACTCGATCTTCCTCGAATCGCAGCCGGGTGTGGTGGTGTTTCCCGGCTGGGCGTTCCGGATCGAGACGGTCCTGCTGCTCACCGCTGGTGGTGTCTTCGTCATGTGGCTCGGCGAACAGATCACCGAGCGGGGCATCGGGAACGGAATGTCACTGCTGATCTTCTTCTCGATCATCCAGGGCTTCCCGGCGGCGGTATTCAACACGATCGAGCTTCTGCGGGCGGGTGGAATCAGCCTCTTCAAGCTGATGGCGCTGCTCGTGGTGCTGGTCCTGATCACGGCCGCGGTCGTGGCTCTCACCATGGCGGCGCGCCGGATCCCGGTTCAGATCCCGCGCAAGGTGGTGGGGCGTGGCCGGGTGAGGGAGGGGCAGAAGTCGTTCATCCCGATCCGGATCAACAGCGCCGGCGTGATGCCGATCATCTTTGCTCAGGCCATCATCATCGTGCCCGGGACTCTGTACTCGTTCACGGGCGGACAGGGAGCGACCGGCTTCCTGTACGACTTGAGCCAGATCTTCGCACCGGGCTCCATGTGGTACTACGTGACGTACGCCGCGCTGATCATCGTGTTCACCTACGTGTACACGGCGATCATCTTCAACCCGGTCGACCTGGCGGAGAACCTGAAGAAGCAGGGTGGTTTCATCCCCGGGGTCAAGCCGGGTGCGCAGACCGCGGAGTATATCGATCGCGTGCTGACGCGAGTCACCCTTCCAGGGTCGATCTACCTGGCTGTGATCGCGATCCTTCCGTTCTGGATCTTCGCGGCATTCGATATCCAGACGTTCTTCTTCGGCGGCACCTCTCTACTGATCGTGGTGGGTGTGGGCCTCGACACGGTTCAGCAGATGCAGCAGCACCTGCTGCTCCGGCAGTACGAGGGATTCATGAAGAAGGGGCGGGTCAAATACAGGGGCCGTCAGAAGTACATGTGACGGTTCCGGACGAGGAGATCGGGCCGTGAGGCTCCTAATAATGGGTCCCCCGGGGGCCGGCAAAGGCACGCAGGGGGAACTTCTGGCGAGAAGACTGGGGATACCCCGGTACTCCACGGGAGACATCCTCAGGCAGGCGCTTCGCGACGGAACGCCCATGGGGATTAAAGCAAAGCGGTACATGCATGCCGGTGAGCTGGTTCCCGACGACGTGATCCTGGGGATCGTGGGAGACGCCCTGGCGAATGAGGATTCGGAGCCGGGATTCCTTCTGGATGGCTTTCCGCGGACCGTGGCGCAGGCGGAGGGGCTCCGCAGGCTCTTGCAGGACCGAGGCCAGAAGCTGGACGCGATCGTGGACCTGTCGGTTCCCGAAGACGAGATCATGAAGCGCCTGTCGACGCGGGGACGAAAGGACGACTTGCAGAAGACGATCAAGCGCAGGCTCGAGGTCTACGGAAAGAAGAAGAAGCCGCTCGTGGATTTCTACGCGGCCAGGGGAGTGCAGGTCGTGTCCGTCGAGGGCGTCGGTGACATCGACGACATTCAGGCAGACATCCTGGAGCGTCTGTCGCTGTGATGCGACTGAAGACGGCCGACGAGATCGACGCGATCGCTCGAGCCGGGGAAATCGTCGCCGGCGTGCTGGCCCTGGTAGGCGAACGTGCCGAGCCCGGTGTGAGCACCGGAGATCTGGACGCGGCGGCTGAGAGCTTCATTCGCGATCACCAGGGCGCTGCGCCGGCCTTCAAGGGGCTGTACGGATTTCCGGCCACGCTGTGCACGAGCCTCAACGAAGAGGTGGTGCACGGCATTCCGTCGCCGGACCGCCGCCTCGAGGAAGGGGACCTGCTCGGCGTGGATGTCGGGGTGGTCCTGGACGAGATGTTCGCGGATGCCGCGGTGACCGTGCCAGTGGGGCAGCCTTCCGAGGAAGCGCAACGCCTGCTCGCCGTCACGCGGGCCTCGCTGGACGTCGGAGTCCAGCAGGCTTCGGCGGGAGCCACCCTGGGCGATGTGGGAGCGGCGATCCAGGCGGTCGTGGAGGACGCGGGATACAGTGTGATCCGTGAGCTGGTGGGTCACGGGGTTGGGTTCGCTCCGCACGAGGAGCCGCACGTGCCCAACTTCGGGCGCAGGGGGCAGGGAGCGACGCTCGAAGAAGGCCTCGTCATCGCCATCGAGCCGATGGTGAACGTGGGCCGCCGTCACATCCGGACGCTGGCGGACGGATGGACGGTCGTAACTGCTGACGGAAGTCTGTCGGCGCATTTCGAGCACACGGTGGCGGTGATGCCGGAGGGTCCCAGGATCCTCACCGGGCGACGCGGCGACCACGGTTCGAAGGAGGAGTAGTTTGGCGAAAGAGGAACCGATCCAGATGGCCGGCGAGGTGATTGAAGCGCTGCCGAACGCCATGTTCAGGGTCAAGCTCGAGAACGAACACGAGATTACGTGCCACGTGTCGGGCAAGATCCGCATGAACTACATCCGGATCCTCCCGGGAGACAAGGTAACGGTGGAGATGTCGCCCTACGATCTGACGAAGGGGCGCATCACGTACCGGTTCAAGTAAGGTCGTTGATTCACGGGCACACAGCCGTTATCTTCAAAAGCTGTCTCGTGAACGGTTGAAAAGGACGGATTGCGTCATGAAGGTGCGTTCGAGCGTAAAGCGGATATGCGAACACTGCAAGATTATTCGGCGCCGGGGAGTGGTGCGGGTGATCTGCAGTCGTGATCCGAAGCATAAGCAGCGGCAAGGTTAGAAGACGTTCGGTCTGGCAGGCCGCAGGGCCCCGCGGACCGACAATCTGAACGGGTGGTAAATGGCAAGAATAGCCGGCGTTGACCTCCCCCGGGAGAAGCGGGTCGAGATCGCCCTGACGTACATCTACGGGATCGGTCGTTCGACATCGCAGGCGATCCTGGCCGAAGCGGCCATGGATCCGGATACCCGGGTGCGTGACCTCTCGGACGAGGATGTCAACAAGCTCCGACGGGTCATCGAGGCCCATTACAAGGTGGAAGGTGCGCTTCGCACGGAAACGTCCATGAACATCAAGCGTCTCATGGACATTGGCTGCTATCGGGGCCTGCGGCACCGCCGCGGTCTTCCGGTCAGAGGGCAGCGGACGCACACGAATGCGCGCACCCGAAAGGGTCCGCGACGCGCAGTGGCCGGCAAGAAAAAGCCGCCTTCCAAGAAATAGGGACGACGTATGGCCAAGCCTAGAGGCACGAGACGCAAGCGTCAGGTAGACGCAGAGGGTGTCGCCCATATCAAGGCGACGTTCAACAACACGATCATCACGATCACGGAACTCAACGGTGGGACCGTAGCCTGGGCCAGTGCAGGGAAGGCTGGTTTCAAGGGCTCGAAGAAGTCCACACCGTTCGCCGCCACGATTGCGGCTGAGACCGTGGGGCGAGAGGCCGCCTCGATGGGCATGAAGCGGCTGCACGTTCGAGTACAGGGTCCGGGTTCGGGTCGCGAATCGGCGATTCAGGCCCTTCAGAGTGCTGGCCTGACGATCCGGTCGATCCGGGACGTCACGCCGATTCCGCACAACGGATGCCGTCCGCCCAAGAAGCGTCGGGTTTGAGGCGGGCAGTCGGGAACACGAAGGCGACAGGTTAAGGAAGCCAGATGGCACGTTATACGGGTCCGGTTTGCAGGCTCTGCCGGAGGGAAAACGAGAAGCTGTTTCTGAAGGGCAAGCGCTGCTTCACGGAGAAGTGCGCGCTCGAGCGTAAGGCGTATCCGCCGGGCCAGCATGGCACCGGACGGCGGCGCAGGCGTTCGTCCGAGTACGCCACCCAGTTGCGTGAGAAGCAGAAGGTCAAGCGCATCTACGGGGTCGGCGAGAAGCAGTTCCGCACGCTGTTCACGAAGGCGGCCCGGGTGAAGGGAATCACGGGTGAGAATCTGTTGATCTCGCTCGAGGCCCGTCTTGACAACATCGTCTACCGGCTCGGGTTCGCGCCCTCGCGCAAGGCGGCACGGCAGTTGGTCCGGCATCGCCACGTTCGCGTGAATGGCGCTGCCGTGGACATCCCGAGCTTCCAGGTGTCTCCGGGGCAGGAGATCTCGATCGCCCCCGCCGCGCAGGACACGCCGGTGGTGCGTGAGGCGATGGAGGACAAAAAGGGTAAGGATCAGCTCAGCTGGCTGGGTGTCGATTACGACAACTACACGGGCCGCATGCTCGAGCAGCCAAGCCGAGCGGACATCCCGCTCGCCGTTCAGGAGCAGCTGATCGTCGAGCTGTACAGCAAGTAATAGAGGCGAAACGCACATGTCAGCAGGGCTAGATCTAACAGGACTCGTGTTGCCGAACACCGTCGAGGAGCAGAGCAGCTCGGACGACGGCCGGCGAGCGGAATACGTACTGCAGCCGCTGGAGAGAGGATTCGGCCACACGGTCGGCAACTCGATTCGTCGGGTGTTGTTGTCGTCGCTTCCGGGCTGCGCCATCTGGGCGTTCCGGGCAGATGGCGTACAGCACGAGCACCAGACGATTCCGGGCGTGGTGGAGGACATCCACCAGGTGATCCAGAAGCTCAAGAAGCTCGTGATCGTGCTCGATCCGGGCGTTGATGAGGCGAAACTGGAGCTTGCCGTTTCGAAGGCGGGAGTGGTCACGGCCGCAATGATCGGAAGCGTCTCGGGCGTGACCGTCGTGAACGCCGAAGAGCAGTTGTTTACGCTCCAGGACGATCTGCCGGAAGGCCGTCCGCTCAACCTGGACTTCTGGGTTAACCGGGGTCGCGGGTTCGTGGTGGCAGAGCAGCACGAGCGCCCGGAGGATGCGCCGGTCGACCTGATTCGAATCGACTCGGTCTACAATCCGGTCGTGCGGGCCAATTTCCAGGTCCTCGAGACGCGGGTGGGCCAGCGGACGGACTTCGATCGCCTTACGATCCAGGTCGAGACGAATGGCTCGCTGAACCCGGGTGACGCGGTTGCCTACGCTGCCGAGATCGCCAGGCTGCATCTGCAGTATCTGACGGGCTTCGGATCGGGGAACGGTAGTTCGGCGCCCGAGGCGGGCGGCCGGGCCGGACGCACGGCGGTAGACGGCGGGATGACGGCTCTCCTGGAGTCGCCGTTGGAGGCGTTTGACGGCATCTCGATCCGTTCCAGGAACAACCTGGACAAGGCAGACATTCACACGCTGCTGGACATCGTCGTCAGGTCGCGCGACGATATACTTGCCGTACCGTCGTTCGGCGAGAAGTCGCTGGGAGAGATTGCCGAGGTCCTGGCGCTCAACGGTCTCCGGTTCGGGATGGCCATCGAGCGTGACGACGTGGGCGATCTGTGGATCGTTGAGGAGGCGGAGCTTTCGACCGCTGGAGGCGAGGGCGGAGATGAGGCATAGGAATAAGGGGCGGTCGCTAAGCCGCACCTCGAGTCACCGCACTGCGACGCTCAGGAACATGGCCACGAGCCTGATCCAGCACGAGCGCATTCGCACGACGGAGGCGAAGGCGCGTGAACTCCGACCCTTCGTCGAGAAGCTGATTACGCTCGGAGGCACGGACGATGTTCACAGCCGGCGCCGGGCGCGTAGACACATCGCGGACCGGGCGGCGCTCCACAAGTTGTTTGACGAGGTGGGGCCCCGCTTCCGGGAGCGGCCGGGTGGATACACCCGGATCGTGAAGCTCGGAGCTCGCAAGGGTGATGGAGCCGAAATGGCCATCATCGAGCTGACCGAGAAGGGGAACTAGAGCCGACCTCAGGTCGGGAAAGGCAGGCACCGATGCTTCGCGGGGCTTCGACGATACTGATGGTCGTCGCAGTGCTGGCCGTCGTCGGTTTCATGTGGTGGCTGGACCGGAAGGCGGGCTCGCTGGACACCGAGGTGGCACCGGTACTCGAGGAAGTGACGGAGTCCGTGCCGGTTGATCTCAACTCCGCGGTTCTCGCGTCCGATCCTGCGTCCGTGGTCGGCGAAACGGGATACCTGCGATCGATCGCGGTGGCCCAACGGCTGGGACGGGGGGCGTTCACCCTGCAGCTGGACGGCGACATGACGTACCCGGTACTGCTTTCGTCCGACCTGATTCAGATGGATACGCAGGTGTATGGTGGTGACATGGTGACCCTGTACGGCCACGTGTTCACGCTCAACGATTCAATACGATCGGTGTGGGTGAACCAGGAAGCCGTAGACCAGGAAAACTCGAGCGCGATTCCAACGAGCCCGAGCTTTTTCATGGCGGACTCGCTCTCGTTCAACTGATGTGTACTTGAGATGGCAAACTTCTGTTACGTATGTAATAAAGGGCCGGCTACCGGCAATACCGTGAGCAACGCGAACAACAAGCGGAAGCGGCGCTTCATGCCGAATCTGCAGCGCGTGCGTGTCCTGGAGGACGGGCACGCGGTTCGTGTGCGGGTCTGCACCCGTTGCCTGAAGGCGGGCAAGATCCGCAAGGCACCCTGAGGCGTCGGCGCGAGTCGACTTCCCTTCCATCGCGTCGAGCTGAGACGACTCGAGAAGGCTCCGCCAGACGGTGGGGCCTTCTTGTTGTGTCGGACCCCCGGTTCGCCGGGCGCCGGCCGGCACGAGGTCGGGGGTCAGATCACGGCCGATGCCGCCCCACCGGAGCGTGGCACGGATGAAAGCACTGGTCACCGGAGCCGACGGTTTTGTCGGGCAACACCTCATTGCTGAACTGCTGGAGCACGGCTTCAGCGTGGCCGCCTCCGCCCTGGATCTGCCTCCTGGCCGATCGACCCTGACCCCCGAACAGATTACGTCCGTCGATTGGAAAGCGGCCGACGTGAGAGATCGTGACGCCCTCGTGCGCCTCGTAGCCGCCGCTATGCCGGATCGGATCTATCACCTGGCGGGTTTCGCATCCGGTGCCCTGGCGCGTGAATGCGCATCCGATGCGGTTCATATCAACGTGGGGGGAACGGTCAACCTGTGTGAGGCGGTGGTCTCGGTCCGCGAGGCCGAACCGGAGTTCGACCCGAGGATCCTCGTCATGGGGTCGTGCGATGCCTACGGAGACGCGGCCCGGGACGCCGTGCCGCTGTCCGAGGATATGTCACTCAGGCCTGTGTCGGCCTACGGGCTGTCGAAGGCCGGCCAGGAGCTCGCCGCGCATACGTATAGACGCGCGCACGGGCTTCGAATGCTGGTCGCGCGCGGATTCAATCTCGTCGGCCCGGGCCAGGAGCCACCCTTTGTGGTGCCCGAGTTCGCCATGCAGGTTGCCCGGATCGCACTCGGTGAGGTCGAGCCCCCCGTCATGGTCGGGAACCTGGACGTGGAGCGAGACTTCACGGACGTTCGCGACGGCGTCCGCGCCCTGCGCCTCCTCATGGAACTGGACACTCCGGGGGCGGCCTACAACGTCGCGTCGGGACATACGATCCGGATCGGAACGATTCTCGACTGGATTGTAGACGAGGCGGGCATAGAGGTAGAGATTGAGGTGGTCCCCAGCCGGGTGCGCCGGGAGGAACTGGCGGTGCTGGCCGGGGACAACAAGCGCATACGGGAGGATACGGGCTGGGTGCCCCTGCGTGATGTGGAGGCATCGGTTCGCGAGACGTACCGCTGGTTGAGAAGTCGGTTCGAAAGAACCGAACAAACGAACATAGTGGTCTGAGTGAGGGGAAAATGAACGTCACAGTCGTTGGAAGCGGATACGTGGGTCTTGTCGTCGGAGCTTGCCTGGCCGAGACAGGAAACCAGGTCGTGTGTGCCGATATCGATGAGCGCAAGATCGGACTGCTCAACGACGGACAGAGCCCGATCTACGAGCCGGGTCTGGATCGCCTGCTGCAGCGCAACCTGGCGGAAGGTCGGATGCGATTCACGACTGACGTGGCCGAGGCCGTGCGCAGCGGACGCGTCGTGTTCATCGCGGTGGGAACGCCCCCCGACGAGGACGGCTCGGCCGACTTGCAGCACGTGCTGGCCGTCGCGCGGGTCGTGGGAGAGAACCTGGTCGATGAGAAGGTCGTGATCACGAAGAGTACCGTTCCCGTGGGCACGGCGACCAAGGTACGCGCCGAGATCGAGAAGTACACGGACGACAAGTTCCATGTCTGCTCGAATCCGGAGTTTCTCAAGGAGGGAGCCGCGATCGACGACTTCATGCGCCCCGATCGGGTGGTGTGTGGGATCGAGTCAGAGGAGGCGCGGCCCATCCTGGAGGAACTGTATGAGCCGTTCGTCCGAAGCGGCAATCCGCTGATCTTCATGGACATCGCTTCGGCGGAGCTCACCAAGTACGCCGCCAACGCCATGCTGGCCACACGCATCAGCTTCATGAACCAGATTGCCGCGCTGTGTGAGGCCGCCGGTGCCGACGTCACCATGATTCGACGAGGAGCCGGGTCGGACCCGCGGATCGGGGCCTCCTTCCTTTATGCCGGTGCGGGTTACGGAGGCAGCTGTTTCCCGAAGGACGTGCGGGCGCTCATTCAGACGGGCGAGGAGATGGGTGTCGATCTGTCGATCCTCAAGGAAGTGCACGAGACGAACGAGCGGCAGAAGAAGGTGCTGGGCCAGAAGATCCGGGGCCGGTTCGGTGACGATCTGGCGGGTCTCAAATTCGCGATCTGGGGATTGGCGTTCAAACCCGAGACGGACGACATGCGCGAAGCCGCTTCCGTCGCGCTGATCGAGGAACTTCTGGCAGGCGGGGCGACGGTCACGGCACACGACCCGGTAGCCGAGGAAGTGGCTCGCGAGTGGTATCTCGGCGATCGGATCGAGTATGCGCCGGACGAGTACGCTGCCCTGTCGGGGGCGGCTGCACTCGTTGTGGTCACCGAGTGGCTCCAGTACCGCCGTCCGAACTGGGAGCGTGTGAAGGCGGAACTCGAGGCCCCGGTCGTGTTTGACGGCAGAAACCTGTACAGTCCGTCCCGCATGAAGCACCACGGCTTCGAGTATTATCCAATCGGGAGAGAGCAGGTACGATGAGGATCCTGATCACCGGTGCGGCGGGCTTCCTCGGCTCACACCTGACGGACAGGTTTCTGGCCGACGGGTACCACGTGATCGGTATGGACAACCTGATCACGGGGAGCCTTGAAAACATCGCCCATCTCGAGGGCGAGCCGCGGTTCGAGTTCGTCCGACACGATGTCACGCAGTTCATCGACGTCAAGGGAGATCTCGACGGCGTGCTGCACTTCGCGTCGCCGGCGAGCCCGGTGGACTACCTGGAGCTGCCTATCCAGACTCTCAAGGTGGGCAGCCTGGGCACGCACAATGCCCTTGGATTGTCTCTTGCCAAGGGAGCCCGCTTCCTCCTCGCCTCGACGTCTGAGGTGTACGGAGACCCCCTGGTTCACCCGCAACCGGAGACCTACTGGGGCAACGTCAACCCGATCGGTCCGCGAGGTGTGTACGACGAGGCCAAGCGCTTCGCCGAGGCGCTGACCTCCGCGTATCACCGATTCCACGGCGTGGACACGCGGATCGTCCGGATCTTCAATACGTACGGACCGCGCATGCGGCCCGGAGACGGCCGCGTCGTCTCCAACTTCATCGTGCAGGCCCTGCTGGGGCAGGGGCTCACGGTGTATGGCGATGGATCGCAGTCGCGCAGCTTCTGCTACGTCTCGGACGAGGTAGAGGGGATATTCAGGCTGTTCCACTCGGACGCCCCTGACCCCGTGAACATCGGCAATCCGGACGAGTACACTATCGGACAGCTCGCCGAGCGGATCCAGGCCGTCGTGGACCCGGACGCGGGGGTGGAGTATCTGCCGCTGCCCACGGACGATCCGAAGGTGCGGAAGCCGGACATTACGCGGGCTCGCACGATTCTGGGCTGGGAACCCCTCGTGCCCCTGGACGAGGGTCTCGCGAACACGATCGCCTATTTCCGTGCACTTCACGAGCACAACGCGCTGACGCCACCTCCGGTGATCACGGAAGCGGCCGAGGAATGACGATGACTCCATCCAGCGGGCAGGTCCTTTCGGTCGTGATGCCGGTCTACAACGAGCAGGAGACGCTCGAGGCAATCATTCGGCGGGTGCGCGAAGTGCCGCTGAAGATCGAACTGCTCTGCGTCGACGATGGATCCACCGATCGGTCCAGGGAGATCCTGGCCCGGCTCGAGGCCGAGGGACTGGTGGACCGGGTCATTCTGCACGAGAAGAACCAGGGCAAGGGCAGGGCGCTGGCCACGGGCTTCGCTGCGGCCAGCGGCAGCGTGGTGATCATCCAGGACGCCGATCTCGAGTACGACCCCGACGAGTACCGGAAGCTGCTCGAGCCGATCCTGGACGATCGGGCCGACGTGGTGTACGGGTCGCGTTTCTTCGGTGGAGAGCCCCACCGGGTGCTCTATTTCTGGCACTACGTGGGGAACCGTTTCCTCACTCTGATGTCCAACATGGTGACGAACCTGAACCTGACGGACATGGAGACCTGCTATAAGTGCTTCCGAAAGGAAGTGCTCGAAGGGCTGGAGATCGAGGAGCGGGGGTTCGGGGTGGAGCCCGAGATTACGGCGAAGATCGCGCGTGGAGGCTGGCGCGTGTACGAGGTGGGCGTGTCCTACAGCGGACGGACCTACGCGGAGGGGAAGAAGATCAACTGGAAGGATGGGTTCCGGGCGCTGCACTGCATTGCGAAGTACGGAGTCATCCGGCGGGCCACGGCTCCCCGGCGGATTCCGGCGTCGTCAGCCGAGGCCTGAGGAGACGGTGGTGCCACATCCCGGGTCTGGACGATGGCGTGTGCGCCGTGCAGTCGCGGTCGCCGCGCTGGTCCTCCTTCAGGCGGGATGTGGGGGGGCACCGGACGACGCGGTGGAGCGCGGGGACCGTCTCTACGGCGCCGGGCAGATCGATGCGGCGATTGCGGAGTATCGACTGGCACTGAGACAGCGGGGCGACGAGCCCGAGGTGCTGCTCCGGCTCGGTGGTGCGTACGGCGAGAAGGGTGAGGTGGAGGCCTCCCTGCGGTACATTCGCCGGTTGTTGGCGCAGGACTCGACGTATCGCTACCAGGCGGCGGCCGTGTTGTCGGAGGCGGCGCGAGTGGCCCTGGAACGTGGCGCGCCCGATAACATGGCCCGGGCCCTGGGGCCCGTGGAGCGAATGGGAGTCGGGCTGATTCCACCGGACCTGAGGCTCTCGCTGGCACGGCACTACTCCGGGTTGTCAGACCACGGTCGAGCGTTGCCGCTCTATCTGGGTGCGGCGGAGGGCGAGGTGACGTCGGCGGAGGTGGAGCTCGAGATGGCGCGCACCTTCCAGGAGCTGGGTGGCTGCCGCGAGGCCCTCGGCTACTTCGAAAGCTACCTCGAGCGTGGACGATCGGCCGGCACGGATCGGTCCGGCGTCCGCTGGCAGTACGGAAACTGCCTGTTCGTGGTGGCGGAGGAGGAGCAGCGTCGGGGTCGAAGCCGGTCTGCCGAGGCGCACCTCGACGCTCTGATCGAGCAGGGTGTACCGCGCACGCTACTGGACCGGGCGCACTTCGACCGTGGAGAGATGCGCCTGGAGCGGGGCGCCTATCAGGAAGCGGAGTCCGATTTCCTGGCCGTGCTGGAGCTGAATCCAGCGCGCAGCGGCCCGCTGGTGGCCATGGCTGAAGAGAGAATACGCGAGATCCGGTACGGATATCTGAGATAATGAGACAATCCGGGGGACGCAGGGGATTGAAGATAACCTGGGGCACGTGCTTCACCTGGAGCGCGTGGCTGGCCGTCGGCGTGACGGCGGCCTGCAGGCCGGCCATGCCGCCAGAGGGCGCCACGCCGCGGGGTCGATTCGAGTGGTCAGTGGATCGTTTCGAGAGAGAGAAGTACCACGACGCGATCCGCGGATTCAGGGATCACCTGCTTCGCGAGCCGCTGCATCCCACCGCGGACAGCAGCCGCCTTCTCCTGGCCGAGTCGTACCTGAATACCGATCAGGAGCTTCTGGCGGCCAACGAGTTCCGGCAGCTGGCCACGTCCCGTCCGAACAGCCCCATGGCCGACGACGCCCAGTTCGGGGTGTGCCGGTCGTTCTGGGCCGTTTCGCCCGACCTGCCGCGCGATCAGGAGTTCACGGAGAAGACGATGGAGGAGTGCACGCGGCTCCTGGAGTTCTTCCCGCGGAGTCCGCTCGTGGGTGATGCGCGCGCCCTGGTGGCGCAAGCCAGGCAGAAGATGGCGGCCAAGGAGCTCAGGGTCGGTAAGTACTACTATGACAAGACGTTCTACGAGTCGGCCATCATCTACTTCGAGAACATCCTGCAGACGTATCCGGAAGCCGATGTCGTTCCCGAGACGCTGCTCGTGCTGCACTACAGCTACGCCAGGGTAGGCTTCCAGATGGAGGCGGAACTGGTGCAGCAACGTCTCCTGGAAATCTATCCCGATTCGGAGCAGGCGCAGGAGCTCGCGGAGGCAGCCGGGGAAGAGGGCTGACGTGCCGGGACGGGTCGGGATCTTCGGGGGCACGTTCGATCCGCCTCACATCGGGCACCTCGTGGTGACCCAGGACGCACTCGAACGTCTGGAGCTCGATCGCCTGATCGTGGTGCCGGCCGGGCGTCCGCCACATCGGGAAGCGGTGCTGGACCAGGACACGCGGTGGGATCTCGTGTGCAGGGCGTTCGAGGGGGATGACCGCATCCAGGTGAGCGACGTCGAACTGCGGCGGGAAGGTCCCTCGTGGACCGTGGACACCCTGGAGTGGGCGCAGCGGGAACTGAATCCGGAGACCCTGTTCCTGATCGTGGGGGCGGATCAGCTCCGATCCTTCCGCGGCTGGAAGGATCCGGAGCGCATACTGAGCCTCGCACGCCTCGCCGTGATGACGCGGCCGGGCGAAGAGGTGAAGGGGACCGACGTCCCTCACGAAGTCATCGAAGTTACGAGGGTGGACCTCTCCAGTACGCGCATCCGACGCCGCCTGGAGGAGGGCAGGTCAATTCGATACATGGTGCCGGAACGCCTTCGACCGCAGGTCGAGCGGGCGTGGTCGGCGCGGCGTACTCAGTCGGGCGCCTGAAGGGGCGCGGCCGAACAAAGGAAGATCGCAGCACATGTTGAAGGGAATGGTACAGAAGGTCGTGGGCACCCGCTTCCAGCGTGAGATGAAGCGGTTGCAGCCCATCGTCGACGACATCCTCCGTCACGAGGAGCATCTGGGCGAGGTCTCCGAAGAAGAGCTCAAGGCCCAGACCGAGAAGTTCCGGGAGATGATCCGCGAGAGGACGAGGACACTCGAGGACGAGATCCAGAAGATAAGAGAGGATCGACGCCACACCGAGGACAGCTCCAAGCGGGCGGACCTCTCGGAACGCCTGAGCCAGGCCGAGTCCGAACTGATCGAGGCGACCAACGCGATCCTGGACGAGCTGCTGCCCGAAGCGTTCGCAACCGTACGCGAGGCGACCCGCCGCCTGTTGGGCAGTGAGATCGAGGTCACCGGGAACAAGATGACCTGGGACATGGTCCCGTACGATGTGCAGCTCATCGGCGGTATCGTCCTCCACCAGGGAAAGATCGCCGAGATGGCGACGGGTGAGGGAAAGACGCTGGTCGCCACCCTCCCCATGTACCTGAACGCGCTGTCAGGGAAGGGCGTTCACCTCGTCACGGTGAACAACTACCTGGCCCGTCGTGACTCGCAGTGGATGGGCACGATCTTCACGTACCTCGGGCTCACCGTGGGGTGTATCGACGACACGCAGCCGGGGAGCGAGGTGCGCCGCGCCATGTACGGCTGCGACATCACGTACGGTACCAACAACGAGTTCGGCTTCGACTACCTGCGCGACAACATGGTCGTCCGCCAGGAAGACCGGGTTCAGAGGGCGCACAACTACGCGATCATCGACGAGGTGGACTCCGTCCTGATCGACGAGGCCCGCACGCCGTTGATCATCAGCGGTCCGGTGGGGCAGGCGCAGGACCAGCAGGTTTACAAGAAATACAACGGCCAGGTCGCGAGCCTGGTCCGGAAGCAGGCCTCGATCGTAAGCGAGCTGGTCGCCGAAGCCGAGGCGGAGCTGGCCAAGCTCGAGGACGAAGAGGCGGAGGACGCGAGCGAGTTCCACACGGGCAAGCTCCTGCTGGCAGCGCAGCGCGGGGCGCCCAAGAATCGTCGCCTCATGAAGCTGCTCAACGAGTCCGGGGTGAAGCAGCTGGTGCAGCGCACCGAGGCCGGGGTCATGCGCGATAAGGCCATGGCCGACATCGACGAGATGCTCCTGTTCACCACGGACGAGAAGGGTCACACGATCCAGATCAGCGACCGCGGTCAGGACATCCTGAGTCCCGGAGATCCGGACGCGTTCGTGATTCCCGACATCTCGGAGGCCGTCAAGAAGGTCGAGGACGACGCGAAGCTCGGTCCTGACGAGACGCGCGACAGTATCCAGCAGCTTGAGCGGGACTACGCCGAGAAGTCTGAGCGTCTGCACATCATCCATCAGCTGGTCAAGGCGCACGCGCTGTACGAGAAGGACGTGGAGTACGTCGTCGAGAACGGCGAAGTCGTGATCGTGGATGAGTTCACGGGCCGTAAGATGACGGGGCGGCGCTGGAGCGACGGCCTGCACCAGGCGGTCGAGGCGAAGGAGAACGTGAGCGTCCGCGGGGAGACGCAGACGCTGGCCACCATCACGATCCAGAACTACTTCCGCATGTACTCCAAGCTGGCCGGAATGACCGGTACGGCGGAGACGGAGGAAGGCGAGTTCCACGAGATCTACGGTCTCGAGGTCGTCGTCATTCCCACCAACCGGCCGGTACGCCGGATGGACGACGAGGACCTGCTCTATCGCACGAAGAGAGAGAAATTCGCGGCTCTGCTCGACGAGATCGAGCGCCTGCACAGGCGTGGCCTGCCCATGCTGGTAGGTACGACGAGCGTCGATGTGTCGGAGAAGGTCTCGCGGATGCTCAAGCGGCGCGGACTGGCTCATGAGGTCCTGAACGCCAAGCAGCATGAACGCGAGGCGGACATCGTGTCGCTGGCCGGACAGCCCGGGGCTATCACGATCGCCACCAACATGGCTGGCCGTGGCACCGACATTAAGCTTGGCGCGGCCCTGGTGAAGTGTCAGGTGTGTGGAATCCGCTCGGCCGAGCCGGCGTTCGGCCAGCTGGCCGAGAAGGAGGATCTGGAGCAGGACCAGGTGAAGGCTCTCGGTTGCTACGTGGACCCGCCGTGCGGTCTGCAGATCCTGGGCACCGAGCGGCACGAGTCGAGGCGTATCGATCGCCAGCTCAGGGGCCGGGCCGGCCGGCAGGGCGATCCGGGATCGAGCCGGTTCTTCCTGTCGCTCGAAGACGACCTGATGCGTCTGTTCGGGACCGAGCGGGTGGCCAAGGTCATGGACCGCCTGGGGGCCGAGGAAGGCGAGGTCATTACCCACCCCTGGATGACGAAGTCGATCGAACGGGCGCAGCGTCGTGTCGAGCTCCAGAACTTCGAGGCCCGCAAGCGGCTGCTCGAGTACGACGACGTGATGAACCAGCAGCGCGAGGTCATCTACGACCTGCGGCTCTTCGGTCTCGAGGGTGGAGAGGACCTGAAGGGTGAAGCCTGGGAGATGATCGAGCGGTCGGTCATCGAGATCGTCGAAACGGTCATCGAGCCGGGCTCACACGCCGACGAGTGGGACCTCGCGGCGCTGCGTGAGCGCTTGCTCCTGGACTACTTCCTGGTAGCCTCCTGGCTCCCGACCGATAGTCTCGCTTCGGCCGAGATCTCGTGGAAGGACACGGACGAACTGATGGACGCCGTCCTCGACTTCGTCCACGAGGCGTACCACCAGAAGATCGAAAGTTTCGGGGAGAACTGGGAGCGGATTCTCAGCTTCATCGTGCTGTCGGTGATCGACGAGAAGTGGAAGGGGCACCTGTACGACCTGGATCACCTGCGAGAGTCGATCCGGTACCGGGCGTACGGACAGCGCGACCCGCTGGTCGAGTACAAGAAGGAAGCCTACAGCGCCTTTGTGGACCTCATGCAGGATCTGCGGAAGAGCCTTTCGAACCTGGTGTTCCGGGCGCAGGTGGAGATGCGTCCCGCTCTCAGGCCGCAACAGGTCAGCTCGCTGAGCGGTCCGAGCGAGCTGGCGGGTACCGGCAGCGGTGCGGCGGCATTGGGCGGACCCGCCTCCGTTTCGGGCCCGCCGCGCAGGGCGCAGACCGAGACCGCCGATCTGGCGGCGACCGGAGTGGCCGCGGCCGCCCTGAAGGAGCCGGCGGCCAGGCCGACTCAGCAGGTGCTGCGGCCTGAAGCGCCACTGCAGGGTGGTGAAGAGGTAGGCCGGAACGATCCGTGTCCGTGCGGGAGTGGGAAGAAGTACAAGAAGTGCCACGGGGCGTTGGGGTGATCCGGCGTCCGGCGCCGGAACGGTCGTCTCCTTCGCGCTAGTCCTCGCTTCGCTGCGGAGACGCGCTCCGGAGACGCCGTCCTCGGCGCCTGGAAGGGCGGGTCACCAAAGCTTGGGCGGCACCGGATGGTCTCCTCGGGGACTCCGCCAAAGCCTCGCGGATCGCGAATCACCCCACCGCGGAGCGGTACTGGCACGGGTGCCGCGGGTGGTTGGCACCGGAGGTGGGATGGAGAAGAGGGCGGCAGGATTGCCGCCCTCTCGGGAATAACCATCAGAACCTTGCCGACAGCTCAGTGGGGATAGTCAGTCGGACAGCTTCCCCTCGACTGCTCCAACGAGCACGTCTCCCAATCCAAGTCGCAGTGCAAAGTGTAGATTTCTTGGAAGTGGAGCTTTTTACCGTCCTGATTCCGGAACCAGGTGTTGATCGCCTGGTGGTACACGAACACGTCTTCCTTGTCGTGTCGCCTACCTCCACTGGCTGCCGTAGTCTTCTCGAAGGTATACAAGTCCCCGGATGACAAACCCAGGAGCGTGTATTCGTCACCCACGTAGTCAGGATCTTCTGGCGGCAAGCCGTACCAATCAAGCCACCAAGTCCATCTATTGGCATTCCCGGACGGCTGGAAGACTCGGCCCTTGTAGGCTTTCTTCCTACCCCGCTCCCATACGTTCTCGTCGAGACACGAATAGTACCAGACCTCGTTGACGTAGTATTCCTGTTCGTAGTTAACGTGGTCTGCTTTCGCTGATGGCGCCGCCAGTTCGTCGGCCTGGGCAGGCGGCTCGGTGGTCTGTTCGCAGCCGAGCACGAGTGCGGCGGCTGCGAGACACCAGGTGATGCGAATCGGTTTCATGGCGACCTCCTGAATCAGTGGTTTGATTCGCCGTCCAGGTACCCGCCCGGCCGGTGGCGTGGGAGGTGGTCGCGGCCCCACAGCCACCTCTCCTGTGTCACCCACCGAACGGGTCCCTGAACTCCATTGGCTCCAACTGGGCGCATGACCTATCTTCGTGTACGGACATCGCTTGAGACTCTCCCCCTTCTCGCCCGGTCCGTAACGCTTTCGGGTGGTTGCTCTTGTACAGGCTCAAGCTGCTCGGTGGGGTGCTCCTGGATGGGCCGGACGGTCCGGTCAGCGGACGTGCGACCCAGCAGCGGAGGCTCGCGCTTCTTGCCCTTGTCGGGTCAGCCGGAGACAGGGGGCGGAGCCGAGATCAGCTGATCTCGCTGCTGTGGCCCGAGACGGATCCAGCCGAGGCCCGCCAGCACCTCTCGCATTCTCTCTACACTATTCGTCAGGCTATCGGCGAGGAGGCCGTCCGTACCGCGGGCGAGTACGTGCGTCTGTCATCCTCTCGCGTTGAAGTCGACACGCGAGTATTCGAGGGTGCCCTGGAGAGTGGGGACCGGGCGGCGGCCGCTGGTGCCTACGCTGGCCCGTTCATGGACGGTTTCTTCATCGATGACGCCCCGGAGTTCGAGCGCTGGATCGATGAAGAGCGACGCCGTCTGGCAAAGCTGTACATCGGACTTGTTGAAGAGGCGGCCGTCGAGGCGGATCGGGCTGGCGACGCTGCGGCTGCGATCACCTGGTGGGGCCGTCTCATTGACCACGATCCGTACAACTCGGCCACGGTCGTGCGGCTCATGGAGGCGCTTCGCACCACAGGCGACCCGGCAAATGCGCTGATTGTCGCTCGCGAGCACCGGCAGCGGCTGAAGGACGATCTGGGGGTCGAGCCGACAGCGGAAGTCGAGGCCCTGGCGGCCAGTATCCAGCACGGGAAGAAACGGGGACCACGCCGGGAGAAAGCCGACGAAGTCGGTTCCGTGGCCTCCGGGGAGGCCTTGCCTCCGCCGCCGGTCGTGCCTGTCCAGCTTCGAGCGCTGGTCTGGTTGACGGCGGCCGTTGTCGTGGTCGTACTGGCGGTCACGTGGATCGCCGGACGGTCTGATCCGCAAGGGCGCGATATTCCAGCCAATTCACTGGCCGTGCTGCCATTCTTGAACCTGACGGGGGACTCCACCACCGAGCACCTGGTGGACGGCGTCACCGACCAGCTGATCGCAGTGCTTTCGAGAGTACCGGACCTCAGAGTGCCCGCGCAGACGTCCTCCTTCTACTACAAGGGCCGTCCGCAGGATGTGAGGTCCATTGGCGACACTCTCGGTGTCCGGACAATCCTCGAGGGAAGTGTGGCCCTTGGCGACTCGGGGTTTCGACAGACGGCGCAGTTGATCGACGCGGAAACGGGTTATCACCTGTGGACGGAGACCTACGAGATCGAGCGCGATGACCTCCTGGGTCACCAGGAGGAGGTCGCCCGGAAGGTGATAGCGGCACTGGCGATCGGCACCGAGGGCTGGGTGGCGCCAGTCGGCGCCAGCTCCAGGGACCCGGCTGCACGCCAAGACTACGCCAAGGCTCGCCACTGGTGGAACAAACGTACGCCGGCTGGTACGGACACGGCGATTGCCTACTTCACCCGCGCCGTGGAGGAAGATCCGGACTGGGCGCTGGCGTGGTCTGGCCTCGCCGATGCCTACCTCACGGGCATGTTCTGGGACCATGTACCGGCGAACGACTCGATTCAGGCCGCCGCTCGATCCGCCGCGAGCCGGGCGGTGCAGCTCGACTCCACGCTCGCCGAGGCTCGCACGTCGTATGCCGCGGTCCTGGGTGACATCGAAGGGGACCACGAGGCGGCGGCACGAGAGCTGGAGCGCGCAATAGAGTTGAATCCCAACTATGCGGTCGCACGCATGTGGTACGGCGAGAGCCTGTTCATGTCGCTCGGACGTTATGAAGAGGGACTTCGTGCTCTGAGGCGGGCCTATGAGCTCGACCCCCTGTCGCCGATCATCACCCGAATGCTCGCCGACTTCCTGTGGTGGAGCCCCGGTGGAGCTGAGGAGGCGGTTCGCTACTACGACCTGGCCCTGAGCCTCGAGCCGGACCACTGGCCGAATCATACGAACAGAGCCAAGGCATTGGCCTGTCTTGGCCGGGCGAACGAAGCCCGAGCCGCACTCGATCGGCTTCTCCAGGCAGATCGCGTGTCTCCGCGCGCCGAGACCGATGTGCTGGATGTCCTCGGGGTCTTGCGCGACTACGAGGGAGCCAGCCGAATGATCGACCACGTCCTGCGATCGGAGAAAGACTCGGTCGAGTTCAACGCCCAATCGCGGGCGTATCTGGCCAGAGTCGCGATCCCGGTCTACATGGAGCTGGGCCGCTACGATCGGGCTATGGCGGAGTACCGGATTCTCGCTGACGAGATGCGGTCTCACTCTCCGAATGGACTCAAGATGGTCCTCGCCTGGATCTACGCCCGAGCCGGTGATGAGGAGGCCGCGCGCGCCGTTCTTGAATCGGTTCCTTCGGACCGCAGACCGAGGGAGAGGGCGGGAGTGTTGGCGGCCCAGGGCGAGCACGACGCGGCGTTTGATCTACTGGAGCGGGATCTGGAGGAAGAACACGTTCTGTGGGGGGTCGACTGTCTCGGGGTCGATCCCGACTTCGACGCGGTCCGTGGGGATCCGAGGTATATCGAGTTGATGGAGCGGATCGGACAGCCGGTGAGTCGTTGATCCGGAGGTGATCCCCCGCCGTACCCTCCCCCCCATGACCCCCACCATCCGGGAATGGCCGCCCGCGGACCGGCCACGCGAGCGCCTGGCGGCGCAACCTCCGAGTGCCCTGTCATCGCGGGAGCTGCTCGCCATCCTCCTGGGCTCGGGTGGGGCAGGGCGCACGGCGCTGGATCTCGCCTCGGAGGTCCTGGTCCGCTACGGGGGCTCTCTCCGCCGCCTGGGGGCCGCCGAGCCCGGGGAGCTGGCCACCGGGCCCGGAATCGGCCCCGCACGCGCCTGCACGCTCGTGGCGGCGTTTGAGCTTGGAAGGCGGGCGTCGGCCGAGCCGGCGCGACGCGACTCCCGCATCCAGGGGCCGAGCGACGTCTTCCGCAGGCTGGGGCCCGCCCTTCGGGACCGTAAGCAGGAGGAGTTCTGGGCGGTGTACCTCGACACACAGAATCGGGTGATCTCGGAGCGCTGCGTGACGGTGGGTCTTCTCAACTCATCGCTCGTCCATCCCCGTGAGGTGTTCGCTCCGGCCATCGCCCACGCGGCGGCCAGTGTGGTGCTGGCCCACAATCACCCGAGCGGTGACCCCGATCCGTCGCCGGAAGACCTCGAGGTCACGTGGCAGCTGGTCGAGAGCGGCCGGCTGCTCGGGATTCCCGTGCGGGATCACATCATCATCGGGGACGGGCGGTTCATCAGCCTCCTCGAAAGGGGGCTGGTGCCCGGTGTCGGTCCGGAGGTGGCGCTTCGGAGCCGCAATCGGGCGGGATCCTGAGACCTCGGCGCTTTGCATGGCACGCGAGTTGCTCTCTATGTTTGAATTCACCCCGGCCCGGCCGCGAGAGCGGATCAGGGCAACTCGGTGCCCGGTACGGGTATGCGTACGGGACACTCGTTTCTCGAAGGGATGCCGTGGCCACGAAGTCCACCGAGGTCAAGAAGGAGGACGGCTCCAGCCCCGCAGGGGACTCGGCGACGTCCATCCTGCCGCCGGAGTTCATGGAGGCGATCGCGGGATCCGAGGATCGCCTCGACCTCGAACTCCTGGCCCTGGCGTTCCAGTATGCCAAGGACAAGCACGCCGGGCAGAAGCGCAGCTCGGGTGAGGACTACATCACGCACTGCGTCCAGGTCGCCACCATTCTGGGCGAGATCCACCGCGACACGGTGAGCATCGCGGCCTCGCTTCTGCACGACGTGGTCGAGGACAGCCGCACCACGGTCGAGGAGATCGAGCGCGAGTTCGGCAGCGAGATCGCCACCATCGTGGACGGCCTGACGAAGATCTCTCGGGTGGAGATCCGGTCCCTCGCCGAGCGGCAGGTGGAGACCTACCGGAAGCTGCTGCTGTCGATGGCCCGCGATGCCCGCGTGATCATCGTGAAGCTGGCCGATCGTCTCCACAACATGCGGACGCTGGAGCACCTGGATCCGGCGAGCCAGAGACGGATTGCTCTCGAAACGCGCGATATCTACGCCCCGCTGGCCCACCGCCTGGGGATGGCCCGGGTGCGCTGGGAGCTGGAGGATCTGGCGTTCAAGTTCCTCGAGGCCGAGGAGTACCGCGCTGTCGCCACCACGGTGTCCGACAAGCGCAGCGAGAGGGAGGACCTGATCGCGCAGATGGTGGCGCCGCTCAGGGAGGAGCTCCGTGCGGCGGGACTGGATTGCGACGTGGAGGGGAGGGCCAAGCACCTGTGGTCGATCCATCGGAAGATGAGCAAGCGGGGTCGACCGTACGAGGAGATCTACGACGGACTCGCCGTGCGCGTGATCCTGGATTCGGTCCGCGACTGCTACCACGCCCTGGGCGTGATCCACAACAAGTGGACTCCGCTGACCGAGCGCTTCCACGACTACATCGCGACCCCGAAGTCGAACCTGTACCAGAGCCTGCACACGACGATCTTCGGCCCGGGCGGCCGCCTTTACGAGATCCAGCTTCGCACGGAGGAGATGCACCGAACGGCCGAGCTGGGGATCGCCGCCCACTGGAGGTACAAGGAAAGCCGCGAAGGAGACGAGGTCGACGAGAAGCTCACGTGGTTCCGGCAGGTGCTGGAGTGGCAGCAGGAGACACGAGAGCCGGAGGAGTTTCTCGAATTCCTGAAGATCGACCTGTTCCAGGACGAGATCTTCGTGTTCACCCCCGCTGGCGACGTGAAGCAGCTTCCGAAGGGCGCGACGCCGATCGATTTCGCGTACGCGGTCCACACGGAGGTCGGACAACGGTGCTCCGGCGCGAAGGTGAATGGCCGGATCGCGCCTCTATCCCGCGCGCTGCGCAACGGGGACACGGTTGAGATCCTCACCTCCGACTCGCAGACGCCATCGCGTGACTGGCTTGGGTTCGTGCAGACGAGCCGGGCCCGCCATCGCGTCAAGCAGTGGATCCGGCGGGAGGAGTACGACTCGTCGGTGCGCCTGGGACGGGAGATCCTCTCCCGGGAATGGCGGCGCAAGCACCTGAAGC